>NPID01000440.1_pt1 | contig 25236 bp, 21 predicted proteins | sample 8637491 | NCBI WGS metagenome assembly NPID01 (sample SAMN07420843, study PRJNA396082) | bioreactor metagenome | isolation source: sample BA6 brine-fed electro-methanogenic bioreactor BA | place: Japan: Kochi | collected 2016-06-14 | reverse complement strand
CAGAAACGATGATGCACTAACAGCAGGTTCGGTTTTTCAACATCGCATGTATTGCATGCAGCAATTTGCGCATAACAGCGCATACAGCCTGTATTTTCTTAAGACCCTGGTCTTCAATAAGATGCTGATAGTAGGCCTTAACATAAGGATCTGTATGTGAAGCGCACAAAGCTGGCATATATAAAGCCTGGCGCAAATGTGCATTGCCGACTTTACTAATCCTTGATTTTTTAGACACACTGGTACCAGAGCTATGTTGGCGCGGATCAAGCCCGGCAAAAGCCACCCACTGACGATCTTTCATGTCTTCGGGTAGGATCAGGACTTCACCCAGCAATTGTATTGCGCTGGCTTCAGCGACGCCCTTGATTGACGTGACGATATCAAAAGAACATTGCAGTTTCTCATCAGAAGCTATCAGATCCAGGGCATGCTCTTTTAGACGCTGAATCTGCGTTTCAAAAAAAGCGATAGATTCTGCTGTTTCATCGATTACAGCTTCAGGGGTTGCATTGCCTGATACCATCGAATGTAGCTGGTTTTTCATTTGAGTTTTGAGCTTGGTCAGAGCCGCTATTCTTCTTGAATATGCCCTTAACTGCAGGATTTTAGAATCAGGAATTTGCCACGCTTCAAACGGCATATACTCGGCATACTGGGCCAGAATACCGGCATCAACCTTGTCTGTTTTTGATCTGGTCATAAGGGCTTCAAAATAGTGCCGCGCCGCTTTAGGATTGACAACCATCAGGCTCAGTTTCGCCTGAGTTAAAGCCACGGCTAAATCAAAATGATAAACACCTGTTGCCTCTAAGCAGATTTTAATATCGTCTTTTTTGGCACTCAGAATTTTAACGATTTGAGCATGGCCTTCGTGAGTATTGTTAAAGGATCTGGCTTTATGGTTTTTGCCTTTATGCCGAACAACCATAACCAATTCCTTGCTGCCTACATCAATACCCACGTTGTACATAACTGCTGATCCTTTTCTTGAAAAAAGATTTCTGTCATTATTGTCACCGGTTCCCCGACCCTGACATCTCGCCTACCGTCCTTGCATATTCAGGCTCAGGAGCATAGCTCAAGGCCTCGGATACTCCACGGAATGGGCGAAGAGGGCGGGGAGCCTATCTACACACAAGCTCAAGGCTTAAGGGGCGCACGGCTTCCCCGGCAACTGTTTTTGTCGGATTCTACCATCGATTCGGTAGCAAAATCTTTTTTCGAATTGACTTGCGGATAACATACAAGGGGCGCACCGATGTGCGCCCTGTTCCAAAACCGCACCCCGACGAACAGAAACAAAAACCCGAAAGGATCTTCCCCATGACCTCAGCCACCTCCCCAAAACCCGCCGTCGATTTCCACAAGCTACGCCTTGACGGCGTCTACCGCATGAACGATCAGAACGAGCTGATGCTGCGCATCAAGCTTCCGGCCGGGGTGCTGTCGGTGGCGCAGGCCGGGCAGGTGGCTGAACTGGCCGACTCCTTCGCCGGCGGTCGCCTGCACCTGACCACCCGCGGCAGCATCGAATTGCACAGGGTAAAGGCTGAAGACCTGCCCCTGATCGGCCGCGGACTTGCTGCCGTGGGACTCACCAGCCGCGGCGCATGCGGCGGCGCGGTGCGTGGCATCACCTGCAGCACCAGCTTTTCAGCCCATTTCGGCACAACCCAGGCCCTGGCACGTCGCCTGCACCGCCACTTCGCCGGCAACCCTCATTTCGAAGGGCTGCCCAAAAAGTTCAAAATTGCGGTGGAAGACGGCTACCAGGGTGCCCGCCACCTGATCCAGGATGTGGGTTTAGTTCTGGTCGAGGTGCGGCAGGATGAGAACCTTTACGATGTCTGGGTCGGCGGCGGGCTGGGGCGTGAACCACAGGCGGCGATTCTGCTGGAGGAAAAGGTGGCGGAAAAACGGATCATTCCACTGATCGAAGCGGTGGTGCGCACCTACTGCAAGCACACTGCGCCGCCGCGACGCCTCAAATACCTGTTGCGCACCCAGGGGGAAAGCACCTTTCGACGCCTGCTGCAGCAGGAGCAGGGCAGCGTGCCGGCAACCCTTGCCGCAGGCGGCCTCGACGCAGCGCCCGAACCCGGTTCGAACCTGAAAGCCCTTACCGCGCGCATCTTCGCAGGCGATCTCGACACCACCGCTTTCCGGCGCCTTGTCGACCTCGCCGCACGACACACAGCAGGATTTCTGGTTCTTACCGCTGACCAGAACATTGCCTTCGCTCCCCGCAGCGAAAAGGACAGGCAGGAATTGAACAGGCAACTGACCGAGGGTGGCCTTAACGGATCTGCGCCGGAGCAGCGCACCATCTTTCGCGTCTGCGTCGGCAACCACGCCTGCCGCATGGGGCTGTGCGCCACCCGCGAAGTGGCGCGTGAGGCACTGACGCATATGCCCGAAGCCGCCCGCGACCTGAGCTGGGCCATTTCCGGCTGTCCCAACAGCTGCAGCCAGCCGCAGCTGGCCGACTTCGGCGTCGTCACCAGCGGCCTGACCAAAGACGAGAACGGAGTCCGCCAGCCACGCTTCGACCTTTATCGACGCACGGGTCAAAACCTGGGGGAAAAAATCAAAACCGGATTAAACTTACAGGACTTAATGCAAAACATTTCACAAGTATTACAATAAAGTTGCAGGGTTCACAGCCCAAAGAAAAACCCAGCTGACAACTGACAACTGACAACTGACTATAAAAGGAGTTTGCCATGGCTCGCATCTACACCGACAATTCCCTCAGCATCGGCCGCACCCCCCTGGTCCGGCTCAATAAAGTGACTCCCGGCGGCGCCACTGTCCTCGGCAAGATCGAGGGGCGCAATCCGGCCTATTCCGTCAAATGCCGCATCGGCGCCTCCATGATCTGGGACGCTGAACAGAAGGGCCTTCTTGGTCCCGGCAGGCAGATCATCGAGCCCACCAGCGGCAATACCGGCATCGCGCTGGCCTTTGTCGCAGCCGCGCGCGGCATCCCGATCACCCTGACCATGCCCGAAACCATGAGCATTGAACGGCGCAAGGTCTTGGCCGCTTTCGGCGCCGAGTTGATCCTGACGCCCGGCGCCAAGGGGATGGGGGGCGCCATTGCGGCGGCAGAAGAGCTGGCGGCCTCCGACCCCAATCGCTACGTGCTGCTGCACCAGTTCAAGAATCCCGCTAACCCGGCGATTCATGAACAGACCACCGGGCCGGAAATCTGGGAGGACACTGACGGCGACATCGACGTGCTGGTCTCCGGCGTCGGCACCGGCGGCACCATTACCGGGGTTTCGCGCTACATCAAGAAAACCCGCGGCAAGCAGATCCTGTCCGTGGCGGTGGAACCGGCGGAAAGCCCGGTCATCCGCCAGAAACTCGCCGGCGAGGAGATCAAGCCCGGCCCCCATAAAATCCAGGGGATCGGTGCCGGGTTTATCCCCGACACCCTGGATCTCTCCCTGATCGACCGGGTAGAGCAGGTCAGCAACGAGGAGGCGATCGAAATGGGGCAGCGGCTGGCCAGGGAAGAAGGCCTGCTCTCGGGAATCTCCTGCGGCGCAGCCACGGTTGCCGCAGCCCGCCTCGCCGCCCAGCCTGAATTCGCCGGCAAAACCATTGTCGTTATTCTGCCGGATGCGGGTGAGCGCTACCTTTCCAGCGTTCTTTTCGAGGATATCCAGGCCTAAACTTGACAATTTCAGTTTGACATCGCTCTTTCTATGCTCTACCATGAGCGTAAATTTTAAGCTGCGTTATCATCCAGAGTGGTGGAGGGAAAGGCCCTGTGAAGCCACGGCAACCGGTTCGTTTTTTTCAAACGAACGTCTGGTGCCAATTCCTGCCCTGAATACAGGGAGAGATGAGGACGGAGCCGGCGCAAGTGCATCGCGGAAAGCCCCCTCTTTCCGAACCGGCCCCTTCCCATCTGCGGAAGGGGCTTTTTTGTACAACGCGGCGGAAAGGAACGCACGACATGAGCACACCCTGTGAGTGGAAAACCGCCAGCCGACTGACACAGGTCGGCGTAGGCAAAGATGAGGCCACCGGCGCGATCAGCTACCCGATCTATCCGAGTGCTACCTATCGACATCCGGCCGTAGGGGAAAGCACCGGCTTTGACTATACCCGCTCGGGCAACCCGACCCGCCAGGTGCTGGAAGACGCCCTGGCAGAACTGGAAGGAGGAACTCGCGCCTGCGTCTTTTCATCAGGGATGGCGGCATTAACGACGCTGTTTCTGCACTTCCGCGCCGGAGATCATCTGATTGTATCGCAGGATCTGTACGGCGGAACCTACCGGGTGCTGGCCGAGGTATTCGACAAACTCGGGCTGCGGGCTTCCTATGTGGACACCACCGACACAGCGGCTGTAACAGCGGCCATCGAGCCGGACAGCCGCGCGCTGCTGGTGGAGACGCCCGGCAATCCACTGCTGGGAGTGGCCGACCTGGCAGCCCTGGGCAGGGCGTGCCGCGAACACGAGCTGCTGTTTGTGGTGGACAACACCTTTTTGACGCCGGTGCTGCAGCGCCCCTTCGACTTTGGCGCCGACGTCGTGGTCCATTCGGCCACCAAGTACCTGGGCGGGCACAACGACCTGTGTGCCGGGGTGCTGGTGGCCCGGGAAGAGGAACTGGGCGAGCGGCTCTATTTCCTGCAGAACTCCACCGGCGGCATCCTCCCGCCGCAGGACTGCTGGCTGCTGATGCGCTCCCTCAAGACCCTGTCCCTGCGCCTAGAACGCCATTGCGCCAACGCGCTGGAAGTGGCACAGTGGCTCAAGGCGCATACGAGGGTCAGCGCCGTGTATTACCCAGGGCTCAAGGACCACCCCGGACATGCCCTGTCCCAGCGCCAGACCAGCGGATTCGGAGGCATGCTCTCGTTCCGGGTCGACTCGCGGGAGACGGCCCGTCAGGTGCTGAAACGGCTCAAGCTGATTTCATTCGCGGAAAGTCTCGGCGGCGTCGAATCGCTGATGACCCTGCCGGCGGTCCAGACTCACGGCGACATTCCCGAACCGGAGCGAGAGCGCCTGGGGATCTGCGAGAGCCTGCTGCGGCTGTCAGTGGGCATCGAGGATGCAGGTGATATCATTGCGGATCTGGAACAGGCTTTGGAAAACCCCTGAACCGCGGAGTGCGCGGAGGAAAATCTGAGAAAATCTTTTTTTCAGGATTAAAATCAAAAACTCTAAAAGCAGGCCCATAAAACACATTTTCCAGGGTTTGCTCAGATCTTCTCTCCGCGTGCTCCGCGTACTCCGCGGTAAAAAAGGTTTGCGTTGAAGCTTAACTTAGACATAGTTCACTGCGGAATTCGCGGAGTGTGCGGGAGGAAAGGCATTAATCATGAAAAAGAAAAACCTCAGGCCTGCGACGGTTCTTGTGCATCAGGGACGGGATCGGGATCCGGCGACCGGGGCGGCTAATATTCCGGTCTATCTTTCTTCGACCTATCATCATTTCGAGGGGCGTGCGGGGGAGTACGATTACGCGCGCAGCGGCAATCCCAGCCGGGACCAGGTCGAGGAGGCCATCGCCCTGCTGGAGGGGGGCGTACAAGGGTTCGCCTATGCTTCCGGCATGGCGGCCATTGGCGGCGCGCTGTCGCTGCTTAAAAGCGGCGATCATTTGATTGCGCCCGATGACTTGTACGGCGGCACCTACCGCTACCTGACGCTGGTGCTGCCGCAGCAGGGGATCGAAACGAGCTTCGTCGACATGACTGACCCGCAGCAGGTGGAAGACGCCGTGCGTCCCCAGACCCGCGCCCTGTTTCTCGAGACACCCTCCAATCCGCTGTTCAAGATTACCGACCTGCGCGCCATGGTCGATATCGCGCGGCGTCGCGGTCTGCTGACCCTGCTCGACAACACGTTCATGACTCCGCTGCTGCAGCCGGCCCTGCCGCTGGGAATCGATGTCGCCATCCACAGCGCCACCAAGTTTCTCGGTGGCCACTCGGACCTGCTGGCCGGGCTGGTGACCACCGCCGACGAGGATCTGGCCAAACGCCTCAAGCGCCACCACAACGCACTGGGAGCAGCCCTTCCCCCCTTCGACTGCTTTCTGCTGGCGCGCGGCATCAAGACACTCAAAGTCCGGCTCGAGGCCGCACAGAAGGGCGCGCTGCTGCTGTGTGAACGGCTGGCGAACCACCCGGCGGTAGCGCGGGTCTACTTCCCGCAGCAGGCCGACCACCCGGGGCGCGACGTTCATTTTTCCCAGGCGGCAGGTCCAGGCGCGGTCATCTCTTTCGAACTCAAGGATCCCAAGCAGGTCCATCCGCTGCTCGAAACGGTCAAACTGCCGATCATCGCACCCAGTCTCGGTGGAGTGGAAACCATCCTTACCCACTGCTGGAGCATGTCGCACGCGGCGATCCCGGCTTCGGTGAAAAACGAGCTCGGCATCCGCGAAAGCCTGCTGCGCATCTCCGTCGGCATTGAAGACCCTGAAGACCTGTGGGACGACCTGGCGCGGGGTCTTCGCTGAATCTGCATTGACAGCCCGGAATTCTTTCGTTACAGTTTCGACTCACAACCGCATAGCGCAACGTCTTTATCCAGAGTGGTGGAGGGAAAGGCCCTGTGAAACCACAGCAACCGGTTTGCCAACGCCGCAAGGCCCGCGCGAACGTCAGGTGCTAACTCCTACTTGCCAAAGCCTTTATGAGGCAAAGGCGGGAAAGATGAGGACGGAGCCCGACGATACCCGCACCCTGAGTTCTGAAGGCCCCTTCTCATCCGCTACGAGGAGGGGCCTTTTTGCGTGACGGCTGCCGTCACGCCCGATTTGAACCGTAGTCATCCGCAGGGGATCGAAGCATTGAGCACTTCCGTGGGGCTGGTCACAACCGAATACGTCACCTTTGACACCGAGCTGCGCCTGGAGAGCGGGCGCGTCCTGGGCCCCATTACCCTGGCCTACGAAACCTACGGGCAACTCAACGCCGAGCGCTCCAACGCCATCCTGGTCTGCCACGCCTGGACCGGCGACGCCCACGCAGCGGGCCGCCATCACCCGGACGACCGCAAGCCCGGCTGGTGGGACGGCATGATCGGGCCCGGCAAGGTGATCGATACCGACCGCTACTTCGTGATCTGTTCCAACACCATCGGCTCGTGCAAGGGCTCCACCGGTCCCACCAGCATCAATCCGCGGACCGAAAAACCCTACCGCCTCAGCTTTCCGGTGCTGATGGTGCGCGACATGGTGCACGCCCAGCAGCTGCTGCTCGATCACCTGGGGATCGACTCCCTGGTGACCGTCATCGGTGGCAGCATGGGAGCCATGCAGGCTGTGGAATGGGGAATTCACTATCCCGAGCGGGTGCGCTCCATTATCCCCATCGCCGGCACCGCGCGCACCTCTCCCATGTCCATCGCGCTCAACTCGGTCGCCCGCCAGGCGATCTTCAACGACCCCCTGTGGAAAAAGGGCAACTACCGCACCGAACACCCCCCCACGGACGGGCTGGCACTGGCGCGCGCCATCGGGCATATCGCCTTTCTGTCCGACACGTCGATGCACCTTAAATTCGGGCGGCGCTATTCAGCCAGAGACGGCCTGTTCGACTTTTTCGGCCAGTTCGAAGTCGAGCGCTACCTGGAATACAACGGCAACAATTTCCCTCAGCATTTCGACACCAACAGCTTTCTCTACCTGGCCAAGGCTCTGGACCTGTACGATACCGCCTGGAATTTCGAGTCACTGCAGGACGCGTTCTCTTACCTGCAATGTCCGTCGCTCTGGTTTGCCTTTACCTCCGACTGGCTCTATCCGCCCTACCAGACCGAAGAAGCGGTCGAAGTGCTGCGAACCCTGGGAAAAGCTGTCGAATACCACCTGATCGACTCCGATTACGGGCACGACTCCTTCCTTGTGGAGCCGGAGAAGTTCACACACCTGATCACCCGTTTTCTCGACCGCCTGTCATAAAAAAACCGCCATCTGCATCCTGCGACGGCGGTTTTTTTTCAATTCTTTTTTTTCGGCCGAAACAGCTCGAGCTGATTCCTGGGCGGTTCTTTCACCTTGAATGGCCTCGGCTGAAAACGCGGGCAATCCACCAGCACGATCATGTCGCTCTGCCGGCAGGTGCGCACACAGCGGCGACAGAGCTTGTTCGGACGCGAATCTGCATCTGCGCCCTTTTTCTCCTTTTTACCTTTGTGCATCACAATCCTTCCCGGGCTGAGCCGATCCGCACTCGGCGCGGCCACTCGTAAGCATCCATTTTTGACAAAAATTGCTGGGTAAGTAAAGGGTGTTCTGACGCTCCTCCAAATTCCATGACAACATCGTTTCAAGACAGATAAAAAAGATTGCCTACAAGATTAGAAAGTGTTAGCTTTAAGAGGTTCATTGAAACATTTCATTTTCCTTCTGCGACAGGACAGTGATTACCATGAAAACCTTTCTCGGACTTCGGGCAAAAATTCTGCTGGCCCTGGTCGGCCTGGCCGTTATCCCCCTTGCCTTGGCTCTCTTGATCGTGTCGTCGCGGACCAGCGATCTGATCGACGACAACCTGCGCAGCCGGTTGGAGGAGAACTCCCGTTTCGCGCTTGAAAGCATGGAGGATACACGCCGGGAGACCCGCAACTATGTTCATGTGCTGCGACGGGACGAAGACCTGATCAACTCCATCAAATACGCCATCGATCCCGACGAACCTCTCAATCTCGGCACGGCCATGGAAGATGCTATCCGCATCTTCAACCTGGACCTTGTTCAGATCGTCAGTTTGGAGGGCCAGGTCCTGCGGCGTGAAAACCAGCCGGAGTTTGCAGACCTCCCCCAGTCAAAGATCGGGGAAAAGTGCCTGATCTACCAGTTGATCGACCCGGAAGGGGAAAGACCGGCGGAAGTCAGCGGGATTACGACTTTCGAAGGGATGTCGGCGATCATTGCAGCTGCACCAATCACCTTTCACAAGGAACCCCTGGCCTACCTGGTGGGGGTGATTTTTCTCGATGACGGTTATGCTGAACGTCTCAGCAACCTCAGCGGTGCACAAATCTCGTTCAATTGTCAGGACGGCGCTCCATCTGCTTCTCATGACGCCTTAAAAGATCTCGACGTCAGATCCCGAGCCGACCGCGAAATCTGGGAATTTGAGGTCGACGAATCTTCCTACCTTGCCCAGAGAATTATACTCACACCCGGGCAGTGCATGGTCATTGCCCTCGATCGCTCCACCATGCAGGCTTCGCAGAAGGAGATGGAACAACTGGTGCTGGCCACCCTGGCCGGTGTCGGCGTGCTGGCGGTGCTGATCGGAATCTTCATTTCCCGCGGCATCGTTCGTCCCCTGGGGGAAGTAGTCGGCAACCTGCAAGAGATCGCCGAAGGCGAGGCGGATCTGACCCATACCCTCAAAATCCGCACCAGCGACGAAGTCGGAGCACTGGCGGAAAACTTCAACCGCTTCCTTGCCCGTCTGAGAGAAACGGTGCGCCACACGCTTGAAGTGCGCAATGAACTGGCTCAGGCCACCGAACAGATCCGGCTCTCCTCCCACGCCGTCAGCGAAGGCGCTGAGCGCCAGTCCCGTTCTCTGCAGGAATCGCACAGCGCCCTGCAGGATATCGACGGCATCATCAGCGGCGTCGCCGGAAACGTTTCCAATCTTCTGCTAGCCGCCGAAGAAAGCTCCTCGGCAACCTTGCAGGTCGGCTCAACGACCGAAGAAATCGCAGAACAGATGGAGATTATGTTCGCCAAGGTTGAAGAAATCATCACCTCCCTCGGAGAAATGTCCAGCTCCAGTCAACAGATCGCCGACAGCGTCACCGCCCTGTCAAGTTCCACCCAGGAAACCGCCGCCTCGGTGACCGAATTCGACGCCGCCATCAAAGAGATCGAACAGAGCGCCGAGCGCACCAACCGCCTGTCCGACGAGGCGGTGCGCGAAACCGAACGCGGCCAGAAAGCTGTCGAAGAGAGCATCTCCGGCATTCAGGCATTGTGCGAAACGGTGGAGCAGGCCACCACCACCATCCAGGAACTGGGGCAGCAATCCAGCGCCATCGGCAAAATACTCACAGTCATCGACGAGGTCGCCGACCAGACCAGCCTGCTGGCCCTCAACGCTGCTATCATTGCCGCCCAGGCCGGCGAACACGGTCGCGGCTTTGCCGTGGTGGCCGACGAAATCGGCGAACTGGCCGAGCGCACGGCTGTATCGACCCGCGATATTGCCGAGATCATCAACCACCTGCAGAAGGGCACACGCGAAGCGGTGGACACCATGACCCAGGGCAACGAGAAGGTGCGCCAGGAAGCCGAAAAAGCCCGCATCGCCGGCGAGGCCCTGGAAACCATTCGCGTCAGCACCATCAAATCCTCGGAGGAAGTGCGCGGCATCGTGCGCGCCACCCAGGAGCAGGCGCGCGGCAGCCAGCAGATCACCCGCGCGGTCAACAGCAACACCGACACCCTGATGCAGATCGCCTCCGCCATCAAGCAGCACAGCCAGGGGATCCGCCACCTGAACGCCGCTTCGGAGGAAATGCGCGAAATTACCGCGCGCGTCAAGGTCAGCACCGGCGAACAGACGACCGGCAGCCGCCAGATTTCACAGAACATGGAAAAGATCCGCGAGATGATTGAAAACATCAACGGCGCCACCCATGAGCAGAGCGTACGCAGCCACCAGGTGGTCACCGCCGTCTCCAACGTGCGCGAAATCGCCGAAGGCAATGTCGCACGCACCCAGGAGTTCGACCGGGTGATTGAAGCCCTGATGCGCCATGCACAGACCCTCAAGGATGAAATCGGCGCCTTCAAGGTCGAGTAGGCATGACTGCCGGATTCAGTGTCAGAGTGCTGGGGTCGGGCACCAGCACCGGCGTGCCCACCCTGGGGTGCGAATGCCCGGTCTGCACCTCGGCCTCGCCGCGCAATCGCCGCACCCGCTGCAGCGTCCTGCTGCAGCACCGCGGGCATCATATTCTGATTGACACCGCGACCGACCTGCGCCAGCAGGCCCTGCGCGAGGGGATCGGCCATATCGAGGCGGTTCTCTACACCCACGCCCATGCCGACCACGTCAACGGCATCGACGATCTGCGAGCCTTCAGCATGAAAAACGGCGGCGCCATTCCCATCCACGGCAACGCGGACACCATCAATTCAATCCGGCGCGCTTTTCGTTATATCTTCGACGATGCGGTCGCATCGGGCTATCGCCCCAATCTTGAAACCCACATTATCGACGGTCCCCTCAATCTGTTCGGTCTCACCATTCAGCCGGTGCCGCTGGTGCACGGCCGCAACCTCTGCTTCGGCTACCGCACCGGGCCGTTCGCCTACCTGACCGACTGCCATGCCATCCCCGAAGAATCCAAACGCCTTCTCCAGCACCTGGATACGGTCATCATCGACGGTTTGCGCTTTCGTCCCCACAGCACGCATTTCAATATTTCCTCTGCCATCGAGGCCATGCGCGAGTTGGGCGTGCGCCGTATCATCCTCACCCACCTCAACCATGATGTCGACCATGAGCGCCACTCCAGGGAGCTACCCCCGGATGCTGAACTGGCCTACGACGGGATGCGGCTGGAGTTCGGGGAAGAGTGAATTCATGACGCTCAACCCTTCATCGGAAAGGTGATGAAAGAACGCTCTTGCCGGATGATTGCGGTGCGATATACTGATCTCCAATACGATGAAATCATTTCTCTTTTCATTCGGGCGGCCTCATGAAACCACCAGCGCTCAAATCCATTCGCAATATCGGGATCATTTCCCATATCGACGCCGGCAAGACCACCGTCTCCGAACGCATCCTGTTCTATACCGGCGAGACCCACCGCATCGGTGAAGTCCACGACGGCAACACCGTTATGGACTGGATGTCCCAGGAGCAGGAACGCGGCATCACCATCACCGCCACCAGCACCGCCTGCCGCTGGCGCGACCATTGGATCAACCTGATCGATACTCCCGGGCACATCGACTTCACCATTGAGGTGGAGCGCTCCCTGCGTGTGCTCGATGGCGCCGTGGCCATATTCAGCGCGGTCGAAGGCGTTCAACCGCAGAGCGAATCGGTCTGGCGTCAGGCCGGCCACTATCGGGTGCCGCGCATCTGCCTGATCAACAAGCTCGACCGCGTTGGAGCCGACGTCGAAGACACCCTTGAGCAGATCCGCACCCGCCTGTCGGCGCGCCCCGTTCTGCTGCAGCTGCCGCTGGGGCTTGAACAGGAGTTCAGCGGCCTGATCGATCTGCTGGAGGAGGAAATTATCCTGTTCAGCGAAGACGACCTCGGGGGCACGGTGGAACGCCGCCCGCTGCCGGGAGATCAGCGGGAGCGGGTCCGGGCCGCCCGTGAACGGGTCGTGGAAGCCGCCGCCGATTTCGACGACGATATCATGGCCGACTTTCTGGAAGGGAAGCCCGTGACAGCCGATCGCCTGCGGGTCGCTTTGCGCCGCGGCACCATTGCCTGCGGCATTTTCCCGGTTTTTCTCGGCTCGGCCCTGCGCAATAAAGGGGTCCAGCCGCTGCTGGACGGCGTGATCGACTTTCTGCCCTCACCCAAAGAGGCCCCGCCCATTGAAGCGCGCGACCCCCGGGACGGCACACTCACCGAACTGCCCTGCGATCCCGATGGTCCCCTGTGCGCCCTGGCGTTCAAAGTGCTTTCCGACGAGGGGCGCAAACTGACCTACCTGCGCATGTACTCCGGGCGCCTGACGGCCGGCGAAACCCTCTACAACAGCACCCGCGAAGGCGAAGACCGCGTGGCGAGACTTTTTCTGATGCACGCCCACAAGCGTGAACGCATCGAGCAGGCTCGCGCCGGCGACATCGTTGCGGCCACCGGTCTCAAGGACGTCCTTACCGGCGACGCCCTGTGCCGCCCGGACCGTCCTCTGCGCATCGCCGGGCTCAGCTGCCCCGAACCGATGGTCTCCATCGCCATCGAACCGCGCGCCCTCGAAGACCGGGAGAAGCTGCCGGTCGCCCTCGAAAAGCTGCAATGGGAAGACCCCACGCTGCGGGTGCGGGAAGATGCCGAAACGGGGCAGACCATCCTCACCGGCATGGGCGAGTTGCACCTCGAGGTGATCGTAGAGCGGCTGGCCCGTGATTTTCACACCCAGGTCCAGACCGGCCGCCCCCAGGTGGTCTACCGTGAAACCCTGACCCGGCCGCGAGATCATCATGAGGTGTTTGAACGCGAGATCGACGGTCGCCTTCATCATGGAGACCTCAGCCTGCACCTCGAACCGCTGGCGCGCAACTCCGGGCTGAAAATCGAACTCGCCCCCTCCCTTGAAATTCCTGAGGAATGGCACATTCTGCTGGAAGAAAGTCTGCGCCAGGCGGCGCAGGGGGGAGTGCGAGCCGGCTATCCCCTGACCGATCTCCGCATCCGCGTCACCGAAGTTCAGATCAAAGCGGGCGTCACCACCGAAATCGGCCTGCGCGCCGCCGCCCAGCGCGGCTTCTCCCTGGCCGCCCGGGAAGCGCAACCGACCCTGCTGGAGCCGGTCATGGCGCTCGAACTGACCATCCCCTCCGAAAGCACCGGCCGGGTCATGGGCAGCCTGCAGCAGAAGCGCGGGCAGGTCGAAGGGATGACCTCCCGCGGTGAAATCGATGTCATTCGCGCCAGGGTCGCCCTGGAGGAAATGTTCGGTTACATGACGGAACTGCGCGGCTCGACCAAGGGACGCGGCACCTACACCATGGAGTTCTCCCATTTCGACCAGGCTCCGCCGGAGACCTTGAAACGCTTCGGTTTCACGGCATAAACATATTGGCATTGACAGGATTCCCGGCGGGTTCTACTTTTAACCGGATATCCCCTCCCCCCGCTGGGGGGAGCAGGAATCTTTTTCAGGAGAGATTATTGTGAAAATGCGTTGGATGATCTTTTTCGGCTGGGCTGCATTTATGATCTTTGCTACTTCCGCTACAGCCGCTGAGCAGGGTGTTTATTTCGGCGCCAATGCGGGCGCGGTTTTTCTGGAGGATTCTTCGGTTTCGACGCCGGTCGGCTCATCCTTCGACATCGAATACGACCCCGGCATGAGCTACGGTGTCCTGCTCGGTTACGACGCCGGCACCTACTTCAGCAAGAGCGGCAACACCTCGGGGCGGCTGGAGATCGAATACGCCCGGCGCAGCAATGACGCCGACGAAGTTGAAGAAAGCGGCTCCTTCCGGCCGGTTGGCGGGGAGGCGACAGTTGACAGCCTGATGATCAACAGCTGGGTCGATTTCACAACCCAAAGCCCGTTTCGACCGTACATGGGCCTTGGTCTGGGTGCCGCACGCCTGACCCTGGACGAGGCCGGCTTCAGCGATGACGACGACATCCGCTTCGCCTACCAGGCGGGCGCCGGCATCGGCCTGCCCATCGGAAACCGTCTCACGATTTCAGTGGGTTATCGATACTTCGGTATGCTCGACGCGTCACTGCGCGCAGAAACGCTGAACCCTGAAACCGATACCGTACAGGAGCGCGAGTACGATATCGAATACAGCAGCCACAATCTCGACGTCGGTTTCCGCTTCCGATTTTAAGCGCCTGAATTTAGAGTACGAACCTGGAGGAGACGCCATGCTGCTTTATCTGGTCCGCCACGCCAAAGCGGTCGAACGCGCCTTCGATATTCCTGAAAACAACCGCTTTCTCACCCCCGACGGGCGCGAACGCTTCCGGGATGCAACCCAGAAGCTGCGCAAAAAAGGGATGGAACCCGAGATTATCGTCACCAGCCCGCTGGTACGCGCGGTGCAGACCGCGGAAATCCTTGCCGAAGGGCTCTCCTTCCGCGGCCAGCTACCGGTGGATGAAACCCTGGCCCCCGGCTTCGATCTTGAAGGCCTGAGCCGGCTGCTGTCCCGGCACCCCGGGGTAAAATCCATGGCCTGCGTCGGTCACGAGCCTGATCTGAGCGAGTTGGGCAACCGGCTGCTGCAATCACCCGGAACCATCAGCCTCAGAAAGGGGGCGGTTCTGGCACTGGAGTGGCCCCCCGAAGCGCCCACTGAAAAGGCGACCTTCCTCTGGCTGCAGTCCAAAGGCGTTTTTCACACCGACCCTCAACGTCTTAAAGATATGTAATCATGACTCCCCCCACTTCATCGAAAGCGCCAGAGGCACGCCGGCGCCTTGCTGCCATCGACATCGGCACCAACTCCATACGCTCAATTGTGGTCGAGGTGGGAGAACACGCCGATTTTTACATTCTCGATGATGAAAAGGCCATGGTGCGCATCGGCCAGGGGCTTTCGGAAACGGGAGAGATTTCCCCCGCCGCCTGGGCACGCGCCAGAGAGGCTCTTGCCCGCATGCTCAAGATTCAACAGAGTTATGGCGTCGCCACCGTCGAAGCTGTCGCGACCAGTGCCGTGCGTCAGGCCGTCAACGGTGAAGCGTTTACCGCGGCCATGCGGCAGGAACTGGGGCTGCAGATCGATATCATTTCCGGGGAGGAAGAAGCGCAGCTGGCGTTCCTCAGTGCCTGCCACAGCTTTGAAATGGACAATCAGCGCCTCGCTCTGATTGACATCGGCGGCGGCAGCGCCGAAGTGATCCTGACCACCGGCAGGCAGATCGAGGAAATTTTCTCCCTCGACCTCGGCGCCGTAGTGCTGACGGAAAAATTCCTGTTCGACGATCCCGTTTCCGAAGAAGCCATGAAGCGGCTGCGCAAGCATGTCCGCAAGACCCTGAAAAAGAGGATCACAGTTCCAGGGGGGGCTGTCCATGGCCTGATCGGCTCCGGCGGAGGCATGACCACCATCGCCGCCATCGTCATGGCCCAGAGGAACGAACCGTTCAACTCCGTTCAGGGTTACGAGGTTCTGCGCTCCGAGGTTGTCCATCTGCGGGCGATGCTGCAGCGCCAAACCCTGGCGGAAAGGCGCGCGGTCCCCGGATTGAGCCCGGAGCGGGCCGATATCATCATTGCAGGCGTTACGGTCGTTGATGAGCTGATGCGCTTTTTCGACACCAACCTGCTGCGGGTCAACGCCCGTGGCATACGGCACGGTCTGATCCTTCGCAGCCTTGAAAAGCACGGACTGACAGCCCCTTCAAAAGAGCCGCTCTCCTGGCGATCCTCCGTGCTCAATTTCGGCCGCGCCTGTCATTTCAACGAAACACATGCGCAGCAGGTCGCAAAGCTCAGCCTGGCCCTGTTCGACGCCATTGCCGCCCCCCTCGGCCTCGATCAGCATTCGCGCCGTCTGCTTGAGGCCGCCGCCCTGCTTCACGATGTCGGCTACTTCATCAATTACGAACAGCACCACAAACACAGCTATCACCTGATCCGCCACGCCCGCCTGTTCGGCTTCACCCCTCGCGAGCAGGAAATCATCGCCAACGCGGCGCGCTATCACCGCCGCGCCCTGCCGAAGAAAAAACACGAGAACCTGCAGGGGCTCTCTCCCGCGGACCGCCAGATCGTCACGCGCCTCGGCGGCATCCTGCGCCTGGCCGACGGCCTGGATCGCCGCCGGACGCAGGCGGTCTCCAGCCTCTGCTGCCGACTGGATGAAGACAGCCTGCATGTCCTGCTCACCGGCAGGGACGATCTCTCTGTCGAACTTCACGGCGGCAACACCAAAAGCGATCTGTTCGAGACTGCTTTCGCCCGCCGGCTCGACCTCGCTGCCAACTGAAGCGCTCCCTCCTTCACACAATTTTCATCTGAGGATAATGCAGCCTTAACATTGCGGCAGCACACTCCACTCCGAAAAAGCAACATTCAGTTGCAGTGACTCCTCGGCCGGGTGAGTCATGAAGCTTTGTCGCAAAACCGGCAGGTGTCCGCCAGATCAAGCCTGGCCCTACAGACGTACGCGCAGTACGTCGAAGCGCAAGGAGCGAGCACGGCTTGATCAGGCGGGCAATTGTCGGTTGCAGCAGAAGTTTTCATGAACAATCCGGGCTGGCAGTTTCAATCACTTTTCGGAGGTCTCTATGTCCGCCATCCACAGGCCGGTTTCTTCACGACCGGCACATCACAGCAATTGCCCCTTTTACTGCGCCGAGAAGAGCGCATGCGGCGCTGCCTTTTCGGCCACACGGCTGGAGCCGACCCGTATCGCCCATCGCTGCTTTTCAGAAGATCACGAGGACTGCCCCCTTTTTCTCTCTAAAATTCTGCGTCACAGCCAGCCGCTGTTCGGGCGCGATCCCTTGCATATCCATCTCAAGTGATAATATCTAACATAATTCATCTGCGACAATTCCGAGGGTTCAGTGAACAGCTTCCGTTTGCCCGCTCAATCGTTCGGGCTGTTTTCAACTTATTTCAAGGAGGAACAGAAATGAAGATGCACCTTTCCCAAAGATTCAAATCCTTTCTCATCGCTGCGGCCGTCATCGCCGGCATGAGCGCAGCGGCAGCCGCCGCCCACGCAGGCGGGGTCAAGTATCAGGACGGCGACAAATGGTTTGAGATCGGCGGCCGCATTCAACTGCAGTACCATCAGGTCGACCCTGACGACGGCGATTCGGTAGACGATCTCTTCTTCCGTCGCCTGCGCCCCTATATTGAAGGCAGCGTTCATCCCGACTGGTATGGCAAATTCCAGTTCGATTACGGCAAGGCCGAGGGCGAAAATGAAATGGCCATCAAAGACGCCTATCTCGCCTACACCGGACTCGACAACGTCAAAATCAGGGTGGGCAACGCGAGCTTTCCCTTCTCGCGCGAGTACCTGACCTCATCCAAGCGCCAGCAGTTGGTCGAGCGCACCTTCGTCGGCGACCACAACTACGGCACGCCGGACCGCAACGCCGGCATTCATCTGACCGGCGGCATCATGGACAAACAGATCACCTGGGGCATTTCAGGAGCCGTCGCCCATATCGATCCCGACGCCGACAAGCTCGATTTCGACACCCCGGTCAACCGTAACAGCGACTTCAACGAAGGCTATATCATCGGCGGCCGCGTCGATTACCACCCCTTCGGCTACCTGAAGATGGCCCAGGGCGACTTCGCCAGGGAACTCAAAGCCACCATCGGCCTAGCCGCTTTCACCTGGAGCAACGACGACGACAACAACACCTACACCGATGCCAACGACATCAGCACCAGCGCTTCCAAGCCCGACGTCGACCAGGTGACCGGTTTCGAAATCAGCGGTGCAATCCGCTACATGGGCGTTTCGGTGGATGCCGAATACAACCTGTTCAACGCGGAAACCATCGACTCAGGCTTCACCGGCGGCATCTATGAAAACGGTGAAACCGATCTTGAAAACTGGGCGCTCGAAGGCGGTTACATGCTGCCCAACAACATGTTCGAGATCGTCGCAGGCTACCAGGTGCAGGACGCCGACAACTACGAAGAAGAGTGGACTCGCACATCCTTCGGCGCCAACTACTTCGTCACCCGAAATCACGATATCAAACTGCAGGCCACCTACCGCATCGGCGAAAACATCGACGGCCTCGAAGACAACGACGCCGACGAGATCTTCGTCCAGGCGCAGTATGTGTTCTAACCTCGCCTCCTTCAATCGGCACAACGGCCTGGCCGGCTCCCTAGGGAGCCGGCCTTTTTTACACAAAGCTCATGCAGGCGCAATAGGGACTTAACGCGAACCGTTCACACTAACCACCGACAACGCGAGGAGTCTACCTATGCATGCAGCATCGTCCGGTTTAAAAGTCATTACCGCTTATTGTGCGGCTCATATCACGCCGCTGGAGGCGCGCTTCATGCGACGCTTCTGCCTGCTGAGCCGCATTCGTCCCCTCACCTTTGTCTTCAAAACCGCCAGCCGGCTGGGCGACTGGCCGCTCTGGGCCGCAGTGGGGCTCTGCGTGATGCTGCTGGGCGGCCCGCAGGGCCGGCTGTCCCTGATGGCCGGCGGGCTTGCGGTGGTCCTCTCGGTGATCGTTTTCAAACTGCTCAAGCACCGCATCGGTCGGCCGCGGCCCTTTGAATCCTGGGAACAACTGCCCTGTCTGCTGGCGCCGCCCGATAAATTTTCCTTCCCCTCCGGCCACACCATGACCGCCTTTGCTATTTATGGCGCCTTTTCGGTGCTGCTGCCCGGGGTTGCCCTTCTCATTCTGCCTGCCGCCGTTCTGATTGCCCTCTCGCGCATTTTTCTCGGCGTCCACTACCCCAGCGATGTGCTGGCGGGCGGCCTGCTCGGTACTGCGATCGGCTACGGCGTCGCAAACCTTTTTGTATGAAAGTGAGGGGCTGACCCGGGCCTGGGCTTTCGGGACGTGAGACGCGAAAAAATTTAAGGGCTTGAAGTGGCGGGCTGAAGAGACGTATCGTTCATGATCTCGGCATAATCATTCAGCAGCCCGTTATGGATGTTGTCCCAGGTCTGCATTTCGGCATAGCGCCTTGCGGCCGGCCCCATGGTCCGCAGGGCTTCCGTGCGGGCCGACAGCCGCGCCATGGCATCCGCCAGGGCGGCGGCGCTGATTTCATCGACAATCAGGCCGGTCGCTTCAGAGCGGATGAGGTCGCGCGGGCCGGGGACGTTAAATCCTACCGCCGGCATGCCCGAGGCCATCGCTTCCAGAATCACGTTGCCGAACGTCTCCGTCAGTGACGGAAAAGCGAACAGGTCGCCACAGGCATAAAGCCGGGCCAGCTCCTCGCCGTGACGGTAACCGGCAAAGATCACCCGCTCATCCGCCATCCTTTCCAGTCGTCCCCGCAAAGGGCCGTCACCGATGAGCAGCAACCGACTGGAGCTTTCGCGCGGCAGCATCCGCCAGGCCTCGAGCAGCATCTCCAGATTTTTCTCCGCCGCCAGCCGCCCGGCATAGACGAACAGCAGATCATCGGGCCCCACGCCGAGACTCTGTCGCAGGGCCAGGTCGCGCTTTCCCGGGTCAAATCGCCGGCAATCGACCCCGCGCCCCCAGATGCGCACGTTGTCAAACTGCTTTTCGATCAGCAGATCGCGAATGGATGGGGTCGGGCAGAAGGTCGCGCGGGTCTGGTTATGAAACCAGCGCAGATAACGCCAGGACAGAGGCTCCAGCAAACCTGCGCCGTAATCGGCCAGGTACTGGGGGAAATTGGTATGATAGGAACCGACCGTGGTCACCCTCATAGCCTGCGCCGCTCGCAGTGCCGCGAGGCCGAGCGGCCCTTCGGTGGCGATGTGCACGAGATGGGGACAGAACCCTTCCATTGCTCTGCGCACGGTCGCGGCTCGCGCGACGGGCAGCAGCACCTCCTTGTAAAAAGGCAACCTGAAGGCACTCCACTCACTTTTCTCGACCGACGGCGGCGCAGAGTTCACCCCCTCGTAACGAGGAATGATAAGCTGCACCCGGTCCCCGCGGGAAGCCAGGTGCCGCACCAGACGCTCGAGGGTGCGTGAAACGCCGTTGACCTGCGGAGAGAAGGTTTCCGAGACCAGAGTCAGACGCAAGGATTTCAGTCCCATATTCACTCCCGCCTTTTATGAACGCTTGCTTCCTTTTCATGGTCGCCCTGTGGAAACAACACCTCAAAGCAACTGCCTCTCCCCGATCGACTGTGAAGCTCGACCCGGCCGCCGAGGGATTCGACCAGCGTTCGCACGACATACAGGCCAAGCCCCGCGCCGGCGCGGGCGCCGGCGTCCCTTTCCCCGCGGACAAATTTCTCAAACACCGCATTCTGACGCTCGGGGCTGATGCCGGGTCCGCGATCGATGACACTGAACCCCGACAAGCCATTTAACCGATCGGAACGATGGGCAATGATCACTCTGCCGTTTTTACCGCCATGCTTAATGGCGTTATCCACCAGGTTGCACAGCACCACTTTGAGCGCTGCGCGGTTGGCGATCAGAAGCGGCGGCTGCTGCCACCCCCGCAGTTCCATCACCACCCCTTTATCCTCGGCGAAGGGGGTGAACAACGCCACCACCTCCCGCACCAGCTCATCAAGCAGCAGGGGTTCGACCTTGAGTGCCAGACGACCATTCTCGATATGACGCACCAGGTGGAACTCGTCCGCGATCAGGCTCAGGTAGTTGGAACTGCGATGAATCGCCCGGGCATATTCGTGAGACGGCTTCTCCGAAGAAGGCCTGTCTCCCCGGATCAGCAGATTGGAGAAGCCGCCGATCACCAGCAGATGATTGCGCAGCTCGTGAAACAGCAGGCTCTGGATGTCGCCGCGCAGGCGTTCTTTCTCCCGCAACTGAACAACCTCTTGTCGCATGGCTTCATCGCGACGACGCCGGGCCGTCAGGTTGCGGATATGCGCCACCACCTCCCGCAGCGCATAAGGTTTGGTGACATAGGCGTCCGCCCCCAGCTCAAGACCACGCACCCGCTGCTCCACCGCGTCGAGGGCCGTCAGCATGACAACCGGCGTGGAGGCGGTGCTTTCATCGGGAACGCTGCGCAGAAGGCGGCACACCTCCCACCCGTCCAGCTCCGGCAGCATAATATCGAGCAGCACCACATCCGGGCGCTCCCGTTCGATCAACCGGCATGCGCAGAATCCGTCGGCGCAGCTCAGCGTCTCGAAGCCCGTCTGCTGCAATGAATACTCAAGCATTTCGGCCAGATCCGGCTCATCCTCGACGATCAGAATACGGCCGGGCTTTTTATTTGAGCCGCCATTGCGCTGTGACACATCCTGAAAATTCATAGGGCGAAAACCTGCGGGTGAGAGATGATCCGGTCAATTTTGCGTGGCGGATTTTTTTTTAGCGGTCTTTTGTTTGATTGGTGTTGCGGAGGGCTTAGGGTTTGGTGAGAAAATAGGAAATTAAAAAAAGAATTGATTGAGTAAAAATTAGATTTCTTTACTTTTTTTGTTGCGTTGAAAATTTATTTGATGTAAACCTATGATTGTTGTCATTTTTTAATGTTTATTGATCTATCCTCCGATTACGGCAATTTCCGCAGGCCATCTCACCTGAACACTCGCAACCAACACAAAAGGAGGGACCTTTGAGCGACAAATCAGAAAGCGGCTCTCGCCAGTACCTGACCTTCACACTGGCAGAGGAAACCTATGCGCTCGACATCGACAAGGTGCGCGAGATCCTGGACTGGACGCCCGTCACCAGGATGCCGAGTTGCCCCGATTTCATGCGCGGCGTCATCAATGTGCGCGGCGGGGTGGTGCCGGTCATCGATCTACGGGTCAAATTCGGCATGGAGGCTTCCTCCAAAACCGTGGACAGCTGCATTGTCATCACAGAGATCAGCCAGGGGGAGGAATCAGTTGTCCTTGGCGCCCTGGCCGATTCGGTGCAGGAGGTCATCGATCTCGACCCCGGCGCCATCGAGCCCGCTCCCCGAATCGGCACCCGCCTGAACACCGACTTCATTCACGGGATGGGTAAGCGCGATGATGAATTCATCATCATCCTGGATATCGACCGGGTTTTTTCGGATGAAGAATTGAGTGTGGTAGCCGCGGATCAACACGAGGGGCAGGCCGTCTCGGCCTGAAATTACAAACGTTAATCAACGGAGGGAATTTATGTTCAAGGGGATGACTCTCGCAAAGAAATTAACCGCCGGGTTTGGTGTTGTCCTGGCCCTGCTTGTCATAATCGGTTTTGTCGCATTTAATGCCATCAACGATGCATCAAACAATTTTTCCGATTATCGCAGCATGGCTATCAACAACAATACCAGCGCACGGGTACAGGGTAACGTTCTAGAAGCTCAAATTGCTTCAGTGAATTTCATTCGCACCGGGAGTGATTCAGAGATAAAAGAATTCGAAAAACGCTACATTGCGTCTGAGGAATTCATCAAAGAAGTCAGAGAGTTAATCGAGAAACCCGAACGGCAGCGCATGATCGCCAAGGCTGCAGACCAAATGGGAGAATACCATGCCAGCTTTGACAGGATCGTGAATTATCGCGATGTCCGCAACGACTTGGTGAACAACCACTTAAACGTCATAGGGCCGGAAATGGAAAAAGGCCTGACTGAAATCCTGACCAGCGCCAGGGCTGACCAAGACATGGTGGCCGCTTACAATGCCAGCCTGGCCATGCGCAACCTTTTGTTGGCACGAATCTATGTGATGAGATTTCTGGATGACAATACTCAGGCATCAGTCGATCGGGTGAACCAGGAATTAGCCTTATGTCTTGAATCTCTCGATATACTTGAGCAGGAGTTGCAAAACCCCGAAAGGCGGCGGCTCCTTGCGGGAGTTCTTGATAATCAGAAAAAATACGCCGCCGCATTCAATAAAGTGGTAACAACAATCTTTGATCGGAACAAAGAAATCGCACACCTCGACGCCGTGGGCGATCAGATCGGGGCAGACGTAGAGAACCTTAAGCTTTCCATCCTTAAAGCACAGGATGAACTTGGCCCTAAAGTCAAGGCTGCCAACGACCAGGCGATTCGCATTATTTCAATTCTTGCAATTGCAGCAATGATCATCGGCGTATTGGCGGCGCTCTTCATCATCCGCGGCATTCTGCGCCAATTGGGATGCGATCCCTCAGTCATCGAAGATGTGACCAACAAAATCAGTGAAGGTGACCTTTCCCTGAAAATGGATCTGGCCATTAAAAACGACGCCAGCGTCTACGCTTCCATGAAAAACATGGTGGAAAAACTGCGCGAAATCGTCACCGACGTCCAGTCTGCTGCGAACAATGTCGCCTCCGGCAGCCAGGAGATGAGCGCGACCAGCGAAGAGATGAGCCAGGGCGCCACCGAGCAGGCCGCTGCTGCCGAAGAGGCCTCCAGCTCCATGGAGCAGATGGCGGCCAACATCCGCCAGAATGCCGACAACGCCATGCAGACCGACAAAATCGCCACCCAGAGCGCCACCGATGCCCAACAGGGTGGCCAGGCGGTCGCGGATACAGTCACCGCCATGAAGCAGATTGCCGACAAGATCTCCATTATCGAGGAGATCGCCCGCCAGACCAACCTGCTGGCTCTCAACGCCGCCATCGAAGCGGCCCGCGCGGGTGATGCCGGAAAAGGTTTCGCGGTCGTTGCCGCCGAGGTGCGCAAACTCGCCGAGCGCAGCCAGCACGCCGCAGCAGAAATCAGCGAACTGTCCGGCTCAAGCGTCGAGGTGGCGGAGAAAGCCGGCGAAATGCTGGCCAAGATGGTGCCTGACATTCAGAAAACGGCTGAACTGGTGCAGGAAATTTCCGCCGCCAGCAAAGAGCAGGATACCGGCGCCGAGCAGGTCAACCAGGCGATTCAGCAGCTCGACCAGGTCATCCAGCAGAACGCCTCGGCCAGCGAAGAGATGGCCAGCACCGCCGAAGAGCTCTCCAGCCAGGCGGAGCAGCTGCAGCAGGCCATCGGCTACTTCCGCCTCGGCAACGAAGGCGGCCACACCCTGGGGCGCCCCAAGCCCGCCGCCATGCCGAACAAATCCCAGCAACCTGCTCTGGCCCACAAGGCTGCACCGCCGCAACAGAAACCAAAAACGTCGGGGAAAGATGAAGGCAACTGGGGCAATGGAAAATCCGGCGTGCAGTTGGAAATGACTGCCGGGAAAGATAAGCTTGACGAGGAATTTGAACGGTATTAAACACTAAACTACTTTAAATACAACAACTCCTTTATTGCCGGTCTTCCTCTCGGGGAAGACCGGTTTCTTTAATCCCCCCTGCCCTGGCCGCAAAATTTCAGCTTTTTCTTTTCTGATTCCAAAAATTTTTCCCTGTTATCAAAAAAGTCATTAAACAGTGACAAATATCATATTCTTTTTCTTGGCGAATGCTAAGCTTTAAAGAATAAAAACTAACAGTATTTAATTACATGACTACCCTTCGCCCTCGTTTCGCGAAAATTGATGCGGAGAAAGCAGCATGAGGAAACGCTTAGAATCAAATTTCTTTGAGGATCTTCCGTCGCCTGTCCACAAAGCATGGGAAGAAATTCATTCCTTAAAAAAGATACCAAAAGGCGCGCCTCTTTTTCTTGAAGGAGCAAAAGTAGAAGGTATCCACCTTCTACTGCAGGGCCGATTCAAATTATTTACTTCGAACACAAATGGCCGTGTGCACATTACAGGAATCGCTGTACCCGGCGACCTCATTTGCGTGCCTTCAGTCATTCGAGGCTGTGATTATGATTGCAGTTGTCAGGCTCTAGAAGACAGCTATCTCAGTTTTGTCGGACGAGAGCCATTTTTTAATTTACTTCTACATCAGCCTGAATTGGCAAAAAAAGTAATGGAATCTTTAACATCTGAAATACACGACCTTCGAAGAAAGTTCACTGCGATGGCATGCCTTCCAGGAAGGCAGGATAAAGCAACATCTTTTCTGT
>NPID01002220.1_pt1 | contig 25244 bp, 19 predicted proteins | sample 8637491 | NCBI WGS metagenome assembly NPID01 (sample SAMN07420843, study PRJNA396082) | bioreactor metagenome | isolation source: sample BA6 brine-fed electro-methanogenic bioreactor BA | place: Japan: Kochi | collected 2016-06-14 | reverse complement strand
ATTTTTCCGGGGGTGAAATACCCATGCCCCCACGCTTTACCAAGATGCATATCAAGCTCCAGATGGCTGTAGAAAAAGCGCCGGCTGAGCCACTTAGCCATCACCTTTTTCAAATCTTTCCCATCGATCCCCGCAGCCTCCGCATGGGTCTCCCAGATACAGTCCACCGTGTTGAGGCGGAACTTCTTGATGCAGTTGTGATGCACCCGGTAGATTTCCATACGCTCAACCGAGTTGCTCACATTCCGCCCGAAGCGGGTCGTTTCACGCACATGTTCGGCAAGGTCCTTCCTGAATTCCCTGTCCAGGTAGTTTACCGGAAACAGTTCGCTATTCACCCCGCGGTGATCCTTTCCGGATATCCTCACGTGTGTGATCGAGTACCCGAAGGAGGGGTCGGTTCCGCCGTAAAGAAGCGGGGCAAGGACCATCACGTACTCAGGCTTCTCGTCGGTAAAGACCGTCAGCTGCCGCTTCTCCTCCGACATCCTCTGAAGCCTGACCACCTCATCGCCAAGTTCCGCAAAGCGGTAGAGGATCTGATTCGGTGGTATTGGAACGTTCTCCCGGTACCAGAGGGCCATCTTCTTCTGATATTCGGTCATCTGGCCCTTTCGTCTAAGTTGTGAATAGTTAAAGAAATAAAGGTACTGAGATATCTTTCCCACCAGGATGTTGCTGTTGTTCGGCAGATACTGGCTTCCGTTGAAGCTCTCGAAACCGTCGGCAGCGAGGTCCTCCCGCAGGCGCAGCATCAGGTTCAGGAGAGCGGTGACGCCGATGGCCTGGCGGGAGAGCCTCCCGAGCTTGTTTTCGACGGTTTTGGGAGAGCAAATAAATGCGCGGCCCATCGCTCTGACGCTCATGCAGCTGGTAGACATGAGGATGAGCCGTGAGTAATCGAGGTGTTTTTTTTCCCAGTAATCGACACTGAAGGTTCTGGTTGAGAAACCGCATCCGCAGTGCTTGCAGCGGAACATCTGAATCGACTGACCGTTTTTGAGGTGCCTGAATCCGCATTTGAAATACCACTTCCTGTTTCGGCCCTTCGGTTTCGGGGCGGTTTTGATGGTGGCCGGATCGTGGCAGATGCAGAGGCTGTTGGGGCAGAAGGGTGGCTTGAACAGCTCGTTTCGTGTCATCGCAGGTCTCCTTTTGTATCTGAAGATAGGTCTTGCAACTAGAAACTGCAGAAATGTCCTGGATGATTTAATAAGTGAGGAAAAGTGCGCGAAACCTAGTTTCTTGGGGACAGTAGATAAAAAACTCCAGAAAGGCTGGACTGCCTCCGCGGGATTCGTATAATCTGTACCTGATATGAACATCCATAAAGTTCCCCCTCCCACCTTTCGTGAACTCTTTTTTCTGGCCATGCCTATGATAGCCAGCCAGGCCTCCGAGACGGTCATGCTCTTTGTCGACCGGCTCTTTCTCTCCATGTTCGGAAAGGTTACTATTGCCGCATCCATGAGCGGCGGACTCTCTTTTTTTGTCTTTGTCGCCTTCTTTGCGGGAATAGTCGGCTACACCAATGCTCTGGCCGCTCAATATTTTGGTGCGGGCAAGCACGACCGCTGTGTCGATACGGCGGTCCAGGGCATCTACCTTTCCTTTGCATTCGTACCGCTTACCCTGCTTCTGATTCCGGTGGTCTACCGCTTTTTTATTCTGGTGGGGCACTCTCCCGAACAGGTGGAGCTCGAGTATACTTACTTCAGAATACTCATGTTCGGCGGAATTGCGGTTCTCGTCCGTAATGTGCTGGTCGGTTTCTTCCTGGGAGTAGGGAAGAGCCGGGTGGTGATGATTGCAAACCTTGTCGGCATGCTGGTCAATATTCCGATAAACTATGTTCTGATTTTCGGAAAGTTCGGCTTTCCGCAGATGGGAATAAGGGGAGCCGCCATCGGTACTGTTGCCGGCAGCTTTACCATCGTTGCTATACTCCTGTTCTTTTTTCTCCGTCATGAATATTATCGCGGGTACGCAGACCGGGCCCGCCGCTGGATCTTCCGCAGGGATGTTTCCGCAAGGCTCTTCCGCTTCGGCCTGCCGGCGGGTACCGAACTGTTTCTCAATGTATTTGCCTTCAACCTTTTTGTACAGCTGATGCACTCCATGGGACCCGATGTAGCCGCCGCGGTTACCATAACCTTCAACTACGACATGGTTGCCTTCGTTCCCATGCTCGGACTTGGAATTGCCGTCACATCTCTGGTCGGACGGCAGATGGGGGCCGGAAATCCCGAGGGGGCAAAGAAAGCAACCTACCTTGCCCTGCGGGTCGGCTATACCTATGCCTTTATCATGATGCTTCTCTTTGTCTTCGGAGCCGATGCTCTCGTGCGGGTTTTCTCAAAGGGACTCGGCAGCGGGGATACCGCCCTTATCTCTCTTGCAAGGTCCATGCTCCGCCTTGCAGCCCTCTACACTCTCGCAGACATTACCCAGCTTATATTTTCCGGAGCCCTCCGGGGTGCCGGAGACACGCGTTTTATCATGTTTCTTTCGGTCGGAGTTCACTGGCTCCTTGCGGTCGGTGCCTTTATTCTCATAAGGGTGGTCAAGGCACCGCCGCTTTCGGTCTGGATCTTTTTTATCTGTTTCGTATTCCTGCTGGGGCTCTCAATCTTTGCCCGTTTCCGATCGGGAAAATGGATGGATATCAAGGTTATCGAAGAAGAGGAGCTTCTTTCCGAAACCCATCAGCCAATTATAAAGGCTAAATCCGAGTGGATGTAGCCGGCGGAATGACGCTCCTGTACATTTTTAATCCGAGCAGGAGCGAAGCCGCAGCGGCGGAAGCAAAAATGATCAGGGGAGGAACTTCCAGACTGCCTTCATAAGCCCAGGCCGATAAGAGCATCGCACAGATGGCCGAAGCCATGGAAAAAGCCTTGACCACAAAAACGGAAGCAAGCAGGTAACCGGCGGGTTTCGATCGAAGAATCAGTATCCCGGTGATAAAGGCCAGGGGAACAATAAGGCCGAGATCCAGGGCCTGAACCACAAGAGTAGTCTGACCGATAAGCAGTCCCTCTATGGCTCCGCCGTAAGCGGGTATAATCCTCCCCAGCCACATGAAGACAAGCAGGCCCCCCATGAGAAAACAGAGAACCGCCATTCCCTTTCGGGGAAAACGGCCGCTGAAACGGTCAGGCAGCTCTGCAAAATGTATTGTCGAGACGATGAGGATGATAGCCGTAAAACTGGCTCCGTAGATAACGATGAAAGGCAGAAAAAGCGGGCCGAAAGCCCAGGCCGTTGCATACATCAGGTACTGATAGAAGAGATAGGACAGAATCCCCGCGGCAAACAGCTTTCCCCTGAAAGAGCCGCGGGCCAGAGCCGGGACAGTAAGAACTAAAGCCGGTACGGCGAAGAAGAGGGTGAAAATGTCCCATCCGACACCTTCGGCCACAAGCCTCAGGGGATTCCAGGCATATATGCCGTCCACTGCCATTTCGTAGTGCTCGCCCCGAACGCTTTCCACCGTTTCGAAGCTGCCCTCTCCGCGAAGGAAGATCCCCGCTCCGGCAGTCAGTCCTGTCAGGACGGCGATAGCGAGAATAAGTGCGATAATTCCTGCATTGTATCTGTTTTTCATTTCGTTACCTCTTGAGAAAGTATCTTATGAAAGATTATCAGATTTTAAAGCATGTATGTAAGTTCGGGAGCGGAAAAACTGACCGTAACGCAAACCCCGCCGGAAATTTCCCGGGACACGGTACCTCCCAGCTGTATCGCGAGGGCTGTGAGCAGGTCGCTTCCGAGGCCCTGCGACCGGACGGCGGGATCCATTCCGCTTCCGTTGTCCCTGACGGACAGCCTTACCTGTGAACCTTCTGTTCCGAGACTGATGCTTATCTTTCCGTTTTTGGCTTTCGTGAAGGCGTGCTTGAGGGCATTGGTCACCAGTTCGTTTACAATAAGACCGCAGGGGATTGCATTGTCAAGCGAGAGGGAAAGCTCCTCCGGCGTAACCGATATTTCCAGCTCCGTATTGTCAATGCCGCCCTGCAGTGAATCGCAGATCCTGCTCAGGTAGCTTTTCATAAGGATCCCGGTGAACCGGCCGGAGGAATAGGCATCTTCATGAACAAAAGCCATTGCCTGTATTCTGTCCTGGCACTGCAGAATCATCTGCCTGCCCGCGGGATCTTCAACGGTACCTGCCTGAAGGCTGAGCATGCTCGAAACAATCTGGAGGTTGTTCTTTACCCTGTGATGGACCTCTTTCAGAAGAAGCTCCTTCTCGCTCAGACTGTTTCGCAGAGACTCGTAATCGCTGCCTATTTTTATATGCATCTTCAGAAAACTTTCTGCAAGATTACCGATTTCGTTTTTCTTCCGGGCAAGACGGGTAAGAATTCCCGTAACTTCCTGCTCCGTCAGGTCGATATTGACAACAGTCTGCTGAAGCTCGCGTATGGGTCCGGTCACGGTGTTCACAACTATGAGACCGACAAAAAAATAGAGTGCAAGCATGATAAAAAGCAGAGCGAAGGTAGTCCTGTCGGCACTTACCAGACGTCCGGTAAAAGCACCCTCACGCAGGGCGACCACGACTTTCCAGTCCGGGAAACCCGGACCGCCGGGACTCATCGTGGTCGTCAGATATTCACTCTTTCCTGTCTGCACATCGGAAGATCCGGCAAGAGCCGCCGTCAGGGAATCCGGTTCGTCAATGGATTCGAAACCCCTGGAAGAGGCAATCGGAGATCCCGATTCGTCCAGCACAAGAACAATACCCGTGGAAGGATCCACGGTGGAGGAGAGGAAATTCGACAGGCTTCGAAGCGTTACTACGGTGGTAACGACCCCGCTTGTTTCTCCGGCGGACCGGAAAGGCCGGGCGGAGGATATGGCTGTATCCTCCCCGGAATAGAGGCGGTAGATATCCGACCATACCGGACCGCCTGCCTCCATGGCGTTCCGGTACCAGGGGCGCTGCCTCGGGTCGTAGCCGGGAAGGGATTCGGAGAGAAGAGGTAAACCCGAGGGGGCCGCAGTGTAAAACTGCAGAGCTCCGTCCGTGGATGCACCCGCCCGGCCGGTGCGCAGGGACCCGTCGGCCAGTCTCTGGGCCTCATAATAATCTCCATTGGAAAAACCGACGGCAACAATTGCCAGTTCGGGATAGTTTCGAAGCTGTTCAAGAAATATCATTTCATAGGGAGCGGGTTTTCCGGAGTCGGTATCACCATGGATGAGATAGGCGGCATTGATCGCGGAGTGTTCCCGGGTGCGTTCGAGAAATCCGGTAAGCCTGTTCGTTGTATTCATGGCTGTATCGGAGGCAAGCCTGTGAACAAGCTCCCGGACCGCCTGGCGGGAGCCGGCAAGATAGACCCCCCAGAAAACGGGGAAACCGAGAAGGAGCAGCGCCATGAAAGGAAGAAGAATGATGCGTTTGAAACCGCCGGAAGCCGGTCTGCTGATCTCAATCATGCGAATAATATAGCATGGATTAAAGCCGGGACGGGATTTTAGAGGACGGAAATTTGATCCCGCCCGTTCTCCTTGGCGTGGTAGAGAGCCTCATCGGCCCTGGCAAAGAGGGAATCCGTGCTCTCATCGGCAAGGTACCCTGTGAGTCCCATGCTTACCCGGATATTTTTTTCCTTCAGGGCATTTCGGAGACGCACCGCGGTGGCAAGAGCCGTTTCGGTTTCACACTCCAGCAGAAGTACAAATTCGTCACCGCCCCAGCGGGCGAGAAGATCGACCGGACGAATGCACTGCTGGAGAACCTGTGCAATCTCCCTCAGTATATGATCTCCCCTGAGATGCCCCTGGCTGTCGTTTATCTGTTTGAAATGATCGACATCCAGGAGGATAACCGATATCGGATTCCCCGATCGTCTGAAGCGGGAAAGCTGTCGGTTCAGATGGGAATGGAGTTCACGCCTGTTGGCGGTGGCGGTCAGTTCATCGGTTCCCGCGAATTTTTCCAGCCGGGACTGGTAATGATTAATAACAAGCACCGTTATGGTGATTATGACGAGGGATGTAAGGAGACCGATGAGGATGGTGCGAAAGAGAGCCGCTCGTGCACTTTTCATGACCGCTTCCTCCTCCTGTTCGACGATAAGAAACCAGTTAAGCTCGGGCATGTACCTGGATGTAACAAGAACCCGCTTACCATCACGGACGAAGTCAGCATTAACCGGTATTTCGCTCTTTGTCAGAATGATACCTGCTATATCCCGTATGCCAGGCTGTTCCTGAAGAGTGACCCTCTGAATCATCTGTTTTTCCGGATGAGCCTGGACCATTCCCCGTTCATCCACGAGGGAGATTGTCCGGTCATAACGGTCCTGCTTGTCCCTCAGGATGGCGGAAAACTTATCCATCTGTATTCCCACACCGGTCACGCCGAGCAGTTTCCCTTCATAGTCCTCCAGACGGAAATTTACAAAGATGGTAAGCAGATCGTTTTCCGCCTGGTTGGCGTCCACATCCAGATCGTATTCCAGACCGGAGCTGATAAAATCATAATACCAGCTGTCATGTTCATCGTCCGGGGAAATTTCCTTGAGAATTCCGGAAAAGTGGTAGTAGCTGCGGCTGCTGTGGGAAACAAAGAAGGTCGAGAAATAGCCGTATTTCCCGTGCACTTCCTTTAGAAACCGCAGAACATCGTCCGTATTCTCTTCCCCCTCCAGGGCCCACTGCTTGAGAAATGAGTTATTTGCCATAAGCGAGGCATGGTTCAGCAGGGGGATGAACTCGTCCTGAATCTCGGAGTAGATGTTTTCTCTCAGCAGCGGAAGGGAGGAAGAAACGATCTCGGTCAGCACCGCATCGCGGGTCGTCCGGTAGTTTATAATGCTTATTGAGACGAACGCGACCAGCAGGATAATGCTGAGAATAATGATAAGTCTTAATCTGGTGGAAATTACCATCACGACAATATATTAAAAATGTGCACCTTGTGCTACCGGTACCATGTGTTATTATACGTCATGCCTGTATCAGACACATCCGTGAATCTCTACAGCCTGCTCGCGGACCACATCGATGTAATGCCTGTCGCCTTTCCACGATCGGATTCGGGAATTGAAATAACAATACTGAAGCGTTTTTTCTCCGTCGAAGAAGCCGAAATTGCTCTCTGCCTCAGTATGCTGCCGGAAACATCACATAGAATATTCCGGCGTTTCAGGAGATCGGGGGGTACTCTCTCTGCCGGGGAAGTGGAGGCTTCTCTGGAGAGGCTGGCCGGGCGGGGGGTCATTAACGGCAGCGCCGGCCGTTACGGAAAACTTCCATTCGCCGTAGGTCTCTACGAATTCCAGGTGGACCGTCTCACGCCGGAGTTCGAGATGGAAGCCGCCGAGTATATGGACGAGTCTTTTATGCACTCCTTTGTCAGGGAGCGGCCGAGGCAGATGCGCACAATTCCCATAGGTGAAAGCGTAAGTCCCGGGCGCCGGGTAAGCCGGTACGACAGTGTACGGGAATTTATTCACTCCCTGCCGGGCCCTTTTGCCCTTCAGAACTGCATATGCCGTCAGGGGAGAGAGCTTCTGGGGGAGACGTGCGGAACCACCGGACTGAAACAAACCTGTCTCGCCCTGGGACCGGCAGCACGCAGCGTAATAAAAGAAGGACGCGGCACTCCGCTGACCAGGGAGGGGGTCCTTGAATTCCTCGCCCGCGCCGAGAAGGAAGGTCTTGTCCTGCAGGGCCAGAATACCAGAAACCCGGTATTTATATGCTGCTGCTGCAGCTGCTGCTGCGCAATTCTCTCACGGGTAAAAAACCTTCCGGATCCGGGAAGGCTTATGCAGGCGGCCTACCGTGTGGAAGTGGACGGCGGGAGCTGTATCGCCTGCGGCGCATGCATCCGCCGATGCCCCATGAACGCCCTGAAAATGAACGGGAACAAGCTTGAAGCGGCCCCGGAACGGTGCATCGGCTGCGGGCTTTGCCTCTCTTCCTGTCCCGTACATGCGCTCGGGCTTGAAGCACGGGGCAAAAAGAAGGATCCCCCGGTTTCCGCCATGGCCATGTATGTAAGAATGCTTTACGGACGGTACGGATTTTTCAAGGCAAGCGCTCTTCTGGTCAAGGCCGGTTTAGGGTTCAAGGTGTGATGAATCTCGGAGAATAAGGGCGCGCACCCAGTCGAGCCACGGTTCCATTCCTTCACCTGTTTCTGCCGAAAGTTCGAAGACCTTTATGGACGGATTGAGCATGGCCGCCCGCATACGTACCGCGGCGCAGTCAAAACGGGCAGCGGGGAGATAGTCGGTTTTGGTGATAATCAGGAGATCGCTCCTGCGGAAGATAATCGGATACTTCAGGGGTTTGTCGTCCCCTTCGGGCACACTCAGAAGAACAACGTTGAAGTGGGCGCCGGTATCACTCTGGGCGGGGCAGATAAGGTTGCCCACATTCTCAAGGAACAGGAGATCGATTGCTGACAGATCTACCGCGTCCAGACATTTCTCCATCATGAAGGCATCCACATGGCAGAAGCCTCCGGTGTGCATCTGCACAACCGGAACGTTCCTTTCGGCGACGGCCTGGGCATCCACCTCCGAGTCGATATCCGCCTCCACAACGCCGATCCTCATCTCCGGAAGGAGAGCCCGGATGGTCTCCACCAGAAGGGTGGTCTTCCCCGAACCGGGAGACGCCATAAGGTTGACCATCACGGTTCCCGATTCCCTGAGGCGCCGGCGGATCTCCGCCGCCCTTGCACTGTTTTCCGAATGGATCTCTTCGCCTATCTCTATCAGACGTATTTCATTCATACTGCTTCCATACTCTTTACGGTAAACTGGTCACCGGATACAAGCCTTATATTGCCGCTGGCACATTCAGGGCAGCGGATCTCCTCATCATCCTGCCGCAAAGCGGATTCAAAATGAGCACCGCAGCTGCTGCAGTCAAAGGTGCACGGCACAACAAGAACTTCGATCTCCGCATCCTCCGCCGCGGTTCCCCGGCTGAGGGTCGAAAAATAGTGCTGAAGCCACCGCTCTGCAATATCACTCAGTTCGCCGACTTCAATTACAATTCTGGCAACACGACGTACATGATGCCGCCGGACGTGTTTAAGGACGATGGCGAGAATTTCTCCTGTTACCGACAGCTCATGCATGAGAAAGAGTTGCGATCTCTTCCCTGACAACCAGTTTTTCTATATCGAGCAGAATGATAATGGAGTCCTCCACCTTGCCCAGTCCCGCAATAAAGTCATGTTTTTTCTCCCGGGTCTCAAAAGAGGGGGAGGGCTCGATGTTCTTGTCCGGAATCTCCTTGACCTCGGTCGCGGTGTCCACAATAAAGCCGATCGACATCTCTTCTACGTTGACCACCGTAATGACGGTCCTGTTGTCATAGTCGTGAAAGGGCATGCCGAAACGCAGGCGAAGGTCCATTACCGGAATTACATGCCCCCGCAGGTTTATTACGCCGCGGACATATTCGGGCATGTCGGGAATTTCGGTGATTTTCTGAAGCTCGAGAATATCGGTGACATAACGGATGTCTATTCCGTACACCTCTTCCGCCAGCCTGCACATGAGGAACTTGTTTTCCTGCACATCATCATCGGCTTCCAAAAACAGATCATCTTCTACACTTGTTTCATTGCTCATACCCATATAATTATGCAATAAACTCCAATTGTAAAGGTGTAGGGAGGATTATGTGGCGGAAATAATCTCTTCAAACTCCCGTCTTATATCCCCCGCCATCTTTTTGGGGACACGGCTGTTGAAGGAGATGCGGGAGGGCTGCATCTGGAAGGCCGAAAGACGGAAAAGCTCCTCGTTGGAGACCACGCTGTTGGGCGGAAGGTCCAGGCTTCGGGCATACCCATCCCGCTTTTCAAAGAGGCGGCGGAAAATATCGCGGCTGAACTCGGGCATATGGCGGAAACGGTTCTTCTTGTAGACTCCGGGAACCCCTTCAAGGGGAATAGACCGGTTCTGGATCTCCTCATTTCTGGCACGATACTCGTCGGTAAGTCCCTTCTCTTCCAGCCCGTCCATGAGGGCGTTCCGGAGTTCAAAAAGATAGTTTACATCCTCTATTGCGTAGACCAGGGCTTCCTTTTCGATGGGCCGCTTCATCCAGTTGTAGCGCTGAAACTTCTTCTTGGGCTTCTGCTCCATCCCCAGACAGGCATGAAGAACGGCGTTCAGACCTTTTTTTTCAAACTCCAGAAGTTCGACTGCGGGAACCAGATCCAGTACCGCCTTAAGCTCTATGCCGTACTGGCGGAAGAGCAGGGTCCGGTCGCTGGTACAGTCGTACATGATTTTGCCGATATCCGGGTTCTCCAGAAGCTGTTTGACCAGCTTCATATCCACGGTAAGGGGATCGATAATGACCGACTCGCTGCCGTCAAAGATCTGGACAAGACAGAGGTGTTCGCCGTAATGGTGCAGGTTGAACTCGCCCTCAATGTCCAGGGCAATGGTGGTCACCTTTCGTTTCTCCAGGGTCCCCAGGTACTCCCGTACGCTCTCGTCACTGTTAAGAAAATTCATCAATCGGCTACCGACAGGCCCTTGAGAAATCTCCTGAGCAGCTGATCTCCGCAGTCGCGGTAATGCTTGTGCCCCCGCTTTCTGAAAAGGGCCGTAAGCTCGGTTCCGGATATGGTAAAATCCGCCTTGGCAAAGGTGCGGATCATATCCTCTTCCCTGAATTCGAAAGCAATTCTCAGTTTCTTCAGAATGATATTGTTGTTTACCGTAAAAGAGGGGACCCCCGCGGGTTGCGGGCGGTCCGAGGGTCCTCGCCGGTGGATGATAAGGCCATCCAGAAACCGGATAAGCGTCTCGTCGCTGCAGAGAATAAAACCGTCCTCATCATCGTGTTTCAGCAGCGCTTCCATCTCCAGGGGGTCCAGGTCCATTCCCCCAAGCGACAGGACCTTTGTCATTTCCTGGTCGTTGTAGTTGAGGGCATAACGGAGAGATCTCATTACCGTATTATTATCCACAAAAGGCTCCTTGCTGGCATAAAAGCATTTTTATTGTGTTCCCATTTTAGCAGAAACCCGCAGGGAGTGCATATAGGAGGCTGGCGCAGCTGTTCCAGGTTTGGATCAAAGAATGACTGCTTTCCCGGGGCAGAAAAAATGATACCTCACTCTAATGCTTCGCAATGCCGTTCGGCATCATTTTTTCTGCCTGAATGCATAATTTATTTCCTCCGCATGTGGAATTGCCTCATTCTGCGGGTTTTTTGTGACAAGCCGAAGATTCGGCTTGTCCATATTTTGAATTACTGCCGGCCGGCAAAGTTTATCTTTACCGGCCGGTACTATTATGCGTCAGAGCGCCTTGAGCAGTTCCAGAAAGAATGCCCAGGTGCGTTCGGTTGAGGGGATGTTGAGCTTCTCTTCGGGTGTGTGGACCCCGAGCAGTTCGGGGCCGAAAGAGATCATCTCCATCCCTTCAATTTTATCCCCAATTACCCCGCATTCGAGGCCCGCATGAATGGCGGCTTCGGTCGCCTCTTTCCCGGTTACTTCACGGTAGACAGCTTTGCAGCGGGCAAGGAGGGTGTTGTCGGGGTCCGGGGTCCAGGCCGGGTAGCGGGAGAAGCTGCGCTTCTGTCCTCCGGAGGCCTCTATAACTGCGTCCACCCGGGCGGCAAGGTCGTCCAGGGCGCTCATGACCGATGAGCGCTGGCTGGTCAGAACCCTTACGAGGGTGCTGCAGCATCCCTTTTGTGTTTCGATGGCGGCAAAATTGGTGCTGGTTTCCACAAGTCCTTCGATGGTTCTGCTCATGGCGGTTACCCCGTGGGGCATTATCCGCATGAGACGGAGGACACGCCGGCTTGATTCGGAATCGAGCTGCTCTTCGGGACGGGCGGTCTCCTCCAGAGAAAGGGTAAAGCCGGGTTCAATATCACCGATTTCGGCGCGGATATCCGCTGCCAGCCGGTCGCAGAGCTTTTTCGCCTCGCCGGTTTTTGCCTCCGGTACGCTTATTACGGCGGTACATTCCCGGGGAATGGCGTTGTGCTTTCCTCCGCCGTCAACACTGACGAGGTTTATTTCAGCGGTTCCTGCAAGTTCCCGCAGGATCCGCCCGCAGGTGACCAGGGCGTTTCCGAAGCCGAGGTGAATATCGGCTCCCGAATGACCACCCTGAAAACCGCCCACGTTTAGCTGCAGGGCTTTTCGACCGGCGGGAACAGCCTCGGTAACGACGGGAATGAATCCTTCGGTGTTAACCCCTCCGGCGCAGCCGATGTAGAAGGCCCCTTCCTCTTCGGTATCGATATTGAGCAGGAGGCGTCCTTCCACGATGGAGGGGTCGAGCCCCATGGCGCCGGTGAGACCGGACTCCTCATCGACGGTGAAAAGGGCTTCCAGGGGACCGTGCTCGATGGTATCGGATTCGAGGACCGCAAGGGCCATGGCGATGGCGATGCCGTTATCGGCCCCGAGGGTGGTTCCGTCGGCCTTGAGCCAGTCACCTTCGGTCACCAGACGGATGGGATCGGTGGAAAAATTGTGTTCGGTTCCGCGGTTTTTCTCGCAGACCATGTCGAGGTGGCCCTGAAGCACCACTCCCGGGCGGGACTCCCGGCCTGCTGTTGCCGGTTTTCGCACAATAATATTGCCCGTTTTGTCGCATTTCCAGGTGAGATTATGTTCTTCGGCGAAATTTATGACGTAATCGCGGACCGCCGCCTCGCTGCAGGAACAGCGGGGAATGTCGCTTATGGCATGAAAAAAGCGCCACACCGCTTCCGGGGCGCGTCCTTCCAGGGGATTTGTGCTCATGGATTGCTCCTTTCGGTTAAATATTCTCCCATTCTATCATAAGAGGCCTCAGTACTTGTACGTATTTGCATAAAAACGGCCCTTCGGGGTGATGATTTTTATTCTCTGCGGGGTTACATATACTGTGAAGATGCGCCCCGGATAGTAAGGGCCGGCAAGGCCGGGTGGAGGCGGAAGCCGACACCGGAGGGCGCCGGCCGCGCATCGGAGGCCCCGGGCCTCCGCCAGCGGCCGGAAACGCGCCCGGAGCCCTGGATAGCCGGAAATGGCGCCTTTTGTAAAAAATCGGTTAAAAAGAGCCGGGACTATTGACGAGCTTTACAGGGATGATTATTTTGTTACCGAACAGACGGTAACTTAAATTATGACAGACAAGCGACAGAGACGAAAAAAAGAGATTATGGAAACCGCCTTCCAGGTGTGGGGCGCGAGTTCCTTCAGAAAGACCAGCCTGGCGGCGCTCGCGAAGGCCCTCGGGGTAAGCAAGACGGCCCTCTACCGCTACTTTTCCGGGAAGGAAGAGATCGTGGCGGCCATGGAGGAGCATTTTCTTGCGATATACGAGGAGCTGAGCGACCGGGTGGTTCGGGAACGGAAGGGTGAGAGCATCGAAGAGGTCTTCGAGGCCTATAACGGTAATTTTGTCCGCTTTTTTGCGGAACATTTCAACTATCTCCGCTTTGCGCAGATTCATTTTCTGAGAAAACCGGAGATCGGGGACCTGTTCCTGACGGTTACCTTCAGCCGTAACCGGGAGTTGTTTCCTCCGGAGCTGCTGAGCAGCCGCTACGGATGGCGGATGGCTCAGGTGCCGGTTATTGTGCGTTTTATCTTTGCGGTTTCCAATTTCCTTCTTGCGGTGGGAAACTGCGGTGAGGCGGCGGTCACGGAGGACGTTCAGGAGCTGCTCGCCAACAACCGGCGCATGGTGCTCGGGGGACTCGGAAATGACAGCCGGAGGCGGGTGCCAGATTTTACGGCGATCGAAGCGGAATGCACCCTGGGACCTGAGGATTTTCCCGAGACCAGCCGGGTATTCCGGGCGGTCAGCGAGGTTATCGCCGAGGACGGGCTCTGGAACGCCACGGTGGAGAAGATTGCGGGCAAGGTAGGGATGAGCAAGAGCAGTCTCTACTTCTATTTTGAGAACCGGGACCAGATGCTCTGGGATCTGATAGACCGTGAGCGCCACCATCTGGGTGCGCTTATGCTGGAACGTGCGGTGAACCGGGAAGGCTTTGAGGATCAGCTCTACGCCTACTTTGTCCTGTTCCTGCGTTATGTGTGGGGACGGCCGGATTTTCTGGCCACGATGAACTGGCTCCGCTATCAGGAGCTTTCCTTCGAGCCGCCGGAGGACCCGGTTTCCGGGGTGGTGCGTTACTACCGTTTTATGACTGACTCCGCGGAGAAGGGTGAGTTTAATCCGGAGGGTTTTCCGATGGATATAACGGTCCGGCTAATGCACTTTCTGCTTATGCAGGAGATAACCGAGCATTTTCGCCTCGGTGAGGATATAGAGGAACAGTTTCCGGTACTCCGGACGCTGCATCAACTTTTTCTGTACGGGATACAAGGAGCCTGAAGATGAAAAAAAGCGTTCTTCTTTTTGTTGTGATGATGATGTTGCTTCCCGCGGCGCTCTTTGCGGGCGGAAACCGCGAGGTTGCCGGCAGGATGAGCCTGGAAGAGCTCCAGGCCTTAGCCGCCCCGGAGCTGGATGAGGCGGAGATGCTTTCGGCATCCGGTGCTGCCGCCTCTTCTCCGGCTTCCGATGCGGAGAGCGGTGCCGGCGGCGCTTCTCTTCTGAGCCGGGAGGCTATGCGGGAGGCCGGGGAGCTGACGGTGGATGTAGAGCGGGCGGTGGAGCTTGCCCTGAAATATAATCTGGGTCTGAAGGGAGACCAGCTGGACCTGGTCAAGAAGCGGCGGGCCATGCGGACGGTGTGGAACAACTTTGTTCCCACGGTTCAGGCTTCGACGACGCTGAACAGGTTTAATGACGGCTCTTTTGAGGTGATCCAGATGTCCGGAGCCTCACAGTGGGGGCTTTCGGCCGGACTGGACTTCAATCTCATGCTTAACCTGGCGCTCTTTGACGGGATAACCTCTACCCAGCTGGCCTACGAGTCCGGACTGCTGAGCTACGAAGAGGCCCGGAAGCAGCTGGAGCGGGATGTCCGGAAGAGTTTCTATAATCTCCTTTTGAGGAGGGAGAACAGGGCGCTCTTCGTGCAGCAGATAGATGCCGCCGAAAGCCGCTACCGGCAGTCGCAGGTCAACTTCCGCAACGGTCTGGTACCGGAGCTGTCGATGCTCTCGGCCCAGGTAGCCTGGGAGAATCTCAAGCCTGCCCTGGAGTCGATGGATCTGATTTACGAGCAGGAGCTTGCGGGCTTCAAGATGACCCTGGGTCTGAGTCAGGAAACGGAGCTTGAACTGGATGGAGCCATTGCCGTAGACCCTGTGGAGCTTTCGGCGGATCCCCTTATCGAGGAATACCTGGCGGGACGTCTGGATATTGCATCCCTGCTTTACGGGATGGAGAACATTGAGGTGATACGGCGTTCGACCATTTCGCGCGCCTTTACCCCAAACCTTGTTCTCGGCCTTAATTTTGATCCGACTCTCGGGGGCGATCCCTGGGAGACCAGCTGGTTCGATACGGATAACTGGGCCCAGAGTTCGGGCATGTTCCGCCTTACCGTGGCGATGAATCTCGAGGGCTTTCTCCCGGGAAGCAAGACCAGGGTAGCGCTTGCGGACCTGGAGGATGACCGGCGCAGCATGCAGCTCGGCCTGATGCAGGCCATAGAGGGCGCGGAAATGGAGATCAATTCTCTGGTCAAGAGCCTGAACAAGTCCAGAAGAAGCATGTCGACCCTCCGCCTGAACGTGGAGCTGGCCGATCGTGCCTACAGGATGGCCGAAGAGGCCTACCGGGCCGGCAGCCGGGAGCTGCTGGAGGTACAGAGTGCCGAGATTGAGCTGAACAAGGCCAACTACGAGCTGCTTAAGGAAAAATACAACTATGTAACGGGTCTGTTGGACCTGGAGTATGCATTAAATACTTCTCTGGAAGAAATCAAGGATGGAAATGATGAACAGGAAAAGTAATACCGGTTTTTCCGGTTTGGGAGTGGCCCTGCTGCTCGGTCTGGTGCTGCTGCTTGCGGGTTGTGACAAGCTTCCCGGCCGCGGTGAAGAAGCCGCAGCGGTACCGGAAGAGAACGCCGAACCGGAAACGGTCTTTGCCGTAGCGGTTACCGAGGCGGTGCAGGGAGAGATTATCGACTATCTCGACCTTAATGGTGATATAGCTGCCAGGACCACAGTGGATACCTATCCCGACGCGGCGGGTAAGTTGAGCAGACTCTTTGTCGAGGTGGGCGATACGGTCCGCAAAGATCAGGTTATTGCCGAAGTGGATCCCTCCAGACCCGGCATGACCTTTGCCGTTTCTCCGGTCAAGGCGGCAATTACCGGTACGGTTACCAGTATTCCCGCAGAGGTCGGAGCGATGGTAAGTCAGCAGGCTCCCCTGGTCCGGATCAGTAAAATGGACGATCTCCAGATCAAGACCTACGTGGCGGAGCGTTTTATCAGCAAAATGAAGGTGGGGCAGCGGGCGATTATAAGCCTGGATGCCTTTCCCGGTAAAACCTTTGCCGCACGGGTGAGTGAACTGAGCCCCATGGTGGACCCTTCCAGCCGTACCCTGGATATGAAGCTGGAGTTTGTCGAGCGGCCCCGGGATGTGCGTGCGGGAATGTTTGCGAAGATAAAGATTGTAACCGAGCAGAAAGAGGGAGTTATCAAGCTTCCCGCAGCTGCGGTCGTGGAACGTTTCGGAGAGAAATTCGTCTTTGTCGTCCAGGGTGATTCGGAGGTCGAACGCCGGCCGGTGAAGGTTGGAATCCGGATTAACGGGAAACAGGAGATAATTGAAGGTCTTGAAGACGGAGAGACGGTGGTTGTACGCGGGCAGACCCTGCTTGAGGACGGATCGGCTGTCAAGATTGTGCAGCGGACCGAACCGCTGGCCGTTTCGGACTCCATCGAATAACAACGGAGATATGATATGAGCGTTTCAAAAACCGTTGTCGGGAGACCGACGACGATATTTATTATTTTTGTGCTCCTGATCGGACTGGGAATCTATTCCTCAACCGACCTGGCGATCGATCTCTATCCCGAGATCGAGCCTCCCGTTCTGGTGCTTTTTACCGGATACGATGGAGCGGGTCCGGAGGAGATCGAGAAAAGCATAACCCGTCCCCTGGAGGGATCGCTTTCCAATGTAAGCAATGTGGAGAGTATCTCTTCTACAAGTTCGTCGGGAAGCAGTATGATTATGGTGGAGTTCACCTGGGGCACCGACATGGCCGAGGCGGCCAACAGTGTCCGGGACAACCTGGAGTTTATCAAGGGATTCCTTCCGGCTGATGCGGACAGTCCCATGATCTTCAAGTTCGATCCCTCCATGATCCCCATAATGGGTCTGACGGTTACCGGCAACAGGACTCCGGAGGAGCTTCGGCAGATTGCAGAGGATATTGTCCAGCCGCGGATAGAGCAGGTTGAGGGTGTCGCCCTTACCAGCGTAAGCGGAGGCCGCCAGCGGGTCATACGGGTGGAGATTCCCCAGAACCGGCTCGAGGCGTACGGACTCTCCCTTACCCAGGTTGCCGGGATGCTCCGGGGCCAGAATGTCCAGGTAACCGCCGGAAACATGATAGAGGGAAACATAAACTACCTGGTTACCACCAGCGGTGAGTACACCTCTCTGGAGGAACTCAAGAATACCGTTATCAGCTATAAGGGCAGCGGTCAGGCCGGCGGATTTCCCGGAGCGGCCGGAGCGCAGAAGATGGTGCGTCTGCGGGATGTGGCCGATGTGTTTGACGGCTACAAGGATGCGGACAGTCTGGTCTACATAAACGGAAACCCCGGTATCCAGATTGTTGTCCAGAAGCAGAGCGGAACCAATTCGGTTCTGACCGCCGAGAATCTGCGGGAGCGGATTCCCAGAATCAACAAGCAGGTGCCCCAGGGAATCGAGGTGAAGGAGACCTTCAACACCACCGATATTATCAAATCCTCCCTCAACCAGGTTTCCTCCAGTGCCATTACCGGAGCGATCCTGGCGGTTATCGTGCTCTTTGTCTTTCTCAGAAGCCTGAAGAGCACATTCATCATCGGACTGACCATCCCGGTCTCTCTGGTGGTCACTCTTATGCTCATGTATTTTGCGGGGCTTACCCTGAACATAATGACCCTGGCTGGGCTCGCCCTCGGTATAGGTATGCTTGTGGATAACTCCATCGTTATCCTGGAAAATATCTACCGCTACCGGGAGAAGGGGGCCAAGCTTACCGCATCGGCCATTCTGGGAAGCCAGGAGATGATCAATGCGATTGTCGCCTCAACCCTTACCACCATCTGTGTATTCGCACCGGTGGCCCTATTCAGGAGCCAGCTTGATGTGGTGGGAGAGCTTCTCGCCTCCCTGGCTTTTACGGTTGTTATCAGCCTTACGGCGAGTCTTGTTGTCGCCCTGACGCTTATTCCGGTTCTGTCCAGCCACTATCTGCCCATTACCAGCCGCCGGCAGCGTCCGCTCAAGGGTGTGCTTAAGGCCGTGGACGGAGTTATGGAAGGCTTTTTCAGGGGACTGGAGAATCTGTACGCAAAAATTCTGAAGTGGACGCTCCGGCATAAAATTATCACCATCCTGGTGGTGCTTATTGCCTTCGGCGCGTCGCTTACCCTCATCCCGAAGGCCGGTTTCACCTTCATGCCCAATATGGAGGATGACCAGATTTCGATGACCGTTGAACTGCCCGTGGGTACCAAGCTGGAGATAACCGAAGCGGTCCTCAAGCAGATGGAAGAGGTAATCCGGACCGAGATAAAGGGTTATGAAGATATTATTACCGATGTGGGAGAGCTCTCCTTCTTCGGAATGGGCGGAAATGCCATTACGTACCGGGGAAGCATCCGTATAACCCTGCCGCCCTACGATCAGCGGATCGATTCGGCCGACACGGTAAAGGAGAAGCTCCGGGGGCATTTCAACGATTTCCCCTCGGCGGTTTTTTCCTTCGGCAGCAACCAGGGAATGAATCTCGGAGGTGCAACGCCGATTGATATTTTGATAAAAACCGAAGATCTTGATAAGGCGAAGGATGTGGCCGAACAGGTAAAGGCGCTCCTTGGGACCATCCCGGAAATTACCGAGCCTCAGGTGGACCTGAAAGACGGTTTGCCCCAGGTGGAAATTGAAATGGACCGCGACAAGATGTACGCCCTGGGTCTGAACATTGCACAGGTAGGTCAGGAGGTCCGGGCAAATCTGGACGGCGTAACCGCCAGCCGCTACCGGGACGGCGGAAGCGAGTACGACATCATGGTGCTCCTTGCCGAGGGCGACCGAAACCAGCTGCCCGACCTGGACAAGGTCTTTGTGAACAATCAGCTGGGACAGCGGATTCCCCTTGCAAGCTTCGCGCGATACGAGAGAGGTACCGGTCCCATCACCATAAACCGGGAAAACCAGACCCGGGTGGTCCATGTAACCGCAGGCACCGTTCCCGGAGCGCCGCTGAACGAGGTGGCCCAGAAGGCCCAGCAGCTTATCGCCCGGGAAATTCCCGCCGACGAAGAGGTGCTTATCGAGTTTTCGGGAGATTTTGAGGACCTCCAGAAGTACGGCATGCGATTTGTCGCTATCCTTCTGGTGTCGGTCTTCCTGGTGTTCGGGGTTATGGCGAGCCAGTTTGAATCCTTTGTCGACCCCTTCATCATTCTCTTTACCATACCCCTCTCACTCATCGGAGTTATTCTGATCTATGTGGGTACCGGGGAGATGTTCAATATTCTTACGGCGGTCGGACTGGTCATGCTGGCGGGTATAATCGTAAACAACGGTATTGTTCTTGTGGATTACACCAACCTGATGCGGAAGCGGGGAATGGGTATAAGCGATGCGTGCATTGAGGCGGGAAGAAACCGTCTGCGGCCAATCCTTATGACCACCCTTACCACGGTTCTCGGTCTTACCCCCATGGCTTTCTTTCCCGGCGAGGGATCGGAACTGGTACGGCCCATAGGAAAAGCGGTGGTCGGCGGTCTTTCCCTCGGCTCTCTTCTGACGCTCCTGCTTATTCCCGTGGTCTACGCCATTGTAAACCGCCTGGGCGAGAAACGGATGGAGAAGCGCGAGGCACGCAAGGAGAAACGGCGGGAAAAGCGGAAAGAGATTGAAGCGCAGTGCGACGATTCTTCCACCCTTACCACAGGAGGTGATGCATGAGCCTGATGCGGGTAGAGATAATAGCGAACCGTTCTATAGAAGAGGATATGCATGACGCCTTCGAAAAGGCGGGCATTGTCGGTAAATACACCAAACAGCCGGTGGTTCACGGGGTCGGTTCGTCCGGCCCCAGAATGGGAGACCACATATGGCCGGAGGAAAACTTTGTTCTAACCACCTACTGCGGGGAAGAAGAGCTTGAAAAAATAAGCTCCGTTGTCCGGGAACTGAAGGATTTTTTCTGCAGCGAAGGCATAAAAGTGTTTGCCTCGGAAGCACGGGAAGTGCTCTGAAGGAGGGCCGGCCGGTTAAACGGCCGGCCTGTTTTATTTAGCGTTGTAAACTGCGGAGCAATGTGTGAAAGGTGTGGAATTCCTGACTGGAACATTGTAGTATTAAAGTATGAGCAAAACAGAACTTCGCAGGGAGCCGACTGTGCATGAACCTGCGGCACAGGAACTGCTTAAGATTATCTTTAAATATATAAATATTATCGCAAATGAGCGGGATGTGGACCGGCTTCTCGTCGCGCTTGCGGATATGGGAAGGGACCTTGTCACCGCCGACCGCTGTACCGTCTGGCTGGTAAACCGTCAGAAGAAGGAGCTCTGGAGCAAGATTGCCCATGGGGTTGACCGGATTGTCATTCCCCTTTCAAAGGGTGTGGCCGGCTATGTCGGTTCCACCGGGGAAAGCCTGATTACCAACGACGCCTATTCCAACCCCCATTTCGACAAGCAGATTGACCGGGACACGGGTTACCACACCCGCAACATTATTGCCTTGCCCATACGGGATTCCCGGGGAGAGGTGATGGGGGTGTACCAGGCTATCAACAAAATGTCCGGCTGTGACGGTTTTACCGAACAGGATCTGGAACACCTTCAGCTTGCAGCCAGCTATACCGGCAGCGAGCTTGAATCGGTCGCCCTCCAGGAGGAAATAGAACAGACCCAGCGGGAAATGATCTTCACCCTCGCGGAGACCGGAGAAATGCGCTCCAAGGAGACCGGGGGACATGTCCGGCGGGTAGCGGAATATTCCCATATGATAGCTCTTGCCCACGGGATGGATCCGCTGGAGGCCGAGCTGCTTAAAAACGCCTCGCCCATGCACGATATAGGAAAAATCGCCATTCCCGACTCCATCCTTCTCAAGGAAGGGCCCCTTACCGATGAGGAGCGGGAGACCATGAAAGACCATACCACCCTCGGCTACGAAATGCTCAAGCATTCGACCCGGCGGCTGCTGGTGGCCTCCGCCATTGTCGCAAACGAGCATCATGAAAAGTGGGACGGCAGCGGCTACCCTGCGGGAATTGCCGGTGAAAAGATTCATATCTACGGGCGCATCACCGCCATCGCCGATGTCTTCGATGCCCTCGCCTGCGACCGGGTCTACAAGAAGGCCTGGCCCAGGGAAAAGATTATCAGCCTCTTCTGCGAAGAGCGCGGAAAGCATTTTGACCCCGCCCTCTGTAAGACCCTTGAAGGGCTCTGGGACGAGCTGTTCCGGATCAAGGACCAGTACATTTACTGAAGAGAGGGACGGCTTTACAGCAGCCGTGCAAGACGGTCGATAAGCAGGTTATTCTCTCCAATCGCCCTCCGGGCGACCGATTCCAGACAGGCCATATTCTCTGGGCCCGCATCGTCCATCTCATCGCTGCAGCCGTCAAGGTTCGGATTGAGCCGGATATAATCCACTCCGGGCAGGTGCTCCATCTGGTAGTCCACGCACTTGTTCTGGCCGCTGCTCATCATGGAAATAAGGGGAACCCCGTTGGAGGGACGCACCCACTCCATGTAGCCCCAGTTCTTTATCTGTTTGTGGGTAAACGTCTTTTCAAGACGTCCGGTGCCGAGGGAGAGAATGATAAAGCGTCCGGCCAGGGGATAGAGCCTCCGGGCTTCGACATAGGCGCACATGGCAGGATTGTTGGCGAAGACACCGCCGTCCACCAGGCAGTGTTCCTTTCCGCCCACCAGACTTTTCACCTTGACCGGCTCGAAGTAGGTCGGCGCGGCGGAGGAGCCCCTGGCGGCATCGCGAATGTAGTAGTTGTCCTCTTTTGCGAGGTTTTTCATGATAAGGGGCTTTCCTGTAAGGGTGTCGTAGCTGGTGACCAGCACCGTGGTAAGGGCATCCTTGAGGGTAAGCTCTCCGAAACTCTCCTCCAGAACACGATCGAAACTGCCCGCATCGTATTTTTCAAAAAAGGCGTGGCGTACCGTCCGAAGCTGACGGAAAATGTGCTGTGGGAAGATTTCCGCGCCGCGTTCCCGGTACAGACGGGCAATATCGGCAGCCGTATACTTCGGCCTGCGTCCTGTTAACAGCTTGTGGATATCCCTGTGGATAAGCGGTGCCTGCTGCGGGAGCTCCGGTGCGGAAAGCCCCAGAGAGATAAGACTTCCCGTGCTGGTACCGGCCATAAGGTCGAATGAGTGGTTCAGGGGACGTTTTTTCCCCATTTCCTGTCGGCGCTTCTCGATCTCCTCGAGCATAAGTGCCGCTATATAGCCCCGGATACCTCCCCCGTCAACCGAGAGAATCTTCACGGTACGTTTCGGAAATCTCATACCCTGGCCCCCTTGCTTTCGGGTTTCGTCCTCATGGCCGTAACATCCTTGATCCAGCCTCTTCCCCGGAAACGGAAGTAGCTGAGTATTGTTTTGGCCACCTCCTCCAGGCCGAGGAGCAGGAAAAGCAGATGAATGGGCAGTCCCCATACCAGACCACCGAGAAAGGCAAGGGGAACACCCACCAGCCAGACCCCCGCCAGGTCCACAAAGAAACTGAAAGCCGTGTCTCCGCCGGCCCTGAAAATACCGATTACCGTGTGAATGTTCAGGGTCTTCAGGGGGAAAACGATGGGAAAAAGCATGAGCACCCGGGCGGTCATGAGCTTGACCGGATCGCTTACGTTAAAAAGGTCCGGAATAAAGCCGGCCAGAACCAGCGCTCCAAGCCCCACAACCGCTCCGAAGACCAGGCTTATGGCAATAAAATGCCGCGCCGCTGAAACCGCCTCGTCGGCCCGACCCATGCCGACCCGCTTGCCGATCATTACGGCGCAGGCACTGCTGGTTCCCATAAAGATGACGAAAAACATGTTGCTTACCGTGTCGGCAATATTCATTGCCGCAATAACCCCCGTTCCCATCCGTGCGAAGACAATCTTGTACATCACCATGCCCGTAGCCCAGGCCATCTCGTTCAGGATAACCGGGGTGGCGGTCCGGAAAAAACGGCCCACAAAGGCGCGGTCAAAGGAGAACATCACCTTCAGTGGGGCTGCAAGCACATTCTTTTTCACATAGATGGAAAAGTAGAGAATAACCAGCTCTCCGCCCCGTGCAATGGTGGTCGCCAGAGCCGCCCCGGCCACACCCATCTCGGGAAAGCCGAAGGCTCCGAAAATGAGCAGGTAGTTTAGGATGACATTCAGGACAATGGAAAAAAGCGTCGCTTTGAGGGGCGTTCCCGCCTCCTCCACGCTCCGCAGGCTTACCGAACAGAGCACGCTGGCGGCCACAAAAATGTAGCTTATACCGACAATCCTCAGGTAGCTTACCCCCGCGGTAACCACCGCCTCGTCGGTGGTAAAGACGCGCAGCACCTGGTCGGGAATGGCCAGTGAAACTGCGGCAAAAAGCAGCGCCGCCGCCCCCGCAAGGGTAAAGGCAAAACCGAAGGTCCGGTGAATGGAAGCGATATCCTTTTTGCCCCAGAACTGCGAGATAAAGACCGATGCCCCGCTGGATACCCCGAAAAAGAAGAGCAGCGACAGAAAAAAGAGCTGGTTGGCAAGCCCCACTGCCGCAATCTCCACCTCTCCCAGCTGCCCGATCATAAGGGTGTCGATAACCGAAAGACTGGAAATAAGCAGGTTCTGAAACGCCACCGGCGCGGCGATACGGAGCAGCTCCTTCCGGAAATCCCTGTTCCCGAAGAGCCGTTCTGAAACAATCATGTTGTGACCTCTTTTCGTCACTATAAGACGCTTTTAAATTTGGGGCAAGCGGGGAGATTGCAGCAGCTTTCTGGTCAGACTGGAGTCGATAAGCAGCTTGTTTACATAGCCTTTACCGACGACAAGCCGGACAAGGTCGGCCTTATGCTCTCCGGCGGCCACAATGGCTACCGGGCAGTTACGGTCCGCTTTTTTTGCAAGGAGTTCGAGTTCAATAGATTTGATAAGAGCCGGACTCTCTTGAGGTCCTATTGCACTTACAAGTTCCGGAAAATCGATTTTCCCGCCATTCTTATCCAGGAGATAGTAGTTGAAATCGCCTACGGCACCTGCTTCTATTACCCGCTCAAGGTAAGCCCGTCCGAGGGTTGCGCGTATCATGCGGGAATAAAGTCCTTCCTGCATCAATGATCCTATTCCGAGGATCGCGGCGTCGGCAAGCATCATGGCCCCGTATACTTCGCTTTCATTCATATGCCGGTACTCCGCACAGCGGCCTTCGTGACGGTATTGAAAAGAGGATATCAGCGAACTGGTGGATATTGGATAATCCGCAGGGGTTTTGGTAAAATTGAGGGGGAAGAGAACCAGGTTTTCCGCCTCTCTTCTGGGAAGCTGATCGAGAATACGGGCAATGGTGTATCCGTTGCTTATTCCCAGACGAAACAGAGGCTTTCCGGAACTCCAGCTTTGAATGAGCCTTGCTCCGTAGCCTGCCAGGGCCATCTCCTTCAAGGACTGAAATTTGAGCTTATCGCAGCTGATTACCTGAATATCGTCACTTTTTATCCCGAGTTCGGAACTGAGGGCAGTTTCCAGCTCAAGGTCGCGGGGAGCTTCCACCAGGGGGGTGTTCCAGGATGATGAGAAATAAGCATCCAGGATTGCGGTGTTTATCTGATCGGCATAATTATCACCGGTAAAATAGTCCGGAAACAGACCTGCAATTTCATCCGTACCGGCTCCACCGGCCGCAGCATAGGCAACATTGATACTTGATTGTTTTAAGACAGCTGCGGGGATCGGCTGGCTCTTTATTGCTCTTTCTACGGCTTGAAAAAACTGATCCGCCGTAATGCTGTAAAAGCCGGCGAGGGCGAAGAGATTTGCAGCACTTGAGGTAAATGCTTTCTCCCAGCTTTGATAGGTACGAAGAGGTACATTAAGGGCTGCGGCAATGTATG
>NPID01000080.1_pt2 | contig 25252 bp, 19 predicted proteins | sample 8637491 | NCBI WGS metagenome assembly NPID01 (sample SAMN07420843, study PRJNA396082) | bioreactor metagenome | isolation source: sample BA6 brine-fed electro-methanogenic bioreactor BA | place: Japan: Kochi | collected 2016-06-14 | reverse complement strand
ACAGCGTTCGCGAATTTCCTTCTGGGTAAGGCTTTTATTGCCGCTCTTTTTAAGATAGCCAATAAACGCATCCATCTGATCGGAATTATGGGGAAGGAATTCATGGAGAGGAGCATCAAGAAGCCGTATGGTAACTTCTTTCCCGTCCATAATCTTGAACAGCTGATAAAAATCGCTCTGCTGCATCTTCTTCAGCTTTGCGAGAACCTTCATTCGCTCTTTCCGCGTATCTGACATAATCATTTCACGGAACACATTAATACGTTCTTCCTGAAAGAACATATGCTCGGTACGGCACAGACCGATTCCTTCGGCGCCGAAGGTCCGTGCAAGCTCCACGTCTCTCGGTTTATCCGCATTGACTCTTACATGGAATTCGGAAACCTCTTTCCGGACAACATCGACAAAATCAAGCAGGCCGGACTTTTTTGGATCGGGTTCGATGAGGTCGGCCTTTCCGAGAAAAATGGTGGGGTCCCCGTAATGCGGAACATTCAGGGTTATCAGCTGACCTTCCGTAAGCTCCACATCCCCTATGACAGCCTTGCTTTTCCCCTTGAATTTCAGATCCAGATTAACCAGTGAAACCTTGCCGTACTGCCTCGCCACAACAGAAGCATGTGCGGAATAACCTCCCTCGGAAGAAAGAACACCGTTGGCAACCTCAATGGCTTTAACATCTTCGGCATAGGTCGCGGGCATACAGAGGATCATTCTTGTATCTTCACCCTTCTGCTGGGCGCTTTTATATGCATCGAGAAGACCTTCGGTCGAAAAATAGATACGTCCGATGGATGCACCCGGCGCGCCGGCAATGCCTCCATCAATCCGCTCCATGTTTTTAACCGATTTTATATCGATTATGGGATGAAGAATTTCGTTCAGCTGATCCGGCTTGAAGGCCGTGACGACCTCTTCCCTGGTAATGATCTTCCTGCCGTAAAGATCAAGCAGGGTTTTTACGTCGGCCTGGACCGATTTTATCATTATAGGTCTCTGATCGATCAACCAGACGTTTCCGTTCTCCACAGTAAAACGTATCGAACGGATTTCCTTGAAATGGTCCTCTACAATACGGGCTACTTTTTCAAGTTCCGCGAAGGTCGACTTGCCTATCTTTCCAATGTCCTTACCTTCGGCTTCAAAAATATTAAAGCGGTTCTGCTCGAACCATCCTTCCAGTTTTTTTTCACCGGTTACGATATTACGGGTAAAAAATTCACCGCTGGCACTGTCTTTTCCATAATTACCATATACCATCGGCTGTACAATAAGCGCAGCATCTTCTTCATCCAGCTCGTCGATGGCCAGCATCCGGCTGATTCTTTTCAGCACAATCTCAAGCTGTGTATAGGCATCGCTGAAAAAACCATCCGGCAAATATCCACGGTACGTTTCAAAAAGAGCGCGGAACTTGTCGGCTTTATCATAGGCTTCCATCTGCGACTGCAGCTTCTTTATAAGCGCCTCTATCTTTTTGCTTTCTTCCGGCTTGTTCTCAAGCTGGGCTATTTTCTCCTCAATCTGCAGGTAACCTTTAATAAGAAAAAGAACTTCGTGATAACCGAAATTTTCACCGACGAAGCTGTTGAATCCGGGAATCGTATCGTCGGTAAGACCAAAATTATGAAGAGTCGGATAACTGACGATGGCCAGATTGGGACTTATTACTACTTTTACAAGTAGCGGATTTTCCTTGTTTCCAAAGACTTTCCCGGTTATCTTCTCACATTTTCCGAGATAGTTTTTGAGATACCGTTTCATATCATCCTGTTTGTCCAGATGAGCGGTAACCGAAGCGTCTATAATAAAACCCGGAAGAATGGGAAGATCCAGGGCGGCAAACTCCATTGCCTGCCTTCCCCGCAGTCCAAAACCTTCCCATGTTGCGGTGTTCTTTACGTAATTATTTCTACTGAAAAAATGCATGTTTTTGGTCATTGTGTTCCCTCGCTTTCACTAGAAGAGGTTAAGAATCTGGCTGATCGGAAACTTGAGAAATTCTTCAAATTTCGGACTGGCCCCCTGTTTCAGATACCTCTGCAGCTTTGCCACATCTTTTATATCTTCACCCGCGACAGCAAACATAATAGCACTGCCGTGTTTAACCTTGCCCCATTTGAAAAGGCTGTGAATATCGTGGATTCTCTCACCTTCGTAGTATATGTAGACCTCAAGATTCGGATATTTCTGATTGTAGCTCTGGATAACCTTCTTCCACGCTTCAACATTTCCATTATGGAAAAGCTCGTTTGTAACGGGAACTGCGTAAAAAGGAGTCATCCTGCGTTTGGCGGAGGATGCGGCAGCCGGAGCAGCTTTTGGCGCTGTCTGTTCACGATTTCCGGTCGTCCCGGAATCTGTTTCCGCAGCTTTAGATGCGGCTTTCTTTCGGCCCCTGGACGCGGAACTCTTCGGAGAACTGACTTTTTCCTTCTTTGGCCTTGGTTTTGCGGCAAAAGAACCCTTCCTGAAGTTATCCGGGCTCTTTACGCTTTTTCCGGAAAAAAGGCGGATTATCAGATCCAGTGCTTTTGAAATAATTTTATCATCGCCCTTTTTTTCGAAACTGCCGGCGTAGATGGTAAGAAGCTCATTTCTGGAAATGCTGTTGATGTTGTTGAAATGCTCGATATTCTTGGGATTGAACACCATGGGACCAAGATCCGGATGGAAATATAGAAGAACAATATCCACCGCTTTCCAGCTTTTTACCTCATCGGCTATTGCACTGAAATCGGTAAGAGTCACCGGAACAGTAAGGCTGGCGTAACTGTATTCGTACTTATCGATAAGAAGCGCACTTACAATGGGTGTTATCTGCTGGTGGTCAATCTCCTTGTCATTGAGAAGGTCATTCAGAAGATCCGCCAGATTAATATGGGATTCAAAATCGTCAATAATTGAGGAGACCGTACGAAAATGACCTAATGACCGATTGAAACCTTTCTTCGAAGAGAGTGCCTCGAACTCATACATGCTCATGTTCATTTTTTGTATCTCCATAAAAGCAACGCCCCCCGTTAAGGGGGGCGTTGTATCGAAGTTTCATTTAAATATTCTTAAGTCCGTCGCTGCTTTTCTTTGGCCGGCCCCGTCCTTTTTTCTTTTTGGAACCACTGTCAACCAGACCCTTTGAAGCTGAAGAAGTCTTCTTTGCTCCTTTCTTAGGCTTTTCGCTGACTACGGTGGAAGCCTCTTCAGCACCCGCATCGGAACTGTCGTTGAGCATGTCCAGGTAGGCCTGGGCCTTGCTCGCTACACCGCCTTCCGCCTCAGTCTGTTTTTCTTCAAACTCGGTGATGGAGGAAAAGTGCTGATCAATATCGTCACGCATGGTGCTTCTGCGCCGGCTGAACGATGCAAAGGCAGCATCCTGGAATCCCTTGGAAACACCATGGAGAAATTCGTTGAGAACATTCGCCATACCGTCAAGGGTCGCCTTCTTTCTCTTGATGGAGGTAATATCAACATCAAGCAGAAGACCGGGCTGAATATGGTAGGGATTGATAAGGTATTCAAACCTGTTGAACTCTCTGTAGAGGAAGTCCAGGCGGTCTTCCATGACACGGCGCTGAATCGGATAACGGAAACCGTACATTTCCTGGAGCTTGCTCCTCATCATAATGAGGCGTTTGCGAAGTTTGTCCTTCTCAAACATATAGGTCCGGTTCATTACCTCTACCTGGGTTTCGGCAGGCTGAACAAAGGAAACTTCGTCCCATACCTTGTCGATGTCTTCATAGAGAGGATCGCCGGACTTTGCTTTGATCTTCTTTCTGATCTTGTTCTTGTAGATGGTTCCGAGATCCTTGTAGTCGGTAATTCTCTTGAAAAGCTTGGTGTCTTCATAGACCATTTCAAGAACATCCCACAGATGATGTACTTCGATTTCAAAAGATCTGATCTGCACATCGTAGGATTTTCTTTCTTCAAGAAGCTGGGCATTATCGTAGTATTTCAGTTTTACCTGGTAGCGTTCGTCCGGGAGGGTCGCATAATCGGTATCTTCATACTCCTGAATGATAAGCTCTCTTGCGTTCTTCAGGTTTTCGATATGCTGATAGCCCATCTTGGAGGTATCAAGAATCGATGTAATTGAATTGACTGCGGTATTGTAACCGCGGTTTCTGATGTTTTCGATATCAATGATATTTTTAAGGTTTTCCCGGACGTTGAGCTGATCGAATTCCTGGGGATCAATCTCCGCACGGAGACCTTCGACCTTTTCCATCAGCTTTTTAGCCATGAACTTGTACCGGTTCGACTTGGGGTTGTCCTTTTCGTCGTCAGTGTAGTTCTCAACCCGCTTCATCTTCTCAAAAATTATTTCACTGTCGTTAAGCTCTTCGAGCCCTTCGTCAATTCTTTCATCCTTGAACTGCTCAATTTCCTTATCAATCTGATCCATTACATGTTTGGCCAGAAGATCCTTGATAAGATATTCAACGGTAACCTGGTAATGGAAGATCGGGCTGATAAGTTCGGAATCAAGAATGTTGACCGACAGTTTGACATCCGTAACCGTTCTCGGTTTCTGGATATTGTCCTTGAAGGAACATTTCACAACAGAATAGGCATTTTCACCGCGGATAAAGGCTCCGACATCGGTTTTCTGACGAAGAAGAGAGTTCGTCAGATTCTCGAGATCGTTGACGCCCCGCTGAATATGCCCCTGAAGGTGTCCATACATATTGACAATCGATTTCTCGATTTCACCCGTATTGAACCGGTCCATTCCACCCACTTCATCAAGAAGTGAAGAAATTTCCTTCGGCGTATAGCGTGTAAGAACCTTCATTTCCTCACGGTCAATGAAGTTACGGGTCTTTTTGACCAGTTCGTCCTCGCTGGTAACCATATAACGGTTCATCATGTTCTGGATGTTCTGGTTGAAATAGTTGTACAACTTCTCTTTCAGACCACCCATGACATCGAGCCGTTCCAGAACTTCTTTCGGAAGTTTGGTGGATATATGATTCATTACCTTATCGATTTCTTCTTCAAGAAGACGATCAACTTCCGCCTGCTGGTCTCGGCTTTCCTGAGCGAGGGAGTTTCGGGATCCCACCGCGCTTCTTTTTGTCGGGTGAAACACCATCGGACTTTTCGGTAGATCTATGCTTCCCATTTCACTCTCCTTCGGTTTATTTCATTAATAGATTATCAACATCAACGAAAAAATGTAAAGCACATTTTTTTTTTTTGTAGATCATGGTATTATGATAATCATGATTATAAAACGAACCATAGTATTAAGCTTATTAATTCTGACAGGAATTGCAAGTCTTCTTTACGGAGACATCCGAAAAGGCAATATCGAGCTTTTTGTTCTCCTGGACAAGTCCCTGTCCATGGTGGAGGAGATAGACTCGGTTACCGAATATGTCTCCGAAGAGCTGGTGGACCAGCTTCTTATCCCGGGAGACATGTTTGTGCTTATCAACTTTTACGGCAAAACCGACCGTTTCTTTGTCGGAGAGCTCAATTCCGATGATGATTTCCGAAGAATCAAAGAGGATATTGCCTCCATACGGGCAGACGGCAGGTTTACCGATATAGGCAGCGCCCTTGACCGGCTTCAGTCGACGGTTGAAGAAATTCCCGCCGATCCGGGCAGGAAACGCTACCTGCTGCTGCTTACGGACGGAAAACAGGAAGCGCCCCCCCAAAGTCCCTACTTTACCCCGGACGGCAGTTTTAACCACAAACTGCTCGAGCATACCAAGGAAATCGCCCGCAAGGGCTGGAAAATCCATATTCTGGGAATAGGCACCGACACCGCCGCCGAAGAGCTTGCCAGAGAACTCTCCGCCGCATTTTCATCCGTCGGAAATACCGCAAGCCGGCGGGAAATTGCCGAAAGCCTCTCTTCCTTTTCCATCAGCGTTGACGCCTCCCTGAAAAGCAGCCGCATCCGGACCGGAACCGGCAGGGCAAGTATCCCTATGAGCTTTTCAGTCTCCGAGGCGGACGGAACCGGTGCGGGCACGGCGGTAAACCTTTCCATAGAAATTGCGGAGGTTCTGTTTACTCCGGAAGGCAGCGACAGAGCGATAAGCCTTGGTACGCCCCCTCCCATCTCCCTTGCCTATGATCCTTCCGGAGAGAATGGCACAGCGGAATTCGAAAAGGAACTGAATCTTTCAATAGCCGATACAAGCGGGATTCCCGCTCTGCCCTCCAGGGGCGAAATCACTTTCCGCTTCAGCGGCAGCACCGTTTTTCAACCGGCGATCTTTGAAGTTGTTCTGCTTGAGGAAGCTCCGGAGGAGTCTGAAACCGCCGGAAAAGAGAGCAGCTTCATTGTCCGTTACTGGCCGTTTCTGCTGGCTGCCCTCATAATAGTGCTTATCGTAATCAGAATGGTGATGATAGAAATTGGAAAAAAACGCAGGGATGATGACAATCCTCCCCGCAATCCTTTAGAATAGGAACATATGGGAAAATTCTCAAAGGTTTCCGCTTTTATTGAACGACATGAATCGTTTTTCATCTCAGGACATGAAACACCCGATGGAGATGCTTTGGGAAGTGAGGTGGCTCTCTATCACGGTCTGCGCAAGCTTGGAAAAAAGGCGATCATAATAAATGCCGATCCGGCGGCTCAGAAATACAGTTACCTTGATCCGGGAGGGGCGATCAATACCCTTGATCCCGATATATCAGTTCCCTACCGACTCCCTGATGATGTCTCTTCATGGGGACATTTTATTGTGGATACAAATGACATAGGCAATATAGGTCATATTTCCACCCATATTCTGCCCTATGTTTCGGAGTACTACATTATTGATCATCATGAATCGGGTGAAGACCTGATAAGCGACAATCATATTGAGGAGAGCGCTTCGTCCACCTGTGAGATCCTGTTTGACCTTCTCACGGACCTGGAAGTCCCGATTGATCAGGAAATTGCCGTTGCTCTTTATACAGGAATTATGTATGACACCGGTTCCTTTATATACCCCAAGACCAGTGCGAAGACCTTCTACATAGCACATAAGCTGGTTGCAGCCGGGGTCAAACCGAACGATATGTATCAGCATATTTATGAGAGCAATTCCATACCGGCCCTGAGACTTCAATCCAGGGTTCTTTCAACTCTGGAACTTCATTACAATCAGCATGTTGCGGTTCAGATAATGCTTAAAGAGATCATTGAAGAATGCGGAGCCCGCTATGAAGAAGCCGACAGTTTTATCAATATTCCTCTGAAAAGCAAGGATATTAGAGTTTCGGTTTTTTTTAAAGAAAACGAGCAGGGTATACTGCGATGTTCGCTTCGATCGAAGGGAAACATCAACGTGGCAGCCATTGCCCAGACTTTCGGCGGAGGCGGACACAGAACCGCGGCCGGCTTTAAATGCTCCTTTAAACTTGATACAATAAAATCAAGGGTGCTGGAACTTTTGAGACCCTATTTTGAAGCAGGAAGTGAATAAGCGTGAAACATTATATATATCTTATCCTCTCTTTCATAATCCTTTTTGCCGGCTGCGGTGAAGGGAGCAATCCTGGGACTGAAAAAAGGGCAGCCTCTCAATCCGTTTTTCCGGAGCATTCCGGAGGTGAAGCCGAGACCGCCGAAGCGACACTGGAAACCAAAATTGCCAACACCCTCTTTACCGGCGAAAAGGAAATAGTCCCGAAAGTCTCCATAAATCCGCCGCTTTCCCTTCTGCAGGTTATGGATGTAAATCTTGACCTTGACCGTCATGAGGAACAGCTGCTTGCGGTAAAGAGCGACGACACCCCGGATTCCGGAATAAGAATCCTCGTAGCGGACTACGATACCCTTCGTGACGGTTATGTTTCCACCTGGGAAGCCCCAACCGGTTCCACCCAGAGAAGGTTTTTCAGTATCACCCTGGTCGATATAATCGGCGATCATAACACCGAAATCGTATGCAGCGGAATAGATTCCCAGGGAAACCAGACGATAGATATCTTTCGCCGTTCCAGCGGTACTAACCGCGTCGGGCTTGCATATGAATCGGTTCTTTCTCTTAAGGTTCCCGGAACCATAGAAATCAAGGAAAGCGAACGGAACCAGGCCTATTTGAACGGATTGAAAAACGGCGAAAGCTTTCCCGTCATTACCACGGTAGAAGATGAAAACGATCTGATCTCGGTCATGTATGCCTGGAGGAACGCCGAGAACAGCTTTATCAAGGTTAACGAGGAAAGGACTCCCAGAAATGTAATAGAAGACCGGAAGCTGAAGGAGCTTTTCAGCGGAGGTGTTGAGAATTTTGAGTCTTTTCTTTCCCGAAGCTGGACAGGAGGCGATGCCGCCACCCTCTTCTTTGACCGAAACAGCCGTGAAATAACCCTCTATTCCGGCGATATTCAGGAAATATACACCTGGACCAGTTCCTACCGCTTTCTGTCAAACAGTATTTCGCTCAAGGGGGAAAATGAACTTGTCCCCTATATGAAGGTGGAAATATCGGTCAGAGTTCAGGATAACAACACCATTCTGGTTTCCCTCTTCGATGTGGACAGTCAGACCGGAAGAAAAGCATTGAACGATTCCTGGTCGGGCACCTATTATGCATCCGTCAATCAGAGGCAGAGTACCGGAGGGAACGGAAGCGGCATTGAGCTGCCGGTTCTTGACGGCTTTTATCGGGGAGAATCCGGTGAGGAACTATTTCTTGATCCTCCGCGCTTCAATCTCTCCTCTGAAAAGGAAGTACTTTCCGGCGGCTTTGCTGTATACATGCTTAATGTTCCCGTTTTCGCCATGAAGGTAATCGATGAAAAGGGAATCGCGGTGAGCGAGAAATCATACCGGCTTATCTACCGTGAGGAAACGGATGATGACAAGATTACCCGCAACCTGATTCTCGTACCCGGAAGGATAGGCGTACGCGGACTGGTTGAGACCGACGGCGCGGAATTGCGGTTCAGGCAGATTGAATATTTTGAGCAGGAACAGTCCGGTCAGTAAAGAGGAGAAGCTTCAAAGCCGGCACTCTTAAGCTCTATCATCAGCTGTTCCATACCCCTTTCTTCATCAACCGGCAGGACAACACGATAATAGGTTTTTCCGGAGACCTCGGCCTCTTTTATGGTCGCTATAAAACCTTCCCTGTTAAGATCAATCAGCTGATACTCAGCATTCTCCCGATCGGAAAAGGATCCCACCTGAAGATAAAAGCGGTCTTTGGCAGACACTTCGGCCTCTACCATCGGTTTCTCCTCTTCTTTCACTGTTTCCCGCACCTGCGGCAGAAAGAGGTAGTCGGTAAAACGCCTGGCCTTTACTGCTCTCCCTTCGGCAATCATCGCCTCGGGAGAATCGGGCCATGCGTCAATAAGGGCATTCCGGCTTTCTTCCTTTGCCGCGTAATCCCCCCGTGCTTCGGCATACTGATAATTCCAGAAGAGTTCTTCAGGTGAACCGCCTTTACCGGAAACAGGATTCTCTCCGGTATTCCCGTCATCCCCAAGCTTCCGCTCAAGAAACTCTATCCGTTTTAAAAGAAGTTCAGCCCCCTTTCCGGGCAGATTGCCGTCACGCACCACCACCTGCGCCTGTGTTTTTGCAATTCTGTTGCTTCCCAGTTCGAATAAGAGCTGAGCACTTTTTAGAAGGGCTTCGTAATCTATACCGCTGCTGCCAGGATAGACAAAGGACGCATTCTGATAAGCTATCTGGGCTGTTTCAATATCACCTGTAAGGAGGGAAACCTCAGCCTGCCGCATAAGCAGGCCGTACCGCTCCTCCCTGGTCTCCGCCATGGGAATGGCATCTTCGGCGGCCTGAAGAAAGTCGCCTGTGCTCTGTTCGGCAAAAACGGAGAAAGGAACAGCGAAAACAGATAAAAGCAGAAAGAAACGGAGACGGTTCATCAGAATGTTTCATTCTCCCCGTTTGCTTCGCCTGCCTCTGCTGCTTCGGCTTTAGTTCTCTTTTTTTCCTTTTTGACCCGCTTTTCCGGATTCTTCTTCCGCTTTCCTAAAAGCACCATAGGTATGCTTACCAGCGCTCCGGCTGCAAAGGCGATAAACAGGGAAAGGAATATGGGCACATCTTCGTAGGATCTGAAACCGAAACTGATGTCGGAGCTGTTGTTGAGATTGAACACAATAAAAAGCACCACAAGAAGCATGATTACAAGAAAAAAGATCATTTTCCAGGGCATAGTTCCTCCCCACGGAATGTATTTCCGTTCAATGCCGTAAGTGTAACACGAACAAATGAGCCTATGGCAGATTCATCACCGGCAAACACTACCATTTCGTTCCGGCTTGTTCGAGCCAGGAGCTCTCCCTCCCGTTTCTTTGCCTTCTGCTCCACAAGAACGTCCTCACAGACCCCGAGGCGTGCCGTTCTCCGTATTCTGGCGGATTCCCTCTGGACCTCTATCAGACGCTGAAGGCGTTCAAGTTTCAGCTCCTGGGGAATCTGATTCTCCATGGAGCATGCAGCCGTACCCTCCCTCGGATTGTAATAGTAGGTAAAGGCGTCATCAAAACCGATCTCCCTCACAAGCCGTACAGTATCCTCAAAATCCTGCTCAGTTTCCCCGGGGAAGCCGATCATGATATCGGTGGAGAGCGACAGTCCCGGAATCTCCCGCTTCATCCGCTCTATCAGAGCGCGGTATTCTCCGCTGGTATATTTTCGGTTCATTTTTTTCAGAACTGAATCCGAACCGTGCTGCACCGGAAGATGAATATGCCGGCAGATACGTTCATGGCGGGCAATAACGTCGATAAGCGCATCGGGCACATCCTTGGGGTGGCTGCTCATGAAACGGATCCATCGTATGGAATCCGCCCGGACCGCAATGCGTTCCAGAAGCCCGGGAAAATCGAGAACCCCGGAATCTCCCTTCCAGGAATAAGAATTGACGTTCTGTCCCAGAAGCGTCAGCTCCCGTACCCCTGCAGCCTCAAGTGTATCCATTTCGGCCTCTATTCCGACCGGATCACGGGAGGTCTCCCGTCCGCGGACGTACGGAACAATGCAGTAGGAACAGAAATTATTGCATCCGTGCATGATGGGAAGAAACGCCTTGAACTCTCCCGGTGCAAGGTGAAGCTCCTCAAAGGAATACTGTGCATCCTTTTTCCCGGACGGCGCTTCTTCGGGCGGAACCGGCACCGGAGCCTTTCCATTGACTATCCGCATAAGCTCCTGTTTCTCAAAGGTCCCCAGAACATAGTCAACGGCACCTGTCTGTTCACAGATACTGTTTCCGAGCCGTTCGGCCATACAGCCGGTTACTATCAGAAGAAAAGGCCGGCTCTCCTTGAGGTGCTTATAGTACCCTATTCTGCCCCAGATCCGGTCCTCCGCGGTCTGCCGTACCGCACAGGTATTGAGCAGCACCAGATCCGCCTCTTCCGGACGGGAGGCTGGAAACCATCCCTCCGCCTCGAGCTGAAGGGTCAGGGCGTTGGATTCGGCAATATTCATCTGACAGCCGTAGGTTTCGAGAAAGAAACGTCCCGTCACGAAACACCGCCTATAAGCCGGTTGACATACCAGGGAATCAGCTTCCAGTTGTTCTCTTTTGGAACCAGAATCCAGGCACCTTTTGGAAAATCATCATCCACATCCTCCTCGCTCTTACCCGTTGCAAGAAGATTGCTGTAGGTTGCAAGGAGGACATTATCGGTGGAAACAACACCTCCGCTGTCCACACCCGCGTTCCGGTTCTGCAGGTAAAGACGTGCAAGTTCGAAGGAGGAAAAGCTGGTATCCACATAGTTGCTTATCGTCTGAACCAGGCGGTAAACGGTTTTTACCTCGCCGGCGCTCATCCTGTCAAAACGATCCTTTATACCGCTTATGACGAGCTGCTGACGCCTGGCCCGATCGAAATCGTCGCTGCCGTGGCGGGAACGTGCAACCCTCAGGGCTGCAATCCCGTCAAGCTGATGAGTACCTTTCTTATAATGTAGAGTTTTCCATACACCGTTGTCCCGGATCTTGTAGGTGGGATCAATAAGGTCCTCATCGAGGGTAACCTCCACACCGCCCAGAATATTTATAACATCGATAAAGGCATACATATCCACAACAATGTAGTCGTCAATCCGGAGATCCGTTATCTCACTCACTATCTCCTTGAAGCGGTCGGGACCATAGATGCTGAAATAGGCATTCAGTTTCCGCTGCTTCCACCACAGGTCCCTCGGAAGAGCTATGAGGGTGGCTTTATCAGGGGTCACATGTGCAAGCATTATGGTGTCCGCGTTGTTCTCATGGGTACCGCAGAGGAGAATGGTCCGGCCCTCTTCCGGAACATTGCCCATGCGCGCAAGCTGGTCATCGTCGGGAAGAACAAAAGGCTCCTGGCTTACATCTTTCCCGGAGAGCAGTCCGAGACTTCTCAGGGAACCGATAGGTACGTCCTCGCGGTCCATAAGGTAGAGCTCTCCGATCCCCTTCTGAACCGCGATTGAACCCGCCAGCTTCCCGTCCCCGTCGAGCAGATCAAAGTAAAAATAGTCGTTGTCTTCCCGTTCGGTTGCGGACAGGGACAAGCCCTTCTGCCGGAGATAGGCATTGAAGGCCTCATCTTCCGCCATTGAGGCAACCCGGGCCTTCCCTTCGTCGGTCGCCCGCTCCAGGGAACTCCTGTTGTCCGCTTCCGAAAGGAGGGTGCGGAAGCGGGCGAGCGCCCCCTCCCGGTCTTCCGGAGAAAAAGGAGTACCGCCGATCATAAGCGTCTTATCGCCGTAAGCGGCGCTTACCGTAAAAAGCTCTATCCCGTCCCGTGTCGTTACCGTGAACCGGCTGAGGCGCTCATCCATATCCGGAGCCGAGACGCGGAGCGAGCGCTCCCTCCGGATCCCGGCCGACTCCCCGTCGGAATGGAGCTCCGTCAGGAGAGCCGACGCCCGCCCGAAAAGCCGCTCCTTCTCCATTTCTTCCATCGTCAGCCGCTCCACGATATCCCTGAGCGGCGCAGGAAACACCACATCCCCGTCCGCTGCGCCGAACTCCGTTGCACCTCCGGAGAGCAGCTCCCTGCCTCCGTCTCCGCTTATGAGCCGGTACACGACCCCGGGGCTTTCACCGCCCTCCGCCTCTCCATACTCCAGCCGCAGCTCTGCAAGTCGGGTCCCCTTGTATATGAAACGGATACCGCTCATACCCGCCCGCTCAAGCTCCAGCCCGCCCTCGATAAAAAAATCGTCGGCGTTTCCGGCTTCAGTCAGCCGCCCGGCCATCTCCGCAAGGGCAAGCTCCTTCCGGTGCTCAAGAAGAGTGTCCACGGCCTGGTAGAAGGGAAGATCCTCCTCCGGAGAGGAAGCGTCATTTGCGGCCCCGGCGGCGGATTCTTCCGGAAAAAAGCCGTAATCCTTTTCCGGAAGATTGAGTGCCCTGCGGAGACTGTTGTTCTCCTCCCCAAGGGTCAGGATGGCCCGTTCAATATCGCCCTGCTGCCCCGCCATCGATTCCAGCTCGAAAAAGATCTTTTCGGAATCCCGCTTCGCCTGGTTGCGGATCGAAGAGAGCTGTACGAAAAGAGAAACAAAGATAATAAGAAACCCCGCCGCAAGCAGGGACACAAGTGCAATAAACAGTGGTCTTCGCATCATCAGTTCCTTATGTTGTATGCTTATTCCAGGTTTGGAATTAAGAATAAGTGCTTTCCAGAGGCAGAAAAAATGATACCTCTCTTTAGCGCTTCGCGATGTCGTTCGGTATCACTTTTTCTGCCTGAATGCACAATTCGCCCCCTCCAAACCTGGAATTACCGCTTCCTGCGGTTATTTTCTGTCAAGCCGAAGAATCGGCTTGTCTTTATGTTGAATTTCCTTATATGTGTGGGGTTTGATGATGAATCGCGATTATGATGTGATAGTGATAGGCGGAGGGCACGCGGGAATAGAAGCCGCCCTGGCTCCGGCCAGGCTCGGTCTGAAGACCCTTCTGGTAACGCAGAGCCTCGATACCATCGGGCGGCTCAGCTGTAACCCGGCCATCGGCGGCCTTTCAAAGGGAAATATCGTACGCGAGGTGGATGCTCTCGGCGGAGAGATGGGTCGCCTGATCGATGCGACCATGATCCAGTTCCGGGTTCTTAACCGCCGGCGGGGTCCTGCCGTCCAGGCTCCCCGGGCACAGGCAGATAAATTTGCCTATAACATGCTTGCGAAAGAGACTCTTGAGCGGCAAAGCGGCCTTGACCTCTACCAGGATACGGTGGTCGATCTTCTTATAGAGGATGATGTACACGGCAGCTGCGGTATTGCCGGGGTACAAACCGAACGGGGACGGGATATTACCGCCCGTGCCGTCGTCCTGACCACGGGTACCTTCATGGACGGCCGGGTCTTTATCGGGGACTGGGAGGCCTCTTCGGGCCGTCTGGGAGAACCGGCGGCCCTCGGCCTCGGTACCGCCCTCCGGCGAAGAGGTTTCCGCCTTGGAAGACTGAAAACGGGGACTCCCGCGCGGGTCGCCGCGTCGTCCCTCGATTATTCCAGGATGGAGGAGCAGAAGGGTGATGATCTTATGCAGCCCTTCAGTTTTTCCAGTGAAAAGATAGAGCGGCCGGCGGTAAGCTGCTGGATAACCTATACCGGAGATGCCGCCCACCGGGTCATAAGCGATAATCTTTCCTCAAGCCCCCTCTATGGCGGCGGCGGAAGGATAGTGGGAAGAGGGCCCCGTTACTGCCCCTCCATCGAGGACAAGGTTGTCCGCTTTCCCGACCGCGACCGGCATCAGATTTTCGTGGAACCCGAGGGCCTGAATACCGAAGAGATGTACCTGAACGGAATTTCATCCAGCCTTCCCGAGCGTGTTCAGGAAGATTTTATTCATTCCATACCGGGTCTTGAGAATGCCGTTATAATGCGGCCTGGCTATGCGGTGGAATACGACTACATCGACCCCCTTCAGCTTCTTCCCACCCTGGAGTCCAAGCAGGTGCGCGGCCTCTTTATTGCCGGTCAGACCAACGGAACTTCCGGATACGAAGAGGCCGCCTGTCAGGGTCTGCTGGCGGGCATAAACGCCGCCTGCCGTCTTTCCGGTGAGGAGCCGGTCATTCTTACCAGGGCGGAGGCGTATACAGGCGTGCTGATAGATGACCTTGTTACCCTCGGTACCGAAGAACCCTACAGGATGTTTACCAGCCGGGCGGAGTACCGCCTGAACCTCCGCCACGGAAGCGCCGACCGGCGGCTGCTGCCGATCGGACACCGCCTGGGGCTTCAGGACGACAGGGCGCTCGAACTACTTGAAGAGAAAATAAAGGGAGAGGAGATGATAAAGCAGCTCCTTTCCGGAAAACGGCTTGCCAAGGAAGATGCTCTGACTCTAGGCCTGGAAGGGCATGAGGGAAAGTTGTATCTGGAGCTCCTCAAGGTGCCGGATGTGGAGATTGACCGTATTGAGCCTTTTGTTCCCGGCTTGACCGATTTTCCCCGCGCCTGGAGAGAAGAGGCTGCCCTCGATGTCCGCTATGAGGGTTACATTAAACGTCAGCAGGAGCAGGTTAACCGTTTCGAGCGGATGGAACAGCTGAGAATACCCCCGGATTTTAACTGGGACGGCGTTGAGGGAATAAGTTCGGAATCGAGGGAAAAACTGAAAAGGGTTCAGCCTGTCTCGGTGGGACAGGCCTCAAGAGTTTCTGGTGTCCGTTCCTCGGACATAGCGGTCCTGATGGTGCTTCTGGGTAGAAGGATAAAGAGATGAGAGAGCTGATTGAAGAGGCACTGGCTGCCATAAAGTGGGACTTTCCGGATAATGCCGCCGCCCTGTACGAAGGGTATATAAGGGAGCTCCTCCTCTGGAACCGGAAGGTGGGGCTCGTCAGGCTGGAAGAGGGCAATGGGGAAGAGGAGCTGGTAAGACGTCATCTCTACGATTCCCTCATGCCCTTGCCCTGTCTTGCGGAGGCCTCTCTTCTTCCGGCTCCCGGGGGATGCGTGGTCGACATAGGTAGCGGCGGCGGCTTTCCGGCCATTCCCCTTGCCGCAGCGCTTCCCGAGTTGCAGTTTACCCTTGTTGAACGGTCGGGGCGGAAGGCGGGTTTCCTCCGGAACGCTCTGGCCCTTCTCGGCCTTGCCGGGCGGGTGGAACTGCTCCAGGAAGATGCGGAAGATCTGGGTGCGCATTGGGACCTTGCGGTATGCCGCGCCTTCCGTCCGCTGTCCGAAGCGCTGCCGATTCTGGCGGGAAGGGTACGGAGCGGGGGGAGTCTTGTCATCTACGGAGGGAGAGCTTCGGTCATAGAGGAGCAGCTGGAGTCGGCGGAGAAGGAACTCCGGGGAAAGGTGGAAATGATACCGCTGGTGAGCAGCCCCGGGTATGACCTGGGGGAGCGTCATCTGCTTATCCTGAGATTATAATCAGGATAAGCGAATCAGCGGTCAATCTCCTTCATCTTTTTCATGAGCCCTTCTTTTTCGACCAGATCGATAAGGCGGGCTTCGACAAAGTTTTTGGCTCCTTCGGTAAACTCTCCTGCGGAGGCGCAGAAGCCTCTTCCCGCCCGCATTTCCTTTAATCTGGCATATAAGTCCCGAAGAAGCAGTTCCCCCACCTGGCCGTTTGTACGGACATAGCGGAAAAGCACAACATCCTCCCATTTGCGTGTGCTTATTTCCGCAAGAATGTCCGCATACTCGTTCTTGTTGACTGAAATATCGGTAATCTGCACTTTGGCTCCGGGAAAAAAGGTTCCCGTAAGTTTTCTGCACAGGGTTACAAAGTCACTCGTGGGAGCGATAAGATAGGTCTGCAGATGGCGGTTCGAGTTAAGCTCCCCGTACTTGGCCAGAAGTGCGGGAACATCCCTATAACCCGGTGCTCCCCTCTGGATTTCCTGGAGAAGCTTCAGTGCACGGCCCATATCCTGCTTTTTTGCATAGGCCGCCGCGAGCCGGTAGCGAAGTTCAAGAGCTGTTTCCTGTTTGATATTCTGATGCCGGAGACCTATCTCGAAGTCGAGAACCGCTTTGTCGAACTGGCTTGCGTTTATGTGAATGGTCCCGGCGTAAAGGGCCGCATTGGGTCCGAGACCCGGATCGGGCCGCAGATGGCTGAAAATACGCAGCGCCTGATCGTTCTGTCCTAGATTGTGGTAGACCTGACCGAGAACAAAAAGGCTTTCCTTGTCCTCCGGCTCCATCTCGAGCGCTTTTCGGAGAGCAACCGCCGCATCTTTGTACTTTGTAATCTTGAACAGTGCGTGGCCCAGATAACGGAGCATCTGACTGTGTTCGGGATCGCTCTGCCGTGCCGCCATGAGAAGGGAAACGGCTTTCTCGTAGTTTCCCTTGCGGAATTCGAGATAGCCGAGGTTGTAGTTTACCTCGAAGACATCACTCTTCATTGTCTTGCAGATAATAAAGCTCTTGTATGCTTCTTCAAAGTTCTGGAGTTTGACAGCTGACAGGGCATATCTGAGATTGACATCGAACTCGTCAATATCCTTGTTGGTGGCGCACAATTCGATAAGGATGTTGTATGTCCTCAGGGCCTTGTCGAACCTGCCGTCATTGAAGTGTGCTTCCGCCAGAGCGGTGAGGGCTTCGGCATCCTTGGGATTCTGGCTGAGACGCCTGTTTGCCTCGCGAATAACCGCTGCAGAATCCTTTCCCATCAATTTTTTATTCTTTTTATCGCCATGGTTCTTATTTTTACCAAGAGTTATGACGAATATGATAAAGAGTGCAGTTGCCACAACCACTACGGGAAGGAGCAGAAACATATTGGTTTCCATGCCAGTATTATGATTTGCAATTGTACTTGCGTCAAGGAAACCGTTTAAGTTGCGGCAATTCCGTCTGTATGAGGGGTAATTGCTCTTTCAGTTGACAACTCTGCGGGGCGTATATAGTCTTGATAGAGAGGAGAAACACAGTGTCAGATTCCATGATCGGAATAAAAGTTGCCGATGGTTCGTTCTATCCCGTAATGGAGGATGGAAAAGCGTCGCGCAAAAAGCTTGTATTGACTACGGTAAACGACAGTCAAACCAATGTGCAGATAGATCTTTATCGGGGCAGGGAGGATATTGAGGATGCTTCATACGTGGGAAGCCTTCTTATAGAGAATATACCTCCCGACATAAAGGGGCAGCCGGAAATAGAGCTTCTTGTCGGCCTGGATGAGGAGGGCAACCTTACTGCCGAAGCAAGCGAACACACCTCGGGAGAAAAGCGGACTCTTTCGGTCAAGATCGGAGAAGGCGACGATATGACAGCCTACGACATTCCGGAGTTCGACCTTACCGAGGAATCATCAGCGGGTTTTGAACCCGATTTTTCCTTTGATGAACTGGATACCGATGTGGAAGCGCCCGAATTTGGTGATGATTCCGGTTTTGATTCCGATCTTGATTCAGATTATGATTCCGTTCCCGGCGAAGATTACGGTGATGAACCCGAAGAGCCGGTACGGAAAGGAAAGATCCGGCCGCTTCTGATTACTCTGCTGGTCATTCTATCCCTTGCCTTTGCGGCCCTGCTTATCTACTGTCTTATGAACTGGCTGCCCGTGGAAAAGGTTCCTCCTCTGCGTGCCTCCGATACGACGGTTCAGGAGGCGCCTGCTGTTGTAAGCGCTCAGCCCGCTCAGCCCGCTGAACCGGCTGAACCTGCTGAACCGGCAAAGCCTGTCATGGAAGCCGAAAAGATTGTGGAAGTTGAAAAAGTGAGGGTGGAAGTAGAGGGGGTCTGGTACAGAATACGGCGGGGTGATACACTCTGGGACATCTCCTCATCATTCTACAGTTCCCCGTGGTTATATGGACACATTGCCGAAGAAAACAACATCAGAAACCCCGACATCATTTTTGCAGAACAGAAAATATTCATACCGAAAAAGTAATTTTTTCCGGTCGGCACTTCTTTTTCTCTCTCTCTCGGCGGTCTTCTCTGCCGGTGCTCAGAATACCACCTCAAGATGGAACATCACTTCCGGAGACGATTCTCTTCTGTTTTCCGGCCTCCACTACCTCCATGCGGAAAAGCCCGGTCTGGCTGAGCTGGAGTTCAAGCGTGCTCTCCTGACAGGCTCGGAAGAGGGGAGGATGGAGGCGCGCTACCGTCTGGGGCTTCTTTATACCGAAATGATGAAAGAAGCGGTGGAAGATGCTGAGATTACGGGGATAGCCGGGAGACTGGTCATTCTGGGCCAGGGTGAGCGAATGCAGCCCGACGCCCGGCTGCGTGCCCTTCTCTGCGAAGCGTGGGCAAAGATGGAGCAGTGGGGTCTGGTTCTGGAGAGAGCCGCTTTTTCCCCGGATGAACTGAGCGATCCCGATTCACTGGACCGTATAAAGATGATGCAGACCGCTGCACTGCTCGCAGGCGGGGGAGCGGAATCGGAGTTTACAGAGCTGCTGACCGGTACCTCCGGCACCCGTGCACGCCTGGCCCTCCTGGATCTGACGGAGATGAGCAGCACTTTCCGGGAACGCCTGGGAAAGGAGGCTTTAGCCCTCATCAGCCTTATACGGGAAATTGAAACAGGGAGCCGGTATCAGATTGAAGCGGCCCTGTTCGGTGCTCTTTCTTTTCTGGATCCGGCTCTGCCGGGGTCCCCTCTTTTTCTGGAAGCCGCACGAAGGGCAGGCTTCGGTTCCTCTGCCGGAAGACTCATTGCTTTTCTGGAAAAAGAGCTCAGGGACGGAAGGTACTCCGCACAGAGAAGAATTCTTATGCTGGAAGCTGCGGGTTTTCTCTCCCGGAGGGCCGGATTGTATCAGAATGCATTCGCTTACTATGACGTGGCCCTGAAATCGGCCTGGGCTGAAGGGATGGAGACGGAAGAGCCTTCCATGCTTCAGCGCCTGGTGTGGTACCGTTTCGACACTCTGGTGCACCTTGATCCTGCGGCTGCCGTGGAAGAACTTCCCGACCTTCTTCATGATATGGAGAATCCGGATTATTTTGATGATGTTTTCGGAACCCTTCTGGACAGCCTTCTTGCGGGCGGAAAGTGGTCCCTTGCGGACCGGGTTGCATGGCTCTATGGACCGGCCTTCGGACCCGATTCGGCCTTCCGCTACTATTATGTAGCGGCAAGAGCCCGGGAAGAGGGCTACCTGCCCGATGACGGCAGAGCTCCCGAGCTCTATCGCCGAATTCTTGAACGGGCTCCCGACGGGACATCCTCCCGCTATTACCGGCTTCTTTCGCTTTCCCGTTCCGGAGATACCTTCACGGACGCGTTCCCGGAGTGGACGCTTTTTTACCCCGCCGCCGGGAAGCCGCGGAACAGACGGCTGCCGAGAGAGGCTCTTCTGGAAGAACTGGTCGCCTCCGGCCTTTCCGCCGAGGCGGAAGAGGAGCTTGAGAGGCTTGAGTCCTGCGGGTTTTCAGCTTCCCGAAACCTGGTTCTTGCCTTGGCCGGAGAACGCTCCCGTAACGGCCACTATCTCCATGCCCTGCAGCGGCTGGAGCGGTTTCTCGGAAGCGAAGGGGTAGCGGGGCGGAGAGAGCTGGAACTGCTCTATCCCAGGCCGTATCCGGAGATCTTTTCCAGGGTGGTCTCCCGCGAAGAACTCGATATCGATGTGTTCTATGCCCTGGTAAGGGAGGAGAGCCATTTTACCGCGGATATCTACAGCCATGCCGGTGCGGTAGGACTGAGCCAGCTTATGCCGGCAACCGCCGCCGACGTCGCCGGCCGTATGGGACTCGGGCTGCCCTCCCTCAGGGACCTTCATGACCCCGCTCTGAACCTTTCCATCGGCGGATGGTATCTTGCCCATCTTGTCTCCCGGACCGATACGCTCGCCGATGCCCTTTTCGCCTACAACGGAGGGCTTACCAGGGTGCGGAGATGGAGAGATGAATACGCCCGTCTTCCCGACGATCTTTTTCCGGAGTTGATTCCCTTTGCCGAAACACAGCACTACGGCCGGAAGCTTCTTGTGTCATCATCAATTTACCGTTATCTTTACGGCACCGATACAAATCCGGGTGCTTCTTCACTTGTGGAGCGCTTTTTCCCGAACAGATAATGCAATCAGGAGTTCCGGTATGAATTTTTTTCAGGCACTTATTCTCGGGGTCCTTCAGGGAGCTACCGAGTTTCTTCCCGTTTCCAGCTCCGGCCATCTTGCGCTGATGAAGCATTTTTTCGAGCTTACCGAAGTTCCCCTGCTTTTCGATGTTATTCTGCATGTTGCCACCCTGGTGGTGGTGCTTCTGTTTTTCCGGAAGCGGGTGGTTAAACTGCTGCTGGCCCTGGTGCACCTTGTCCGCGGCAGACAGAGTGAAGATGACAAGGTCCAGCTCCGTCTTATTCTGGTAATTCTTCTTGCGACCTTCTTTACCGGAGTGATAGGGCTTGGCCTGGAAGGGCTGGAGGTGGGCCGGTATCCCAGAATCGTGAGTTCTCTTCTGATAGTGACCGGTCTTATCCTCATCCTTGCCAGAACCTGGTCGGGCAATGTTGACTACCGGAGCATCGGGCTTAAGCAGGGCCTTATCACCGGCATCGCCCAGGGCCTGGGTGTTCTGCCCGGGATAAGCAGGGCGGGCATAACCATCTCCGCGGCGCTTCTTTCGGGAATGGACCGTGAGAGGGCGGGAGAGTTTTCCTTCCTCATAAGCCTCCCCGCCATTGCCGGCGCCCTCCTGCTCGAACTTCGCCATCTCGACGCGCTTTTTGCCTCCGTCAAGCCCTCCATGGTGCTTACCGGATTCATTGCCGCCTTTGTCACCGGCATGCTGAGCCTTTCCCTGCTGCTTGCACTGGTGCGAAGGGGGCGCTTATACTACTTTTCCTTCTACCTTATTCCTGCGGGAATTCTGGGCATCATTCTCCTATAGGGTGCTCAGGGAGCAGGTAAACAGGCCGATAATGAAGAATATGTGGAATTTCATCTGAAAAGGAAGTCAGTCTTGCGACCCTCGATACCTGCAATTGTAAGTGCATCAATCCTGCTGATCCTCGCTCTTTTTTCCGCCGCCTCCATGGCTGTGGCTGTAAATGGCGGATACGGCTCATTCGCCCTCATCGGATCCGTTCTCTACGGCGGTTTCCGTGCCGCCGCATGGTACATCCCCCTCTTCTTCCTTATCTGTGCGGTGCTTCTTCTGCTGCGGGAGCTTAAACCGATGGCTCTCTTTCTTGCGACCGTATCGGTTGTTCCCATGGCTACCGCCGGTTTCTGGCTGCAGCTTGCAGGCGACCCGCCACGGTCGGCAGCGGCCGGTATCTTTCTGGGACGTTTCGGAGAGGGCGGCAGCTCTTTTATCCTCTTTCTTGTCCTGCTTATAGAGACAGTCGGCATATACCTGATAACACTCATCTTTTTCGGCACGGGAACGAAGAAAGCACAACCCGCCGCCGGAGCCTCCGAAAAAAGTGAGGGAACACCCGTCCATGCGCTTCCCATGCCGTCTCCCCGGCGCGGAACCACCCTTGAAGAGGCCGAAGATGATTCCTGGTGGGAAGAGTTTGAAAAGCGGAAGGATGTTCGGGAAATAGATGAGGAGCCGGTCGAACTGGAGCTTTCACGTTACCGGTGTGACCCCGGGATGCCCGCCGCGGACGTTCAGGATGATGCAGAAATTGAGTTTGAAATCCCGGACGAACCCGAGGACGATTTTGAAGAAGAATTTGAAGATGAAATTGAAGATGAATTTGAAGATGAGCCTGATGATGCAGATGATGAGATAGATGAAGATCTTGAGGATGAGCCGGATGACGGCTGGGCCGATGAGCCCGGGTCGATCGAAGCGGAGGAACTCGAGGACGAAGAGGAAGAACAGGAGGAAATCCCCGTTCCTGCCGTGGCGGTGGCTCTTGCCCGCAAGATCGAGAGTTATTCTCTTCCCCGGGATAACCTTCTGGATGAGTATCCCGACAGCAAGTACTGGGTTATCGACGATGTAACCAGGCATGCGGCGGAAATACTGAAGGACACCCTCAACGAGTTTAAAATCAAGGCAGAGGTTACGGGTATCCGGAAAGGGCCGGTCATCACCATGTTTGAAATCCTGCCCGCTCCGGGGGTCAAGCTTTCAAAGATTGTCAACCTGGCGGACAACATTGCCCTGAGGCTTGCGGCAAGCAGGGTCAGGATCGTAGCCCCCATCCCGGGCAAGCACGCCGTCGGCATCGAGGTGCCGAACAGGAAGCGGGCCATCGTCAGTTTCAAGGAGATGATCGAGGATGAGAACTTCGAGGCCGAGGGGAAGGAAATTCCGGTCATTCTCGGAAAGGACATAACCGGCGAAACCCAGATTGTGGACCTGGTGCAGACCCCGCATCTTCTTATTGCGGGAGCAACGGGATCGGGAAAATCGGTCTGTGTAAACTCCATTATCTGTTCCATCCTTTACCGCCGCAGCCCCGAAGAGGTGAATCTGATCCTCATCGACCCGAAAATTGTGGAACTGAAGCTGTACAACGGGATCCCCCATCTTCTGACGCCGGTGATAACCGAACCGAAGAAGGCCTTTCAGGCGCTTCAGTACTGTCTCTACGAGATGGAACGGCGCTATGCGCTGCTCGACGCCCTCGGGGTCCGGGACATACGCTCCTACAACAGGAAGGTGAAAAAGCGGCGGCTTGCCACCAGGCCGATTCCCTACCTGGTGGTGGTTATCGACGAATTTGCGGACCTTATGGCTACTACCGGCAAGGAGCTTGAATCGACCCTGGCCCGTCTGGCCGCCATGAGCCGGGCCGTCGGCATCCATCTCGTGCTGGCAACCCAGAGACCCTCCATCGATGTTATTACGGGTCTTATAAAGGCCAATATACCAAGCCGCATAGCCTTTATGGTGGCGGGAAAATTCGATTCCCGGATAATCATAGATGCAGTGGGGGCCGAGAAACTGCTCGGGCGGGGCGATATGCTTTTTACCAGCGCCTGGGATCCCGTTCCGACCCGTATTCAGGGCGCCTTCCTGAGCGAGGAAGAGGTGGAGAGAATAGCCGAATACGTGAGAACTCTCGGCGAGCCGGAATACATCGATGATGAGATTTTTATAGATGATGAGGATTCGGACACGCTCTTCGATTCCGGCGGAATAGACGATCCCCTTATGAGCAAGGCTCTGGAGGTTGTTACCAGCGCCGGTAAAGCGAGCGCGAGTTATCTGCAGCGTCGTCTGAAGATAGGCTACAACCGGGCTGCCCGGCTTGTGGAAGAGATGGAGGACCGCGGAATAGTGGGGCCCCAGAATGGTTCCAAGCCGAGAGAGATAATTCACATTCCCGACCGCTACCGTGAAGGGCGTGACGGCGGTGATGAGGAATAGTCACCTCTCCCTGCTTATCCCTCTTCTCCTCCTGACCGCCGGGCAGCTCTCGGCGGCCCTTTCCGGACGGGCAATAGCCGCCGGTGCCTCCTCCTTCAACTGGTATACCGCAGCCACCTACCTCTTTTTCATCCTCCGGGGATTCACCTGGATTCTGATTATCCGCCATGTCCGGCTCTCATTTGCCTATCCCGTCATGAGTCTCGGCTACTGCCTGGTTCCTCCCGCGGCGGTTCTGCTTCTCGGGGAGAGCCTGGAGTGGAGCACCCTGGCGGGGATGGTCCTGATAAGTGCGGGGGTCGCCGTAATAGGGAGCGGCGAAGGGGAGAGAGCGAAATGAACGGAATGCTGCTGCTTGTTGTCCTGCTTTCGGCGGCCGGTCAGGTGCTGGTGAAGGCCGGTGCGGAGAGGACTCTGCCCGGGGAAGATGAGCCGGGTCGATCCGGATCCCCGGTGCTCAAGCGTTTTGCTGCCTTTCTTGGAAGGGCTATGAATCTTCGGCTCGTCTGCGGGGCCGCCTGTGTGGCTCTGGTTCCGCTTATATATACCAGAGCCCTCTCCTCTCTTCCTCTTTCAAGGGCCTACGGCGCCACCGGTCTGACTTATCCCCTTGTTATCGGCGCAGGCGCGCTCTTCCTGCGGGAAAGGGTGGGAATTCGTCACGCTGTGGGAAGTCTTCTTATTGTGGGGGGCTTTCTCCTCTGGAGCGGTATTCCGTGGATCAGATGATCTCCGTAATTATCCCCAGCCGCAACGGCGCGGATACCCTTCCGGCTCTCTGCGAAGCTGTGGACCGGTATCTTTCGGATGCAGGATGGTTGGATCGGGAAATAATAGTGGTTCTCGATGCATCGGAAGACCGGAGCGCGGAACTGCTCGGGCCGATGCTTGCCGCAGGGACGGTAAGGCGGCTTATAGCGCTGCGGGAGCGGGCGGGACAACAGCAGGCGACGCTCTGCGGCCTTATGGCTTCCCATGGCGAGGTCATCCTCACCATGGATGATGACTTCCAGCACCGGCCTGCCGATATCGGTCT
>NPID01001060.1_pt2 | contig 25352 bp, 38 predicted proteins | sample 8637491 | NCBI WGS metagenome assembly NPID01 (sample SAMN07420843, study PRJNA396082) | bioreactor metagenome | isolation source: sample BA6 brine-fed electro-methanogenic bioreactor BA | place: Japan: Kochi | collected 2016-06-14 | reverse complement strand
TTTTACCTTTCGGCAACTCGTGTTCGGCTGGTTCATACCGTTTATACGATACACCCAAAAGGTTTAAAAGGTCTAGTAATATTTTACCTTTTTGGCTACCCTCGCTAATTTGTATAACATACTCGCTCATAACTCAATCTTTTATAGTGCAAATATAAACCCTTTACAACTTATACGCAAAAGCACCCAACTTTGTTCAATGTTGCCTTGCACATAAAAAAGGGTTAACCTTTAAACCAATTCTAAAGAAAACAGATTAAACGTTAACCCTAATGCTTACATATTAATCTTCCCAACGTTCGGTCATACGGTGAGTTTCACCTTCCGATGTAAACTCAACCTGATATCCACTTTTCCCCATAAATATATTCACCTCTAAATCTGGATTACCTATAAGGTCGTCCAACTCTTCAATATTGTAACCGCTGTAAAATGTGTTAATCAAATTAATCGTAATAGTTGTATATAGAGATAGAAAATTATCTCTACTTATCACCCCTTCTGATGGGGCTTCGGCATACAGTTTTATTTGGGCATTATCGTCATCTTCCGACTCTGCAAGTACATAGTCTACAATTGTAAACTTACCATCGGTTACAGTAACCAAATCAGCCAACAATTCCTGTTGCGACTGGGCAAATGCTGTTAAAGAGAAAACAACTGAAACAATAAATAAAAACAATTTTTTCATAGCGTTAAAAAATTAGTTATTCTACTCATATGGCTTTTCGATACCGCCCCGTTTTTTAAAGTGGTTGCCAGCTCCACTTTTATGTTTTTATCTGTAATTATCCTCAATTAAGCCTCTCCCTCCCCACTACGAACCACATGCTTAACTCGCCCCTTGGCCTCTGCCTTACCCCTCCTTAAGCAACGTATTTATAAGTCGTTCTTTTTCTGCAATTATTATATCTTTTTGCTTTATAAGTTCGGTTAGGTGTTGTACTTTTTGCTCAAGTTCTGTAATTTTGCTGATTGTGTTCACGTCTTGAGCATTTTCCTTAAAAAAATTATTCCCGCTGCCCGCTAGGGCAATATTTTTCTCTCCTAGGTTTATTGCGCTCGATCCATTTTCATCTTCAAAGAAGTAGGATATTGGCACGCCAAACAGTTTACTTAGATCAAACAATAGATTGGAGTCAACAGATTCTTTTTTTAAGATTTTATAAAGATTTTGATTGGTCATATTAAGCCTCTCGGCAACTTGAGGCACTGAATATCTTGACTCTTCAATTAGTTTTTTGATTCTATCGCCTATCATATTGAAACGCAATTAAGTAAATATTTTATTTGAAAAAAATCGCCTTTTAGTTTGCTTAATTCAAACTCTTAGTTTATTTTCGCACAGTGATACTTTAGTAAAGTTAAAGAAAAAAAGTTTACGCAAGCTCATGCGTAGGGCTTTTTTGGCAACAGCGTAGCGCAAAACCAGTACCAAAAAAATACTATAGCAAACAGGATAAAACCTTACTTAACAAAAGCATACAATGACAAAAGCAGAAAGGATATGGCAACAAACACGTAGGCGCAGGTTTCGGCGGCTAAAAACAGCTTTTTTGCGCCTACGCCGACGGGCTTTGCCCTTTCGCCCACGCTCTTTGCACGTTTTAGTTCGGCATGCAAACTCCTCAGAAGTCGTGTTAGCGTGTCTATTTCACCGTATAGAGCAACTACAATGGAAATGCACCCCAATGATAGTAAGGCCGTTGCGCTCCCAAACAGCAAGCGATGTATGTATGGTTGTGAGCTATTGGAATGGAGGGAAACTAGTATCCCGAGAGCTGTGGAAGCAACAAGGAGAAGATGGCGTAAAGTGCCAAACCGTTTATCCATGAGCCTATTAGCAAGGTCATTAAAACGTTCATTATCAGTTTTCATGCAAACAAAAAATTAGTTACCAAATATAGCGAACCTAGCACAGTATGCCAACAACAAAAAAAGTAAACAGAATGGATACAACCAAGCACAAACCCTTTGGAAAAGGCAGCAAAACCTACATGAGAGAAGCCTACAATATTCAGGTTAGGGCTGTCCGCGATACCATTAGCTCCATAGTGAGCAACCTCCCAGCGCCAGTTGGCCAGCTTTCGGTCGAAGATCGCATGCTTGCAATTATCACCGCATGGCATGCAACCCACAAGCGGCCAGTGCAGCGCCGTTGGCTTGAGGAAACCATAGCAGTAACCTTTGGCTATGGTAAGGACAGGGTAAACACATGGCGCATTGTGAACAGCTACAACGCGGTGGTTAATGGCTACCCCGATCGCAGAACCTTTGCTGGCTACTACAAGAAATGGCAAAAAATACTCAACCATAACCAATAGGAGATTAACCATGAGCTTTAAAGAGAATTGGATAAAAACCCATAGCGCCGATATTAGGCAAGCAGCCAAAGAGCAGGCTCAAAAGTACATCGGCACCGGAGTATATGAGCCAATAGACAACCGCACTTACCGCGAACTAAAACCCAACGAGCTAACGCTAAAGCGCCCAAGCCGAAAGGTAGTGCAACAAAAAGCCAAGGTGCAAACCGAGGTAAAAAAAGTTGCTGAACGCTCAAACGCCATAGCCGTTTACATGCGAACTCCCCCCTATTTCACCCTCGAGGTAAGCGATGCCGGGCTCGATGTTATTCAGCTAGCCCTTGCCCTACTAGCGGCTGAAAAGCACCCAGGCGCTGCCGAGCTTGGCACTAACATAGCCATGCAAAAGGCCTTACAGCGAACCGTTAAAATGGAGAAGCAGCAGCATGGTTAAAAACGTGGTTATAGTGCTAAACGATGGCTCTGAATATCAGCGCTTAATAGATGCACTCGATACCGCCATACGCGCTCCGGGCAATCCAAAGGATAGGCACGATTTTGCGCAGCTAAAGCGCCAGCTACAGGCCCAAACCATAAACCTTGAAAATGTGCAAAACCAAATGCTACACCACGTAGCAAGCACCCTTGTAAACCTAGTAAAGCTAATTTAACATGAGTGGAAATAAGATAGTACTAGAGTACGCCGACTTTGAAATGTTGCTGGCCAAGCTCGAAAGCATTGAGCGCAAGGTAAGCACATTGCACGAACCCCAAGGAAAACCCGATGATAACAAGTTACTGCCACGCCTCGAGGCTGCAAGCTATCTTGGCATTGGCCGTACTAGCTTCGATAAGCTGGTAAAGCAGGGCGAACTAAGCTATACCCTAGTGGGTAAAACAAAAAAATACCTACTGGCCGATCTTGAGGAGTACAAGAACCGCAACCGCATGGGGAAAGGTGTTGGGGCTCTCTTGCCCGATGCCCAAAGGCGAAAAAGGAGGGTTTACGCATGATTATACTCTTCTCATTGAGCATTATCGTTGCTGGCCTGTGTGTTGGGTTTCTAGCAGCCATTACATTCGAGTACGCTCATAGGGTTAAACGCAGCAGCCTACCTCGCCACATGCTTATTACAAAGCAAGAGGTAATAATTGTTGCGCTTACAATGACAGGACTAATCCTGTCGGCTCTATTGCTACTACACACAATACCGCAAATTATTCAATAGCACGGAAGAACGGGCAAACAAGGGGCAAGCTGCCCAAGGTAGTCTAGCCCCTCCCGTTTTTTTCTAATCGCAAGGAGACAAAACCTTATGGATATTCACCCGCTAAATACCATAGCCATTGAGCTTACCAATGGCATTAAAAATAACCTTAGCATGCCCTACATTCACCCAAAGGCATTCCATAAAATTATGGAGCGCTTTGATACCTATGCTAGCGCATACAACAGCCTAGCAAACGAAATGCGACAACAGGGGGCAAACCACGCTCAAACGCTTAAGAGTACCCACAGGGCGCTATTTCAGGCTCTAGTAAACATTGTAAAGGGCAAGCTCGAGTGGAAGCGCAAAACGTTTCAGGGGAACAACGTGATCGACCTATCTATTGATGCCAACGAGCCCTACATTTTGCTTACCAACAATAAGGAGATTGGCCGACGAACCGGCAAGGATGCATCAACCGTTTACCGGAACATACAAAGGCTTATGGATGCCGGCATTATTTTGGCCAAAATAGGTCACGGTACACGAGCCGATTATGAGCTGCATATCAACCCAACCTTTCTGCTCATTGACGATTACATGCAATCGCAAAACGCCCACGAAATCGAGGCTGCCGAAAGGGGATTAGCTGCAAAATGCAAACCTATTAAAAACAACAAGAACATTTTAAATAATATAATAATTCCCGATAACGCTGTTGATAAGAGCGGTGTTGGGCTAGCGCCCAACCATTTACAGGAAAACAGGCAAGAACAATTGCAAGAACACGGAAGAACTAGCAAACTTTTGGATGAGGTCCAGCACGAAAACCAATCTTTTTCGGCAAAAACCCAAGAAAAGCAAGAACAAGAAACTCCCGCCGAACGCTGCGAAAACAGATTGGCCAAAGTTGATAAGGTGAAAAAACTCATGGCCACATGGTTTATCCAGTACATGCTCCAAATGCTATTCCCAACCCACAAACACTACAAAGGCGCTGTGCTAAACGCCTTAGAATATGCAGCTGAGGTTTACTACACCGGATGCAAAACGGTAACAGAGCTAAACAATAGGCAGTCAGTTTTGCTTTGGCGCGTTGATGCTGCAGCCCGATGGGCGAAGCGAACCAACTTCAACTTTGATAATATCTACATAACAACCTACTTAGACATAAACAACCGCAAATCGGGCTTTGTGAATACGCTCAAATGGTGGAAAAAGCATAAGGATTATCAGAATAAAAAGAGAAAGCTGGCCATTGACAAAAAGCGAAAAACCGACATGCAAAAGCTTTCGGCGGTGATAAACAAACTCGATGCGATTTACCTACAGGGCAATACCAAGGAAGTTGTAAAGGAATACATACGAGCCGAAAGCTACATGAAACGCAACATTCCACACTTAGCCAACGATTTTTACCACGCAACAACCTACATACGTGAGAATTGGTACAACGCCTTTATTCCCAAACCATCAAAAACTGCATAGCCATGCCAAACTTCGGAAAAGAAATTAGCCGGTTTAAGCTAGTAGTTTACCTGATAAATGGCAAAAGCCATAGGTATTACTCGCTAAAAAACGAAGAGAATAAAAATGAAAAAGTAGCCATTGCTGGTATGGTCCGCCGGCTACTGCTAAAGAAGCACAAAGGACAGTATAAAACAGCCTTGCTTTACGATACACAAAGCCCATCGGACAAGCCAATCCAAAAGTGGAGCTTCGGTATAAGAGAATTTTAGCCAGCACTTGGTGCTTTATCGTTATTTATCAATCAGTTAATAACCCCAATAAACCCTATTCCTATGATTATAAACAAGTTAATTATCCAAACTTTTCGTTTAGCGTTAAAAATCAAATGCTTACAAAACGGCGTGAAGCGTATTGTTACAGAGCTTTACAAAGGCATTGCCCTTGATGATTTACACATTAAAACCGAAGTGGTTAAAGTAAAAAAGGGCAAAGCACGATATACACTAGTTTTCTTTGCTACCAATGGGCTAAGAACAAAGGTAAATATTGGCCGGCATAAGGACCCATTTAGCGCAACATGCTAACAGCAAACACAACCCATAATCACGAAGTATGGTGCTATTGCCCAACGTGTAAGGCACACTGGAACGCACGAATTTGGGGTGAATATTGCCAAAACTGCAAATCAAAGGGTGTTTTCACCCATAGTATTAACCTATAAGCTAACTACCATGACAAAACAAAAAAGATTTTCTGTAAAACCCAGCTTTGGCCACTGGAGTGTATTTGATTTGAATACCAACAAAAAGATTGTTGCCTACAGCAAAAAAGAGCAAGCAGAATTAACTGCAAATGGATTAAATCGCCTTCGTAAAAAGGAAAACATTACTAAAATGATGGAATACCTTAAAACAAAAGAAGGTTATGGACATTATGTTAGGTAAAAAAAAGGAGCATAATATTTTCTAAAGACATTCTAGCTTTACAAAGCAAAAGCGAGCCTTACCGAAATAAGACCCGCTTTTGGGAGGCTCGGGACGCATCCCAAACCAACACAAAGGTAATGCAAAAATAGTTCTAAGTCAAATGCTCTAAAATGCCAAAGGCGCAAAACCATTGAAAGTTTTACGCCTTTGGGGCTCGCCCGACCCGCAAGTCCGACATTTGTTTGCAAACATAAGCAAAAATACACTAACAAATAACAACTTAGAAGCATTATGAAAACGGAGAAAACTGATATTTATGAAGTTGCATCTCTTTTAGATATTGCTCTTTCCTTAAAAAAGAGGCTGTCTTAACTGACAGCCTCCTAATTTATCTACTTTACTTCTACAGGATATGACCCTGTTTGAAAACCGTACTCTACACTTCTCCATGGTATACCAGCTACTGAAGATGCACCTTGTATCTGCTTCTTAATCTTATCTCTAAAGGCACTTTCAGTATCCCACCCATTACTAGATGCTTTCCAGCAAGTAGTAAGGCTCAGTTTAAACCAACCATATTTAGCCAGTTCATCGTAAAACTTTTTTCTCTTTTCGTCTGAGACCTCGTTAAGATCAACAGAAATGAATCCTTTATATGTCATTTTCTTTATTTTAAGATTTGAAATTTCTTTATTTGATAAAACCACTGTAAGACTATTATCACATTTTTGATGAACATTTTTAATTTTCGCTTGTTTAAAATTTATAAGTTATTACATTTGCGAACCTTTTTATGCTATCTGAGCAATAAACTATGAGTCTGCGAAACTCGTATTAGTAAGTTCAGAATCACGAAATTAGAGACAATCAAAAGTTATGCCTTGTGGTTTAATAGCCATTATGGCATAACTTTTTTTGTTTTGTGATTATAAACACAGAGTAAATACCAATTAATTAATAATTACTGACATATTAACCCTATTACTGCTGTCATATAGGCTGATGAGTCTAAGACAATTGAAATTAAAGGGTAGTTATATTTGTAAATTTGACATTGACATCATAAGAATTTTGCAGTATTTTTATACTAAGAAATTAGTATCTTGATAAAAGAAATTAAAAAAATAAAATACATACTTTTACAATTCAAATTATTCTTCTATGCCAAACCTAAGCAACGCAAATATTATTAAAGCATTATTAATAGATTTTATCGAAACAAGTAATCTTATTGTTAATTGTATTTATGGAAATGAATTATTTTATGGTTCAAAGAAAAGGCAAACTGATTTATTAGCTGTAAATGGGTCAACGACTGCTTTTGAAATAAAATCGAAAAGTGATGATTTCCGTAAAATAAGAGACCAATTAAACGACTACAAGAAAGTATTTGATTATCAATATTTAGTTACTACATCTAATCATATTGACAAAGCAAAAAAAATATTAAAAACAGGGGAAGGGCTAATAATTATATACGATGACAAAAAAATTGAAATAAAAAGAATTCCCAAACAAGTAACGAAACTTAATAAAACAGAAATCTTAGAAACAATCCCTTTAAATTTTCTAAAAAAACATTTTAACCTAGATTCTCAGTATAAGACTGCAAAAGAGGTTAGGACTTTTCTTGTGAAAAAATCAATAACAGAAGTAAGATTTGCACTTTTGATTTTTCTGAAAGAACGACTATCTCCTCGTAATAGAATTTTTATTGAAGAAAAAGGAACTCAAACCCATTATGAAGACTTAAATTTATTGAAAAGGATTCCTAACGTCATCATTTAAACAAGACCGAGCCTCCTTAACTGCAATTCAATAAATATTGACATTCTAACTGAAATCCAAAAACTAGGGGCTGAACCTGGTGCTTTACCATTTCTGCACATAAGTATCTGTCTAACACCCCAATTATCTTCGTAATCGTGAGGGAAACGAGAATCGGATACAACTTTTTTAGCAACTAAAGAATATGTGCTTGCATAATCTTTTTGAGTATTTCTTAATCTGTAATAATAAATACCATCTATTGTCGGGACATCTATTCGTGGAATCCAACCTCTAGACATCACAACTGAATCATTTCTAGTGGGGAAAATCGAAGCGTAATCGCCATATGAAATATCACCATACTGTTCCTTAAGACCTTGAAAAATTAAAAGTTCATTTAGAGGAAAGGTGTCTTTATCATCATTACCAATATCACTTACATAGCGTGGAAATGATGTTGATACAACAACTACTTGAGCACTTGGAATTAGCTTTCTGACCTTTGCAATTCTAACTTTTGCTATCTCAATTGTATTATACGTTGCTCCTGAAGGCACATATTCACAATCTAAAATAAAAACAAAACTCTTATTGCTTCTATTAATTGAATCCGCAAACAATTGAATATCTTCATAATATCCATCGTCAGCAATATTGTTTCTATAGGCAATCTTCGGACAAAATGAAGATAATTCTTCAACTTGCTTTAACAAGTTTTCAGATAGTTGCTCATCTCCAGTATCTACAAGTATAGTTGGTATTACCGATTTAAAACTATCGCTATGATTTAGTTCTTTAATAAACTGAACCCAGTTAGCGTAACCATTATCACATAAATAAAGATCATCTATCTGACTATTAGACAACGAACTATCGGTAGTTAAATCAAGACATATCGGAATGTTCTTAAAAATACTAGAAAGTTTTTCAATTCTTTTTGAAACATGTCCAATTTTATCAAACTTTGATTTACGTCCTCTTGTTAGCTCAACGATAGGAAAAAAACTCTCAGGATTAAAATTAGATTTTTCAAAACATCTAAACTCTGCATCTCCTGTTTTAAATAGAATGTAGTATTTGCTATTTTTCATTTGATTTCGTTTTAAAACCTAAAAATTCAGCTCTAATCGTTGCTGCTGATATTGAAACGTTAAACAAATCTGACAGTTTCCTTAAACTCTTTTCCCCTTCTTCAACAAGTTTTCTGAACTTATCTTCTGGCATTAATAATTCCGAAGCAAACAAGTCCGCATTATACTCAATAGAACTTTCGTTTGACTTTCTAAAATAAATCGTTTCATCAACAAAGGTTCCTCGATCGTCTTTATGTAAACAAAAATGTGCATACTCATGAGCCATAGTAAACCGCTGTCGTTTGGGGCTATGGTTACCATTTACCCTAATAATCCATTTATTTTTTAATTTATCCATATGCAATGAGCCGGACATTGAAGAATCCATATCACGATCTACAACTAATTCAATATTGCTTGACTGAATTATTTTAGCAATATCAACCTCGTATCCTTCAATAAACCCTCTATTTTCAGCTTCCTTTAAAATAGACTGCACATCTTTTAACAAGGCAGGTTCATCATCAAAATTTCTTTTCCTTCTTTTTCCTTTAACTCCCATATGTACTATTCTAATTCATTTATATCATTTTCGTCCGCTTTATCATTAAACTCAACTAATCGACCTTCTAGGCTTAATAATTTTTCATTAATATCTCCCAATAATTCTCTAAACGAATCCTCTGCCCTGCCAATTAGAATTTCACTTACATTATCTATAAATTCCTCAGATTTTAAGTTTTCTTGTATCAAGTCATTAGAATGTGATTTTAAGTATACAAAACTTAAAAAAGAAAATGCAGCTAACATAACAGACATGACCAGTAAAATGCTATTATAGTAACTGACAACATTATTCGTATATTCTTGAGGAGTGAGAATTACTTTGTCATTATTCAATTCTTCAAGTAGATTACACTTCAACATTTGTTCGTATGTATAAATAGAATCAGCACAAATATCATCGTGAAGCGACGTAGAATTAACATAAACTCTTTCAAAACTTACCCTGTAGTTAAAAAAACTTAGCGTCAAGAGAATAATTAAAAAAAGTGCAATAACAATTCCTCCTCCAAGCATTCCTGAATAAAACTGAGTTTTATTTTTCATAAGTTATAAAAAAAAATTAAGAAATTTTCCACTAATTTGAATGTTTACTTCAAATTATAAAAAGTTCACAACATTACCCTATTTGCAAGTTACATAAATAAATGAAATTTTATGATAATTATAAAATAAAAACACTTATACATTGAGCACAATTTGGTGTAATATGTTTCATTCCTTAATTGGAGATTTTAGGCCTCTCAACTTTTCCGGATGCCCCAACTCCTCATAAACATGCTGTACTTGTAATGGTGTTAAGCGCTTTCTTGTTTTAATGCCCAATTCAGCCAAACGTTTGCTAATAGTATTTCGGCTTACATTATACATATCGGCTAGCTCTTTTTTGGTAATCATACTCATTTCTCCATTGTTTTAAGGGTTTACGCAAATATACCCTAGAAAATCTAGCGATAAAGGGTTGTTGGTGCTTGGTTTATGCACAATAACAAGCAATTATGCACAATAACGTACTGAAATAAGCCAAGAAGCGCACGAATGCACAATGCGGTTTTTCAGGCTTTCTACATTTGCTACTCAAGTTTGTTGCCAGCAAAACAAATCAAAATCATTAGAGCATGAAAAGATAGATGAAAAGCCCCAATTTAATAACACTTGCAGTAATTGCAGCTTTGGCCATTGGAGTTTTTGTTTGGTTTCGAACCAACACAAAAAAACTCTTTAAAATGGCCGAATTCCGCGTTAAAGGGATAAAGTTTGGAAAAATGGAGGGAATAAACATCCCTGTTGACGTAAATATTGAGATTTTCAATCCTTCAGATTTCGCAGTACCGGTGAAAAGCTATAAGGTTGAGATTCACAAAAAATTAGGTTCAAAAACCGAACTGCTATCAACCTCCAATGTTGCAAGCGTTAACATTCCTGCCAATGGAACAATCCTGAACAAGATCACCTTTAATGTAAACATCCTCCAAGTCCTTGATACTGCTATTTCGGCATTTAGTTGGGATTTGGATTTAGATAAAATAGCAAGTGATGTACAAAGTGAACTTGCGGGCAAAGTAATGCTAAAGGTATATGCCGAAGTTTACAACCAATTTATTGAAAGGGAGATAAACCTATAATGAGCAGCAATTTTCCCATAAGGATGTTAGATGGAGTTGGCGTTGTTGCCTCTAAGAAAAGAAGCATCAACCTCAGCAATACATACGATCAGTACTTTCCCAAACCTAACTATTACGATCCGATCCTTGTTCACAATGGTGAAAATGAGATGACGATCGATCAGTTTATTCCAAAAATTGTTCGTGAATATTCCAGCGATACTGAAAAAATTGCTGAATTGTTAGCTAAGAGCAACATTGAAGCAACATGTAGGTCAATTTTCGACTTTATTTATAAGAATATTCAGTACAATCCCGATAGCCCACATGAGGAACAGATAAGGCGTCCAGCAAGAACATGGGCTGACCGAGTAAGGGGTGTAGACTGTGATTGCTACACTACATTTATTTCCTCAATCCTTACAAACCTAAGGATTCCCCACTACTTAAGAATGGCTGCCTACAATCCGACCAGGGGATTTCAGCACATTTATGTTATTGTACCCAAAAACCCCAAAAACCTAAGAGGCGAATACTTTACGATCGATCCGGTATTAGACCGATTTAACGAAGAAAAGAAGCCTTTCACAAAGGTACATGATAAGCTAATGAAGCCTGTCAGTGCCCTAAGCGTTGGAGTTAATGGTTTCCCAATCCGAATGCTAAACGGTGGGTTAAACCTCCGATCTCCACTAGTCTATGACGAAGTGCTGTATTCACCTACACTTGGCACATGGGCGCTAAGAGGCGTTGATGGGGGTTACTATATCGAAGGAGATTTTCAGCGCCGATACATAGAGCCATTAGATGGCGTTGGTGTTGGCTGGCTTTCAACAGCATTAAAAGTTGGCAAAGGCATTTTTAAAGCCGGTAAGAAGATTGTAAAGAAAATCAAAAGGAGAAGAGCCGAGAAGAAAGCCGCTAAGAACCAAGCAAAAGAAAATGCTCAAAACCGTGTGGCCAGAGCTGGCAAAAATCTACAGCAAAGAGTGGCCAACAGTCAGACCGATAACGACAACATTATTGATCGTATGGATAAAGATACAACCGATTCAATAATGCAAGAATTTGCCAATTCACAGGTTGAACTGGACGAAAAGCTCAAGAACCTAAATAAATCTACAATCCTGTCTCTCCAATCGCTCGATAAAGGGACAAAGGAGAAGATTTCCGAAGTAGTAAATGAGTTAAGCCCTGAGATAAATAAGCTTATCGAGGAAGGCGCTTCAAGCAAAGAGATCGTTCAAAAAGCAGCACAAGCAAGCCAAGCAATACTTATGAACACGAATACGCTCAACAAAAAAGATGAAGAGCGCACTAAGGATATAATCCAAACGGTTGAGCAAACAGCAAGGAATCAGCAAGCGGCGATTGGCAAGCAAGCCACAAGCCAAAAATTTATACTTATCGCCATTGGTGCCTTGGCGTTAGTAGTTGTATTCACAATGATAAAAGGCAACAAACAACCAAATATTTAATTACTAACCAACTTTTATTTGACCAAATGAGGAAACAAACAAATGGAAACTAACAAATTAGGAAGCCAAGCCGTTATGATAGGCTCAATCCTAGGCGGTAATATTCTTGGTACTATCGCAACATCAAAGGTTAAGTTCCTTCAGGGGAACCTTGGCCGAATCATCCTTTTTGTTATCGGAATTCTTTTAGCCGTAAAGGTTAAAAGCGATATTCTGAAAGGTAGCGCTATGGGCGTTGCGCTTACAGGTGCAAGCGGCCTAACCCAAAATCTAACCAAAGGCATTAGCGGCTTTGAGGGCATTAGTGGCCTATCGGGTGATGGGAATTATGGCGTGGGAGACATTATTACTGGTCCTGATGGCATGATGTACATGGTAAATGGTGTTGGAGAACTTGAGCCATACGAAGAAATCGTCTATGTTGACGAGGACGGCAACGAGTACCCAGCAAACCAGCTTTCAGGCACTGATATTCATGCCGTTTCAGGTGTTGATGAAGTCGCCATTGCAGGAGCCTAAACTAACCCATAATACAAATAACAACTAATAAGGAGAAACAAAACAATGGAACGTAAAACTCTTGAACAAAGAATCAAGATTCTCAAGGACAACTATTTCCAAGGGAGATATAATCCTTCAACCCACTCGTTGAACGAACTCAACCTTCTACACACTAAGAAAATTAGTGGATTAGGTGGAGAACAAACGTTGAACGATGCCAACACCAAGAAAGAAATTGGTATTTCCGATTTCGTTAACACTCAGGTGCCAAGCGATGCCAACGGTCTGATCAGCGCCATTACCCTTGAGTATGGCAGCCATGAAACCGTTACCAATCCAGCTCTTATCGAGTACTCACCCTTAGCATCTACCATGCCTGCATGGCTTAAGAACTCTGAGCTAGTTCTAAAGAGCAAAGGTGCTGAGCAATTCCGTATCCGAGTAAGCGAACTTGCTGTGCTTGAGAAACCTCGTGTTCCTCAATCAGAATGGGCAAAAGAGCTTGAGCGTACTCTTAAGGTTGTGGGTAATCAGGACCTTCAGCTATTCCTTGCAACCCCTGAGGGAGCAACCCTTGCTACTGGAAACCACTTTGTAAGGGTTAACCTTTACGGGACTAAGTTCGCTGAGCGCGTAAGGTAGTAGCCTGTAAACTATAAAAAGTAAAGAATAAGAGAACACCAAAGCCTTCTAAAATGGAGGCTTTGGTTTAACAAGCAAAAGAGCTATGGAAAAGTTAATGTATCACGAAACACAAAGCCGTATGGCAACCATTGAGGTTGCTGCAGCTGTTGGTAGCACTCCATCAAAAGGGCAAGTACAGCTCAATATAAATGGGAACAATAACTACCGAAATTTGGTTGGAGTTATGCTGCTAATCAACGATAGTCAAGGTGATCCTTACACAAAGAAGGCTGAGGTTAGCATAGCCACAACAAGCGGTATAGTTGTAGTTCCTGAGCAACCATACGCATGTATCCGCCCAAGTTTTATGGAGAAGCCAGCCGACAGGATTATTCCTGTTGCAAACATTGCTGGAAGTGGACACGATTTTAGGTTTCAAGCAACGATTAGCAATGCTGAATCTCAAGCAAAAGCATTTGAGGTAACTGCAATTTGCTTTTTCACTAACAGGTAAAACATTTAACAATGGCACAAAGAGTTGACTTAGGCATAAGGCAGATCAGTACCCCAAATGAGATTTTAAGCTTATTGGGCATTATGGATATGACCTTTATAAACAACGGTCGTAGAATGGTGCTAGATATTCAGGGTATAGAGCTTATACTGGATAACGGCGAACAAATTTCGCTACCAAGTGGGCATGATCGAATTTACTCAGATCAGTTCATTAAAGTGAAGGAACCCGAGGTAAGCATGATCTCTAGGCTCTACTATTCGCATCCTCAAATCAATGGAGGAGCGCTTACACCTAATAAAGCCGATGTTTACTCTTTAGAGTACCAAAATAATGTTACCCTAAAAGATGAGGCGAACGCTGACATTCTGCTTTTCACAGAACAGCTTAACTCGCTACTTACCACTAACTACCTAAGTAACTTTTCGGGTATTATTGGCAATCAGAGCCTTTTAACAGGTCAAACGATTTGGGATTCTCCAACAGCATTTGGATTAACTTCCGACTTTCACTTATATGAAAGATGGGGAACTTACAACAACTTGGTTGGCATAGGCAGACCTCCCCTAGGATGGGTAACCGATTGGTTTAATAGCCTTACCTATGAGAAGGTACAATTTCTCAAGCATGAGTTTACCAATACATCTGATCCAAACTCAATAATAAGCATACTTGAAGCCAATAGTGAAACTGCTGAATTTGATACGCTGATAGGGGGTAACTTGAGCGAAGTTATAAACCTCGCAACAACTATCGAAGGGGAAAGAGCCACGCTTGAACAAAATCTATCGGATAGTGAAACCCAACTTGAGAATGCCACCACATTTATCGAGGCATGGGAAGCTGCCATTGAAACCGTTACCAAATACTTTGAGATTATTGATGGAGTTGAAACGGAGGTTGACCCCAATGCTCCAAGTGAACAGCTTCCTATCAACATGAAAATTCTTTACACAAAGGAGGCACAATAATGGGCTTTGGTGTAATAGCGAACCGCAGAAAGGAATACACCTTTTATCTCGATACAGGAAATGGTTTCAAACTCGTAAAAGGCTCACAAACCATTGCTAACCCTGTAAGGATTAGCGGTTATATTACTGAACGAAAAGTTGTAAACCTATTTATGAATGGCATTCTGTCCAATAGCGCATTTACCATTACCTATCGATCTAACAAGGTAGAATTCCAGTACAACGGGGATGCCTCTTTGTTTTCAAAACCAGTACTATTATCAATGGAGATAGAACAATGACACAACTCGGAATAGCAAGAGTAATACAAACCAAGGGTGAACCCGCTAAGCCTGTTGCAAAAAAAGTAGCAGCAAAACCCATTGCAAAAGAGGTAAAACCTAATGTCAAAAAAGTGCAACCCAACAGCACAGCAGGCAGGGCAATTACTATAAATATACACAACCACAACACACCAGCGCCTGTTGCCACACAAAGAGGAGGTAAACCCAAAAGAGCAAGGATAAAAAGGGTTGGGGTTGTTGATTCAGCGAGTTCTGCAAAGCTAAAAACGAATGCAACACCAAAGCTTCGTCAAATTGCACCTAAACCTTTAAGGCAATCAAAGCCAATTGTCAAAAAAGTTGTAAAGCCATCTTTAGCAACGAAAAGAACCCCAACTACAAAAGTAGTTAAGCCAATAGTAAAGCGGCCAACTCGTATTCCAAAGAAAAGAAGGGTCGGTTTGAGGGTAGCCAAAGGAGCCATTAAGGTTATCTCGTCACCCATAAGGCTACCTGCAAAGGGTATTCGCAAGGTTTTTATGAGGAAAAAACGCAAATAAGAATTTACGATGAACCTAAACGATGTACTAAATATTATCCAAAGCTACAGCCATGTAGATATTGAAAGCGAAGGCAAATCAATTCGCAAGCACTTGCCAACAAGCGAATTGAACAGCAATTTGCTTTCGTCCTATTTATCCTATCATGGTAAGCTAACCCTAATACCCAAAAAAATGATGGGTAATGCGCCTATGAAACTTCATGAGGAAGCATTAAATATTGACAAATCATCCATCATTCAGAGCACAGGGCTAGGAAGCATAGAGAGTTCAAGTCGTTCAACCGGCAACGAAAGTGAACTCTATAGGATAATGTACGAGAACGCTAAAGAGGAAGCCCGCGATTACAAGCGAAAGTATGAGGAGGCTCTTAATGAAAAGCATAAAGCCGAACTTGAGCTTGCCGGAAATAAGAATAGCGGACTTGGAGAAATTGCTCAAGGTCTTGCTGGCTTTGCCCCTATGCTATTGGGCGGTGGCAATAACCAGGGAGCAGCCCCATTGGGGAACACAACCCCATCAACAAGCGATGCTGGGTACAAAAAAGCCGATCCTCGTTTACAGAACATTATTAAGCGCTATGCGGGATTGAGCGAAGACGAAAAAGACAGCATTTACGGACTGCTGGTAAAAGCATTTAGCAACCTCGACAAGGTTGATGAAATAATCTCAATTATCGAATAGCCAATAAATCCTTAAAGAGCAATTACAATGACCGAGTTTGAAGTTAAGATAAAAGTTAAAGCCCAAAATTTTGCAAAAGCTTCTCTTATGGCAGAAGGGGTTCAGAATGTGATTAATGAGCTTGGTGAGCATAACCAAGCATTACTGGTTGAACTTGCCGATGAAACGACTACAAAAAAGTACGCAGCCGATGTAATGAAATGGATTAACAACCCAATGCTAAGAAGGATTATAGGAGTTTAAAGCATGATACCACTACTTGCCGCAGGAGCAATAGGCAATAACCTACCAAAAATACTCAAATGGAGTGGAGTAATAATTCTCGTGGCCGTTGTTTTCTTTTTTGTTCGCAAAAAAATTAAAGGCTGGATTGAGCAAAACGAGAACACCACAACCAACATCGTAACAGGCGATAAAGGCATGGCAAATGTTTTAGCCGATCGGGCTAGAACAGCCATGAAGGGCTGGGGAACTAACGAGGAAACACTTTACGAAATGGCCAGTGTTATTGCCAATGGTCAAGCAACATTTGAGCAAGTAGCCAACGCATATTACCGCAAATTTCAAAGAAGTCTTGCTGATGACATACGATCAGAACTTAACTCGAAAGAGTTGAAAAAATTCTACGACATCATGGGTGTACCTGTTGCCGGAATTAACGGAATTGAAGAATACATAAGTTAACCTTAAACCAATTAGCATATGATACCATTTGAAACTTTTAAAAACGACATACTACCCATTACCCTTAAGCACGAAGGCGGTTATGTAAACGACCCCGCAGACAGGGGAGGTGAAACTTATCGGGGAGTATCCCGCAGAGCAAACCCAAACTGGCGAGGTTGGGAACTCTTACAGAAACACCTACCCCTTAAGCGTGGCGATATTGTTAATGACCAAGAATTGAAAAATGCTGTTGCTGAGGTTTATTGGGAAAAGTATTTTAAAGAAAGAAAGTTTAACCATATCCAAAGTTGCCTCGTTGCTTTACAACTCTTCGACTTTGCGGTTAATGGAGGGTATTCTGTTAGAGGACTGCAAAGGTTGCTCAATAGAAGATTTAATGCCAACATTGCTGTTGACAACCTAATAGGCCAACAAACAGTAGGTGCTATAAACTCATGTGATCCTCAAAGTTTGTCAATTGCAATACTTGAATGGCGAAAAGAACATTTTGATTCCATAATCATGCGCGACCCTTCACAGTCAAAGTTTGAGCGCGGTTGGAACAACAGACTAGCCTATATGAGGCGAGTAAAGGAGAACTAACAAATGATTTCTAAGCAGCTGTTCTACTCTCAAATCATTCCAACAACACTTGCCCATGAAGGAGGCTACGCCAACCACCCTTCCGATAAGGGAGGTGAAACCTACAGGGGGATCACCCGAAAACACAACCCTAATTGGGAAGGTTGGGCATTTATTGACGAGGTAAAAAAAACAGGGAAAGGGCTTAACGGTTGGTTAAAAGACAAGTGGGATGAAGCAAAAGAGTATGGCAAGGAAAAGTACAACAGCGTTTTCGATAAAGGTTCCGAGAAATACACTATACCAAGCAATACCATTTTTACTGATTTAGAGGATAGCGTAAAAAATTTCTACTACCAAAAATACTTCGTAGGAAACCAGTTCCACAAGCTAACGAATGTTGAGATAGCAAAACTTCTATTCGACTATGCTGTGCATGGCGGGTATTCGGTACTTGGGCTTCAACGGCTCATCAACCAGCATTTCCCTGGTAAGGGCAACAAGGGGGGAAATGTGGAAGAGGACAATAAAATTGGTCCCGAAACCATCAACGCCATCAACAGTATTGGTATCGCTCTAAAACCATATATCCTCCAATGGAGGCAAGGCCACTTACAGCAAATCATAAAGAATGATCCAACTCAAAAAGTATTCGAAGAGGGCTGGAACAAACGACTTGCCTCATTCGGCCCTGTTAAGTTTGCAACAAAAAACAAAACGTACATTTTTATCGGTTTAGGTGTGGTTGCAATAGCGATAATTGCCTTTTTCTACTTCACTAAAAGCAAAAATGCAACAATCAACAGCCAGCCAAGCAAAACAAAACCAAAAGCACCAAATACAATGGAGACACTAAGCAATGTTTAGCACAGCGATAACAAGCATTTTTAGCAAGCACAAAACCAAAATATTTATTGCGCTGGGCGTGGTTGTAGCCGTTGTGGTTATTGTAGCCATTGCCAAAGGCAAAAAATCAATAGCCAACAACCAACCAATAAGCGCAGAACCAGCAAGGGAGGTTACAAATGAGTAAAATCCGAGATTTTTTAGGCATAGGCATAGACAAAACGCTTGATAGCGTGAAGAATGTAATTACAACGTTTGTACCCGACAAGGGGTTGCAACAGCAAATCAATGCTGAAATCGACAGACAAGCCAACGAGCTAAAACTTAAGCAACTTGAGGTTGCAGAAAAAGCAATGGAGGCAGAAGTTGCCGATAAGGCTAGTGCAAGAGAAATGTATAAGGAAAGTATTAAAAGCGATGATGTATTCATCAGACGTTTTCCTATGATTCTTGCTGCAAGCACTTTAGCGCTATCCGGAATTCTTTTAATCGGCATGCTTTTTATGCCAGTTCCTGATACGAACCGAGATATTATAAACATATCGCTTGGCACACTGCTAGGCGGAGGGCTAGGTACGATTATACAGTTCTTTTTTGGAAGCAGCTACGAAAAAAAGCATAAGCAATAGTTAACCAATAATTAGCAACTAGTTTTTGAAAGGGAAAAACCATGTTAAAAGAAATTGACAATTTTTTACAAAAAATCGAAGGCAAAAAACCAGCTAGGAAGCGCAGAGTATCCTCAAGAAAAAAATCAACTCGTAGTTCAGCTCTTAACGGAACTAGGAGAAGTGCTACCAAGCGGAGAACAACTGCAAGAAAGCGGAAATAGCATAGAGGGAGGCATACTATGCTAGGGTTACTCGATGCAGCAGATAACTACCTACAAAAGATTGAGGGTAAAAAAGTATCTAAAGCTGCAATAGCAAAGGACAAAAAGGTGCTGAACGCACAATTGGGCAACTTAGCGGTTGCCCTTATCACATCTATGCTTACAAGCCTAATTATGAAGAAAATCCTTAACGACTAAGAATATGTATTCTTTATTTAAAAGCATCGACAGCTTTTTCTGTGAACTTGAGGGTAAAACGCAACATAACCCACAATTTCTAAATGGTGTTTCACTTACACATGGTTCACTATTTAGCGGTGCCGGAGGCTTCGAATTGGGCGCACACAAGGCGGGTATTCAAACGCTTTGGAGTTGCGAAATTGAACCCGATTGCAGAGCATTGCTAAAAAGATATTTTCCACACACCAAGCAGTACAGTAACATTATATCAATGAATAACCCCGCTTATGTTGATATTATTAGTGGTGGTTTTCCTTGTCAAGATATTTCAATAGCCAACAATAGAAACAATGACACGAAAACAAAGGGGATTAAGGGCGAAAGAAGCGGCTTATGGCGTGAAATGTTCCGGATCATCTCGCAGGTCAAACCGAAGTACGCTATCATCGAAAACAGCCCATTGCTCACCAAAAGAGGACTTGAATTCGTCATACAAGACCTTTCCAAAATCGGGTATTGCCTTGAATGGCAAACATTATCAGCGAGAATGTTTGGATTCCCACACATTAGGCGAAGATTCTATGCTATTGCCTACCCCGAGCAGAGCAGATGCGGAGGTACTAATGAGGTCTTTGCAGAGTTTCAAAAATTATTACCAAAAGAAGCACCAAGACAAAATATTGTACCAAGGAATTTTGAACGGTTTAACGCCAATTCAAATTTCAAACATGTACGAATTGATGATGAGTTTCCCAAAAAACTGGACGAAAGGCACCGCCGAACTATCGAAATGATGGGCAATGCCGCAATGCCAATTATTGCCGAAACACTTTTTAAAGCGATTATACTTCATAACGAAAGGGTAGATAAATGCTAAGTTTTCTAAATGATATTGATAATTTCTTTTGCAGGCTCGAAGGCAAAAAGAAACATACAACCCTAAACGGGGCAATACAAAAACCAACTGATGCAAGGTCTAACACGATCCAGCAGCCAAAGGTTAACAAGCAAATCCTAAAAGAAAATGCTAAAAAAATTGGCTTAGGCTCAATACTTTACAATCTATTTGTCAGCAAGGAGTACAAAGACCAGGGACTCGATGGTTGGCGAGAAGATAAGGAGAAGTTTAAGGTTGATCTTATTAACGATATTAAAACTTTCCTTTTCACTAAGTGGGAAAAGCCATGGAAGGCAGGATTGGTTTTTGATGATAACGGTAAAATACTTTCAGGCTTTCGAAACATGTCAGGCAGGGTATACAAAAACGAAAGTAACGTTATGTCGCTATCCAGCAAAAGTGGCAATTCTCCATTTTTCGTTACCCTAAATAAGCTTAATAAATTGGGCGGTAAAATAATTGACAAACTTAAAACCGTTTGGGTAATAAGCTATATACCCATTTACAAAGATGTTAAACTTAACGGAAAGGACGACAACCAAGACCGAAGCCCCGATTTTATGCTTCCAAAATTCCATCAAGTAATTAATGTGGATTTTGTGGAAGGCATTGAAAAACCTAAGTATAAAACAGTTGAGTTTAAAAAACTAGAACTTAATGAGTATGTCGAGAACTTTGTTAACGAGTTAAAAAGGCTCAGGCGTTTACCTAAGTTATATTACGACCAGTCAGACCGTTGTTTTTACAAGCGCAGCCTGCTTACATGGGACAATGAAAGCATACACCTTGTGCCTATCAATAGTTTTAAAAACATTGAGGGCTACTACTCAACTCTGTTTCACGAAATAACACACAGCACCATGAACCCCAAAAGGTGCGGTAGGGGCAAATTTAAAGATGCTTCTCTAGCATACGCCAATGAAGAACTTGTGGCCGAAATGGGCGCAATGATAATTTGTGAAGAGTTAGGTTTGAAGTACCAACGACAAAACTCGTTATCGTACTTAAATGGCTGGCTAAAGCAAGCCAAAGGCAGCGATATTGATAGCGCACTAATTGAGGCCTACGCCTACGCTTGCGATGCCGCCGATTATCTACTAGAGGGTATTAACCTTGATAAACTTGTACCCAAAACGCTTGCTAAGCGGGCAGGAGAACAGGACAAAAAAAGCGAGACAGGGGCTGACTTGTCGAAAAATACCAAGTCGAAAAGCGAGAGTAAACTACAACCTAAAGCATGGGAACAAACCAAAGAGGAATACGTAAAGCAGTACAGAATAAAAATTAACGAAGAGTACCGAAGTACAGGCTGGAAACGCCAAAGCGAAGCATCAAAAAAGCGTGTAAATAAATTACAGCAAGACAAAGCCCAAGCTTTGCGGGTACACAAAGAGGTTGTTGCTAAAGAATTTGCCAAGGGAACTGAAATACCTACTAATGTTTTAAGGGATTACCCCGAGCTTAAACTTTCCGAAATAGACAAAACCATTGAGCAGTTAATAGCTAATGCCGAACCTTTCCGCACAGTTAAGTTGACGGATGTTAGTTATGGGAAGGACTTTAAGGATGGTTATGTTAACACTCCTATTGGCAGGGTTAGAATTGACAAGGTACAAATACGCAAGTTAATTCGGAAGGCTAGGGTTGAATTTTTTGGTCTTATTAAACCCACTCTTGAAAAGCCATTAATTATTGTAACATCAAAGGATAATAACGGGAATGAACGAGAGGCGTTTATTAAAACATTTACCGATGGTAAAACTATTTTCTTTGTATCGTTTGTAAAAACCGATGAAAATTTGGTGTTAGTGTCAAATCACCCAAGGAGAGAAGGACAAATAAAAAAGATTTTAAGCGAAGGTAATATAACCTATCCACAGGATAGCATCACGGCACTGTCGGGTTTACCCAATATTACCGAGCCGAGATATAAAACCCTATTAATTGGGTTACGCCTAAAATCTTTGAGCAAAGATAAGCAAAAAACAAGCCAAAGTCAAGCGAAACCCAAGCCCAAACAACAAACCCTCACAAACCCAATTGATATTTTTATACACAAGGCGGGTAGCACATTTAGGGGCATACCCGCAGCCGAAATTAAAGCCCTGTTGGGTGCGTTGGAACGGTTTAAAAAAACCGATGAGTGGGATAAATTTAAAGAGGATGGTATTTTGGATTTACTGGAGTTTACCGAGAGCGAAGAGCAAACCCTAGGAATACCCGAAAACTACGATAGCAAAAAACAGCCTAAAACCAGCCTGTTAACTACCAATAACTACTTTGGCGATTTAAAACTATCGGAAGTTGGCGAAGCCATTTTTGCTGCATACGAGAAGTTTGTAAGCAAGAAAGCCAATTTAAAACCAGTTAATACGGGGCAATTAATGTTGTTTGGCGTAAAAGCACGAAAAAATGAATTTTGGACAGAAATACATGGAGAAATAAAACTTGTTGAGATGCTTGAAAACGGCATGATAACTTGGGATGATTTTACAAAAGGGAAATGCACAGGTATTAGAGCAAAATCAGAGCTTTTTAAAACAAAAAAAGAGGCTATTAATTACTTCAAACCAAAACCTTTGAATGGTATTGATGAGGTAAACACGCAATTTAACCATGAACTAAATTTGCTCATAAAAGGCAAGTTGCCCAACAACCACATTTTTAGGCTAGGTATGCCTAGCAACGCTTTGCTTAATGCGGGATTAGACAATTTATCTATTGAAATGCCTGCATCTACTTTACTAGTTAAGTCTAGTAGTGAGTATAAAAGCAATCATCCTTTTAGCTTAACCGATATAGCAAATTTACCTTCTGCAATTGCAGCTCCAATAGCTGTTTTTGAGGCTGAACTAGACCCTATACGTAAAGTAGTGTTAACAGAACTGAAAGACGAAAGAAAAGTAAACTTTATCTGCATATTGGATTTGTTTGAAAAACGGGCTTACGGTAAGCAAGCAATTATTGTGAACTCAATAATAAGCCTTTACCCTAAGTCTAGCGCAGTACATATTGCCAAATGGTTTTTAGGCAGGGAGTGTGAAGAGATTGGGCGAGACCTGCTTTTGTGGGTAGATAAAGAAAAAGCGCTTAAATGGAGCTCCGGCCATTCATCCTACGTGAATGCAGCCAAACTTTCATCTAAGCGCATTGCAAATATAATCCAAAACTTCAAAAATCCAACATCCACACCCAATAACTTAAACGGTGAAACTAAAAATTTGTTAGGCTTACAGCCGATTTCTTCAACAAGAAAAGGCAAAACCTACCGAATAAAAGGCGATTTAGGGCAATTCCTTGGCGAGTACGACCGCAACAACTACACAATAGTTTTACGTGGAGACAAGGGCGCTGGGAAAAGCCGCTTGCTCTATCAACTAATTAATGCTTTTGCTGGCAAGCAACTTAGAGTTGCTTTTCTTTCCTTAGAGATGGCCAAGAACAGCAGTATTACACAGCGATACAAAAACGAGTACATTAGTAAAGCCAACCTCAAACGCATTGACATTACAGACCAAGCACCTACTTATGACGATTTAAACACAATTTGCAAGGACTATGATGTGGTGGGGATTGATAGTTGGACGAAATTAAAAGGCATTACTCAATTGGATTTTGACCGGCTGCAAAAGGATAACCCCAACACAATTATTATTTGCATATTCCAAAGCACAACAGGCAAAGTTACCCGAGGCGGAAACATGCCTGAATATGATGCAGGAACAGTTATTCAGGTTAACAAAGGAGGTTTAGCCGAATGCGAAAAGAACCGTTACGCAACTACAGACATGATTTATAATGTATTCACTAAATCTTTAGAGCAGCAAGAAGAGGAGCAAAAACCTAATGATTAACTTTTTAAATGTGCTAATTCCAATTGCCGGAGGGTTTATTGGCTGGCTTTTCACATTTATTTACTATAGAAAAGAGCGCAAAAACGATTTATCGGCCAAACTTCTAAAGCAGTTTGACGACTTGAGCAATAAGTACATAGAACTAAACAATAAGTACGTTAGCTTACACCTACAAATGTGTAGGCTACAAAAAGAGAACAACAGGCTTAAGAATGCCATTAAAGAAATAAAACCCGACTTCATTTTAGAAAAGGAAAAGGAGAAATAGCATGACAAAGCATACTGAGATTCCTTTAGGTTTAAAAGTGGTTGAAAAAGAGCCTTTAGATGCAAAAACCAAGGTACAAACACTTGCAGAAGCTCAGGAACTTGCATTTAACGGTTACACATGCTTTGTGGTTGAGCTTAACAAGCGCATCGAGTTCAAAGAGGTTAATGGTGAGTTGCTGTATTTCGATTTTGGAGGATATTCACACCCAGCAACACACCCAGCAAGTATGATCGAAGAGGAGCCGGACAAAAGGTTTCTAACTGATGCAGAAAGAAACAAGCTATCAAATATTGAGAACAATGCCAATAACTACCAACACCCAATAAAACATGATCCAAGCATTATCGAGCAAGATTCAACCAGTAGGTTTGTATCTGACATTGAAAAGGCTAACTGGAACGACAAGTACAACCGAAATGAAATCGACAATAAATTAACAGCGGTTTTTGAGGAAATAGACTGGAAGGAAGCTGTAGATAACTTTGAAGATTTAGCTGTTACATACCCTTTACCCCAAAACGGTTGGACTGTTTATGTAAGAAACCTAGCTAAAAAGTTTACTTGGAATGGAGTTGAGTGGGCGCAAACCTCCGGAGGTGAAATTCCACTTGCCACAAGTTCCGTAGATGGGTTAATGAGTAAGCATGATAAGCAAAAAGTTGATAACATTGAAGAGAATGCGAACCACTATGTTCATCCATCAACACACA
>NPID01002609.1_pt1 | contig 25369 bp, 20 predicted proteins | sample 8637491 | NCBI WGS metagenome assembly NPID01 (sample SAMN07420843, study PRJNA396082) | bioreactor metagenome | isolation source: sample BA6 brine-fed electro-methanogenic bioreactor BA | place: Japan: Kochi | collected 2016-06-14 | reverse complement strand
TATAATTTTGAATGGGTGAGAACATGAATTATTTTACAGATGAAAAACATTATAACACTCTCAATAATTACTACCGAACTCGCTTTGCTAGCAAGGTTTTTAAGATTGCTTTAAATGGTGATTTTACTTGCCCAAACCGCGATGGTACTATTTCTAATTCAGGTTGTATTTTCTGTTCAGATTCTGGTAGTGGTGAATACAGTGGTTCTGTTTCTCAGGACTTACAAACTCAGTTTAATAATGTCTTAGCTATGATGAGTAAAAAATGGAAAGAGGGTAAATACATTGTATATTTTCAGTCTTTCTCCAATACATATGGACCGATAAAAAAATTAAGAAAAATCTATAATGAAGCTTTAAATCTCGATCCAAATATAATAGGCTTATCAATAGGAACAAGACCAGATTGCTTTAATAATCAAGTCTATGATTTACTGGAAGAAATTAATCAAAAAACCTATCTAACAATAGAACTTGGACTACAGTCTATGCATGATAGAACCTTAAACCTTATTAATAGAGGTCATGATTTACAAACTTTTGAAGAAGCAGTTAATAATCTTCGAAAACGTAAAATTGATGTTGTTGTTCATATTATCAATGGTTTACCATTCGAAACAGAAAATGATATGCTTCAGACTATTGAGTATCTAAATACTTTAGATATTCAAGGTATTAAGATTCACATGTTATACATCCTTGAAGATACACCTCTAGAGAAATACTATAAATTTCATCCTTTCCCCATCCTTACTCTTAAAGAATATGTGGAGATAACCGTTAAACAATTAGCAATATTAAATCCAAAAATTATTGTCCATAGAATTACTGGCGATCCTCCAAAAGATGATTTAATCGCTCCTAAGTGGACACTTAAAAAATTTATAGTAGCTAATGAAATAGATAAATATATGAGAAAAAAGAATTATTATCAAGGAATGAATTTTAAAGGTGAAAAAGCATGAACAAACTACCACATATATCCGGAATTGCTTTCAGTATAATTTTCGGGTTTTCTTTTATGATGTCAAAAATAGCTCTAGAAAACATCACGCCAATCGCTTTGATTAGTTATCGTTTTCTAGTTGCTTTTCTCTTCTTTGAAATTCTTAGACTAACAAAAATTATCAAGATAAAAATTAATCAAAAAGAATTGTTATCAATAGCTTTAGTTGCGATTTTTCAACCAGTTCTTTATTTTTTGTTTGAAACTTTTGGTTTAAATCTTACTACAAGTGGTGAAGCTGGTTTGATGATTGCATTAATTCCTATATTTGTTACAATTATGTCTGCCTTAATCTTGAAAGAAAAACCACTAAAAATTCAACTTTTTTTCATTATTCTTAGTTTTTTAGGAGTAATACTTATTCAGTTATTTAAGAATCAATTAAGTTTTGAATCATCAACTCTAGGTTTTGTTCTTCTACTCTTCGCGGTTATATCCGCTGCTTTGTTTAACATTGCTTCAAGGAGTGCTGCCAAAAGTCATAAACCTCATGAAATAACTTATGTTATGATGTTGTTTGGCGCTATCACTTTTAACTCGATTTACCTTGTAAAACTTACTATAGCAAATGAGTTAAATACATACATCAATAATTTCACCAAGCTTAATGTAATTCTTCCAATAATCTATCTTGGCATTATTGCTTCTATCTTCGGTTTCTTCTTAGTAAATTACTCGTTAAGTAAATTACCAGCGCATATATCTAGTATTTATTCAAATATAGCCACTGTTGTGGCTGTAATTGCTGGTGCGATTTTTTTAAATGAACCTTTACGTTTCTACCATATTATTGGTGGAGCAATGATAATTACCGGTGTATATGGTGCTGCAAGAATTAATTATTTAAGAACTAGGAGGTTAAAGCATGGTCAAAATAACCGAATTAGCACATAAACTTATTCTCGATAAAGAATTTATTAACACCACTGTAGATATGACCTGTGGTAGAGGAAACGATACGCTCTTCTTAGCTAAAATCAGTGAAAAAGTCTTTGCTATTGACATTCAAAAAGAAGCAATCGATTCAACCAGAAAAGTACTTAATGAAAATGATATCAAAAATGTTACTTTGATAAATGATGATCATAAAAACATAAGTTCATATATCAAAGAGCCTATTGATGTTTTCTTGTACAATCTTGGTTATCTTCCTCAAGGAGATAAAAGTATTAAAACCGAAGCAAAATCAACAATAACTTCTTTGAAAGAAGCGCTTCTTTTATTAAACCATCAAGGGTTAATCCTTTTAGTAATGTACTCTCATAACCAAGAAGAAATCGAACTGATTATGGAACTAGTTAAGACACTAAGTATTGATTATGATTGCATTAACTATAGAGTTTTAAATAGGGAAAATTGTCCTCAAATTGTGACAATAAAAAAAGGATAAATTATTATCCTTTGTCTTGGTCAGTAAAAGTACTATATTTTTGAATTTTTAATATCTTTGCATAAACATTAAAAGGAAACAAACTTATTTTTTGATTAAAAACTATCACTTTACTGTCTCTTAGTCTTCTCAATTCATCTAAGTTCTCATAGGTTTCAACTATATATTTATTATCTTCACTTTCTAAATCGACACCTTCGTATATTTCATCAATAATTTTGATTAAGTTTCGCTTTTCTTCGTGTGGAAGTTTCTTGATAACCACATTATGAAAAGCTTCAAGTTTTGAATTATCTAAAAATTTATAAAGAAGATTAACTAGTTTTCTTAGTTCAATGTCAAATTTTGACTGAATTCGGAAAACTTTTTTATATTCTTTTTGTAAATCTTTAATAATAAAAATTGAAGATACTCCAATCAAAACAACAACAACTGCAACAAAGATTAAAACATCTACTAATATATTTAAAACTGATAATATCATAGTTAATCACTCCTTTTAGGCAAATACTGTCTTAGCACCTCTACCATATTTAGTTTTTCCCATGGTAAATCAACATCATCTCGACCAAAATGTCCATATGCAGCTGTTTGTTTATATATTGGCTGTCTTAAATCAAGTAACTCGATAATTGCTTTTGGTCTTAAATCAAAATGTTTTTTGATAATCTCAAGAATTTTTTCTTCTGGTATTTTATTAGTATTGAAAGTATCTATTCCTACACTTAGTGGATGAGCTTCGCCAATGGCATAAGCTACTTGAATTTCTACTTCATCAGCTAAACCAGCCGCGCAGATATTCTTAGCAATATATCGCATAGCATAAGCAGCTGTACGATCAACTTTAGAAGGATCTTTACCAGAAAAAGCACCGCCTCCATGATGAGCTCTTCCGCCATAAGTATCAACTATAATCTTTCTCCCAGTTAAGCCTGAGTCTCCGGAAGGACCACCTACAACAAACCTACCTGTTGGATTAACATGGATATTTGTTTCCTCATTAAAGAACTCACTTGGTAAAATTGGTTTCATAACGTATTCAATTACATCTCTTTGAATTTGTTCCTGAGTAACATCAGGAGCATGTTGAGTAGAGATTAAAACATCAGTAAATCTAACACAGTTTCCTAGTTCATCAAACATAGCTGTCACTTGAGTTTTTCCATCAGGGCGAAGATAATCTAATTTACCACTCTTCCTAACCTTAGCCAATTGAAATGCTAGTCTACTGGCATAATGATGTGTTATCGGCATATATGTAGATGTTTTATTAGTAGCATAACCAAACATCATTCCTTGGTCACCAGCACCTTGTTCTTTTGTCTCAGCTTCATTTACTCCAATTGCAATATCGGGAGACTGTTCGTTAATACATACTAAAACTGCTAAATTTTCTGCATCAAAACCATACTTACCACGATCATACCCAATCTCAGCTACTGTCTCTCTAACAACTTTTTGAATATCGACATAAGTCTTTGTGGTTACTTCACCAGTAACTAAAACTAAACCTGTTGAAACAACTGTTTCCACAGCTACCCTAGCATCTTTATCTTCTCCAAGAATCGCATCTAGGATTGCATCTGATATTTGATCACAAATCTTATCAGGATGCCCTTCAGTTACTGATTCTGATGTAAAATACCTGTACATAATTATCTCCTTATTCTTTCGCTAAATGATAGTAAATTGATTCAAAATCATCAGCGTATTTAATAAATCTATCCACAATCTGTGGATCAAAATATGGGTAAAACTCTAATTGAATCAAATCTATCGCTCTTTGATGCTTTAATTTTCGTTTATAATTTCTTGGTTGTCTCAAAACTTCATAAATATGGCTTAGTAATATTACTTGAGATTCTCGATTGTTTTGAATACCATTCATCTCTTTAATAAAATCTTGATTTACAGTCTTTTCAAAATGAGCTCTGACAATATCTTCTGCTTTTTTATCTAATTGTAATCTTTTGATAATTACTGAGCCGATAATTGTTTTTTCTCTAATCTTTTGATAATCCTTCTCATTAAGCTGTTCTTTCCCATCAAAATCATCAATATTCAAAAATTCTTTTTTATCAACATGAATAGTTGAAAAATCATATATTTCTTGACAAAGTTTAGAAGAATACCCTAAGAAATTCCCTAGCTTCGCAGCCATTTCCGCAACTCGCTTAGCAGCGTTTTCAAAGTCTTTCTCTACTGATTCTTCACCTCTTTGCTTATATACTGTGATAACATCAAAAACATCAGATACTACAGCTTTAAAGTCTTTTTCCATGGCTTGTCGCTTCAATAACTCTGATTTTCGCTTATTATTAATGTCTTCAGATATTTTAGCTGTTGAGTAAAGACCAATCATAAATACGGCTAAAACCAATGTTCTTAGGAAAATATCAATTAAGACTTCTCCTTTAATAAAATTCCAAAGATTTGAAATATTATCAGCATATTCATAAAGCGGATAAAGAACAATAACATGAATAATTGTCATAACAATAATTGTTACTTTAAAAACAACATTCAATAATTTTGGATCTTGATATAAAGCGATAACAACTAAAGCAAAGTAAATTAAAGAGTATCCCGCTTGAGTGATTGAGAAAAATCCTCCTTGGAGAGAATCTCCTAAGGTTAATCGTAACTTGATATATACAGTAACGGCCATCATCAATATATAAATACCAGAGATATATTCCGCCATTTGTTGTTTTTGTAAGGTCATTGGTTTTTCTTTGATAATCTTCTTAACTGTTCTCCCAGTAAAAAACATTATTAGAAAAATCACAAAGGTAACAATTAGATTTACGCTCCGATTTAATCCAGATGAACCAATCAATGTAAACAATAAAAAAACTATATTCGTTATAAAAATGATATTTTTAATAACTAAGTTTTTTCGATACATTACACTCGTTTCATCAAGAATATCGACACCAGCTTCAAAACTAAAACGAGAAACAAAAAAATCCTTAATCCTTCCCCAAGTCTTAGCAACTTTTGTCTTACCTACTACTTCTAAATGTCTTGCATTTACTGCTACTTTATTTTCATCAAATTTGTTTTTAAATGAAGTTATTCTAAAAAAATCTACTAGTTTTTCAATGAAACCTTTTCTAGTTACTTTCTCAGTTGAAACCGTGCTAAAATAATCGTCAATTTTTTTTGACTCTAAACTATCTAAATCTTTTTTCTTTTTAGAACTATCATTCTTACGAAAAAATTCATCTAAAGTTTTTTCACGATTATCCAACCCAATTTCACCTCCTAACTCATTTAAAAAAATCTCCTAAAATAGCTGTGGTTCCTCAATAATTCTTGGATCTTTTCTAGCTTCAATTTCGTTCTCAATTTGAGCTACTCTTGTTGAGGCAGCTGCTGCCACAGCACCAACGATATCGTCAAGAAAAGTATGACAAGCTTCTTTATCACCCTTACCATCATAGTTTAGTTTAGCAACAATTCCCGGTTTATTAACATCGATATCACCAAAGTTAGTTTTACCTATGGTACCATACAAACCAGCAAGCTCAATTCCAAATAATTCATCGATACCAAACATCCCTAAATCAGAAGCTAAAATTGATTGAATTGGTCCTTGGAATGCTTTTTCTTCTGTTAATCTATCAATCTCTGCACCTAGTTGTAATATATGAAAGACATCCCGTAAAGATAAGATCTTTTCCACTGAATCTAAACAATCTTGATAAGAAATACTGTCATTCCACTTTGACTGTTGTTTATAAGCTATGTCAGCTATTTCATCAATGGTGACACCTCTCTTATTTAACATTTCTACATTCATTCTAAGCATTTCATCTCTCGAAAAAAGATTTTTGTCTCTATTCATTACTTCCACCTCGATTATTTTACCAGTATTTACTACTGATACTAACTAAATATTATAACATATTATCTATATTTAATAAACTCTCTTTTAAAATCTGACCAACAGAAAAGTACTGTTTTCCTGCCCCATTCATAAAAGCGTTTATATCCATTGCTACCTTTCCCTCTAGTTGAACCTTTTTTAGAACAATCACACCTTCAGTTGTTTGAACATAAAGACCAGTCTTATCAGCTCTAACAATCTCTCCTGCTTGATCAGATAAATCTTCAGGTAAAATCTCTGTTTGAAAAACTTTAAGTTTTAAACCATCTATATAAAAATATGCTACCGGCCAAGGATAAAGACCTCTAACTAAATTATATATCTGCTCAGCCCGTTGATCAAAGTAAATGATTTGTTGATCTTTTTTAATGTTTCTTGCATAACTAGCTAATTCATCATTTTGCTTAAATGGTTGTATTTTAATATTTAATAATCGATCAATCACATTTAGCAAAAGATCTCTACCTAATACTGCAAGTTTTTCTTCTAGAGATTGAACATTTTCCGTTCTACTTATCGAAATATCTTGTTGGTCTAAAATTGGACCTGTATCCAAAGATTTTTCCATATACATTATTGATACACCTGTTATTTCATCACCATTAATAATTGCTTGGTGCATCGGTGACCCTCCACGATATTTTGGCAGTAAAGAAGCGTGGACATTTATCGCTTGATATTTACCGTGATATAAAATCTTCTCTGGAATTATTTGGCCATATGCAGCAACAATAATAAAATCAAAATCATCGGATAAAATCCGATTATTATCTTTTCTAATTGCCACGGGTTGAAATATTTCTATCCCCAATTCTTCCGCTTTCTCCTTTACTGGAGTCCCCTTTAAAACTTGTTTTCTACCAAATGGTTTATCAGGTTGAGTAACAACTAAATCAACACCATATTTCTGATGTAAACCTTCAAGAATTGTTACAGCAAAATTCATACTACCCATAAAACATATTTTCATAACTATCACCTATCCTACACTGGGATATCTATCCACTAAAATACTGATTTCATCTTTTATTAACTTATCAACATTAGCATTGATAACTTCATCTATATTCTGTTCTTCACGATATTTGATTAAAACACTTGCCTGATACAAATTATTAATTTTATAAGTTTTATCTAGTGCTGGACCTAATATTATCGCTTTTTCACTTAAGGATCTTCTTAAAGCTTTGGCAAACTCCATTCCACTATAAAAAACATCTCTTACTTGCCTACCACTAAAAATAACATCAACTAAAAAATAAAACGGTGAGTAACGAGAAATTCTTCTAATCTTCATTTCATGTTGATAAAAACCAAGAAAATCATTATCACAAGCGTATTTTATTGCATAATGTTCCGGATTTAGTGCTTGGATAATTACTTTACCTTCAATGTTTCTTCTTCCAGATCGACCTGATACTTGCATGATTAATTGAAAAGTTTTTTCCGGAGCTCTAAAGTCAGGTACAAAAAGATTAGCATCAGCTTGAATGATTCCAACCAAGGTAACCTTAGGAAAATCTAATCCCTTTGCAATCATCTGAGTACCAATTAGGATATCGCCATCTTTAGAGAACTTATTCAGAATTATCTCATGAGCATTTTTAGTTCTTGTTGTATCATTATCCATGCGATATAACTTAGCCAAAGGAAATGTTTCTCTTAAATACTTTTCTATTTTTTGGGTTCCACTACCCATAAAATTAAGTTCTTTAGACCCACATCTTGAACAAGTATTTGGAACAGTTTCTTCATGATTACAGTAATGACATTTTAGGGAATGTGAAAACTCGTGATAAGTCAAAGAAATATCACAATTAGGACATTTAAATACATAGCCACATTCTCTACAAATAACAAAATTAGCATAACCTCTACGGTTCATTAAGAGAATTACCTGTTCTTTTCTTTCTAGTCGCAAATTTATCTCAGCAATTAAAGTATTTGAAAAAGGAGATGTATTACCACTCTTAAACTCATCAAGCATATTAACTACTTCTATCACCGGCATCTTGGCATTAAGTGCTCTATTAGGAATTTCTAGTAATTGATAATAACCTTTGTGAGCTCTAGCATAAAAATCAATGTTAGGTGTTGCTGAACCTAATACTAAAGGACAATTTTGATATTTAGCTCTTCTATCTAAGATATCAACAGCATAATATATTAAATTATTAGTCTGTTTATAAGTACTTTCATGGCATTCATCGACAATGACTAAGCCAACATCCTCTAGTGGAGCAAAACATGCACTTCTTGCTCCAATAACAATCTTAGCTTCCTTACGAATGACTCTTCGCCATTCATCATACTTCTCTAGATTTGTTAAACCCGAATGTAAGGTCGCAACCATCTGTTTAAATCTACTCTTAAACCGAGATATCATCATTGGTGTTAAGGATATCTCTGGCACTAATAAGATTACATTTTTATTCTGTTTTAATGTGTGTTCAATTGCTTTAAGATAAACTTCAGTCTTACCAGAGCCAGTAACTCCATGTAATAAGAAAGTTTTATACTTATCTAAGCTTTCTATGATCTCATTAAAAACTAGATTTTGTTGTTCATTTAAATCAATTTCGCGATTCTCAACGGGATAAAGTGTATCTACCTTCCGATATACTTCCTTCTCTTCAATTTCTATGTAACCGTGTTTTTGCAGAGTATTGATAACTGATGAAGTAATATTAAGTTTCTTCAATATTATCTGCATTAATTCTTCTTTATTTTTCTGATTTTCTAAATAATCAATAACGGTTTTTTGTTTCTCAGTGATTTTATCAATTGGTTGCTTTGTTCGATAAACGAACTTTTTTGATAGACTCTTATTTTTACCTTTTATTTCATATATTTGCACTAAATCACTTTTTTTAATAGCCTTTTTTATCTCACGATAAAATTCGGGACTAATCTGATCTAAAAGCATTTGATTTTGGTATTTGAACAAGTCTTGTAGTTCATTTGTTAATAATTCATAATTCACTACTTTAATCTTAGGCTTATAAATAACCTTTAAAGCAGCTGGCAACATCGTTTCTAAAACTTTTATTAATAAACTGTTTGTTTCATTACTGATTTCTTTTGCTAAAAAAATTAACTCTTCAGTTAAATATGACTCAACATCGAGAATCGACTGAATTTCTTTTAAAGATTTATTATAATCAGTTTCTTCACTGAAGCCTAAACAATATCCCATTACCTTTCTATTTCCAAAAGGAACTACAACTCTTGACCCTAACTCCATAAAATCCCTGAAATGTTCAGGAATTAAATAATCATAGGTTTTATTAACATTTTTAGCTTTTACGTCTACTAAAACATTAGCAATCATCAGTTTAGTTCCTCCTAACCTATAATTATATCAAATTTAACAAAGCTTTTAAATAACAAAAAGCCTTTTCATTAAAAGGTATTGGTGAATCAATTGCAATTATGATAAATAAAAGTTATAATATCAATGATAGATAAACTATGGAAAGGAAAATAAATATGAATAATAAAATTGAACTGAATGATGAGGTTCTTGTTTTTGCTTTGGGTGGACTTGGTGAAGTAGGTAAAAACATGTACTGTATTCAATATCAAGATGAAATAATCATCATTGATTCTGGCCTTTTATTTCCAGATGAGTATTTGATGGGTATTGACTATGTGATTCCTGATTACTCTTATTTAATAGATAACGAAAAAAAGATCAAAGCCTTAATTATCTCTCATGGTCACGAGGATCATATTGGTGGTATCCCTTTTCTTTTAAAACAAGTAAATATACCAGTAATATACGCAGCTGGATTAAGTCATGGCTTAATTCAAGCAAAGTTAGAAGAAAGAGTCGATTTCCCAGTTAACCTAAAGATATATCAAGAAGATGATGTTTTATCTTTAGGAAAAATACAAGTAACTTTTTTTAGAACAAATCACTCAATCCCTGATTCTTTTGGACTTAAGGTGACAACACCTGCCGGAGTAATCGTTCATACCGGTGACTTTAAATTTGATTTTTCACCAACAGGAAATGATACAAATTATCACAAAATGGCTCAAATAGGTGAAGAAGGTGTGTTGTGCTTATTATCTGATTCAACAAACTCAGAGTTAGAGGATTTCACAACTTCAGAAAAAGTAGTTTCTGAAAACATCAAAGAAATGTTCGCGAATATCGAAGGAAGAATCATTATTTCTACATTCGCTTCAAACATCCACCGTATCCAACAAATTGTTGAAGCTTCTGTTGCTTCTGATAGAAGAATAGCTGTTTTTGGTAGATCTATGACAAGAAATATCGATGTCGGTTATAAATTAGGTTATATAAAAGCACCAAAAGGTACTTTCATCTATACAAGAAATAAATCAGAGATTAGAGATAAAAGACTAACAATCCTTTGTACTGGTTCTCAGGGTGAACCATTAGCTGCTCTTACAAGGATTGCTGCAAAAACACATAGGCAAATATCCTTAATACCTGGAGATACTGTGATTTTATCATCATCACCGATACCAGGAAATTTAGAAAGTGTTAATCGTACCATAAATCTTCTCTATAAAAATGGCGCAAATGTTGTCACTCAATCTCCTTTCGCTGACGTTCATGCATCAGGACATGGTGGACAAAATGAACTCAAGTTAATGCTTAAACTGATGAAACCAAAATTTTTTATGCCAATCCACGGTGAGTATCGAATGCTTAAACTTCATTCAAAGCTAGCAATTGATACCGGGGTAAAACCGGAAAATACTTTTATTATGGAAAATGGCGATGTTTTATCTCTCACAAAAGAAAAGGCTTATATCAAAGGTAAGATAAAGACTGCTGATATCTATGTTGATAGTGAAAGTATCGGAGAAGTTGGTTCTTTAGTTATTAAAGACAGGCGAGAATTATCTGAAGATGGACTCTTATCGATAATCTTAACAATTTCTCAAGAAACCTATGAAGTGATGTGTACTCCAAACATTGTAACCAGAGGCTTTATCTATATTAAAGACAATGACAAAATGATGAAAGATATGCAAGAAATCACCTTAGATTCAACAGAAAAATATCTTAATCCGAAACATAAACTAAACATTAATGGCATGAAAAACGATATTATTAAATCTTTAAGAAAATATATCTATGATGAGACAAAGAGACAACCAATGATTATGCCTGTTATTATGGTATTATAAAAAAACAATGACGAAATCAAGAATTCGTCATTTTTTTCTATTGAAAATCTATTGTTCTTCTATTATTACAGATATCTTTAAAAGCGTAAAATATTTCTTTAGTAACCCAAGCATCCTCATAAGCATCATGCTTTTGTTTTGTGAAATCTTGATTAGCATAATTGAAATATGCATTGAACAGACCAATATCATTCTTTAAACCATAATATGTTTTGTGTAAACTTAAAAGATCGACAAACTGCATATTCTTAGTGAAATTCTTAAGTTTATGAAGTCGATTGAGTTTACTTAACTCAAGATGATCATTTTTACCCCAAACATAAACAACCGGATTATACTCTCCTTGAACTTTCATAAGCTTATCATATAAAAACTCGTAAGGTTTTCCTGAGTTGATACTATCCTGATCAATATGTAAAAATTTCTTTGTTCTTAAAGAAATCTCTGGAAATAACTTTGGCTTGATATAACTAGAGAATTCTTCAATTACAAAACCATGTTCATCGGTTAAAACATAACCTACTTGGATAATCTCTGAAATAAAGTTTTCATAATTATTATAAGGAGGCATACTCATCTCAAAATCAATAAATAGTCGATTCCGATTTTGATTAACTAAAGATTTTATTCCTGATTTGATAATCGAAATATCATAATATATTTTAGGGCGATTTTGATTAGGTTCTAATATCTTATCAATCGCAATTACATTTTTAACGAGATATTTTCGGTATATCCTTGTATTAGCTTTAATCTTTAAAAAAACGTAAATACCTGGTTTAAAATATTGCATAAATTGCTTAAACATACTTTTACTCATATAATAAAAATTGATTTTTTTCTTATCTTTTATTGCAATAATCCTTTTGGATTCAATCACTCCATGTAATATCCCATATACGTATTCTTCCAATAGATAACACCTGTTCTTTCTATTTGTCTTTTATTTGACTTAATGCAAAATATATATTATCAATTGCTTCTTCTTTAATTTTCATTTCTTTAAGTTCCTCTTTAGAAGCATTTTTTATATTTTCTAAAGTTTTATATTTTTTTAACAGTTTATTCTTTGTAACTTTTCCTACTAAAGGAATCGTATCAAGTATTGATCCATAAACTGATTTTTGTGCAACATTTCTTTGAAAACTAATCGCAAAGCGATGAACTTCTTCTTGAATCTTATATAACAACGAATATACATTAGAGTGTTTGTCTAGAACAATCTCTTCTTCATTAAAATTTATGATTGATTCAGTTTTATGTTGACTATTTTTTTTCAAACCGATAACATGAATTTTTAAGTTTAAATCCTGAAGAACCTGTTTTGCAGCTCGTAGTTGAATCAATCCGCCATCGACAATAATTAGATCAGGCTTTACTAATCCTTCCATTAAAACCGCAAAATAGCGTCTATAGATAACTTCTTTCATCATTTGATAATCATCACCGGTTTTAGTTGTTTTTATCTTGTATTTTCGATACTCATTCTTATCTGGTATGCCATTATTGAAAACAACCATAGCTGAAACCAAATTTTGTCCAGAAGTATTAGAATTATCAAAAGCATCTATGCGTTTAATTACAGGTATAGCTAACAACTCTTCAAGTTCAGATAAGGCACCAATTGTTTTGTTTTCTTTATTCAAAAAGGCTGTAAGATTATTATTTAAGTGGTTATTCGCATTAGCTAAGGCTAGCTCTAAAAGCCTTACCTTTCTTCCTCGTTGCGGAAATGTAATCACATCACCTAGAACCTCAGAAAATAGTTCATAATTAAAACCATGTGGTAACAATATTTCTTTAGGCAAAGGGTTTTGATCGTAAAACTGGGCTAGGTAGGTTAATAGGATATCTTCAACAGTTCCATAATAAGCAAATATTTTTGATTTTGAGAATAAAAGTTTTCCATTTCTCATAAATAATATATTGATAGATACATAATTATCATAGGCAACAAAATTAACGATATCTCTGTCAAGATTATCATTAAATATTACTTGTTGCTGCTCAGTAGTACTATTAATCGCAGCGATTAAATCTTTATACTCTTGCGCTTTTTCAAATTCTAGTCGCTTTGCATGTTCATGCATTTTTTCTGTATACTTATCGATAAATTCTTTAGTATTACCTTGCAAGAAACTTCTTACTTGTTTGATTAAATCCTTATAAGTAGCTAAAGGAACTTCAAACTCACAAGGACCTAGACATTGTTTTATATGATAATATAAACATACTTTTTTTGGAAATTTAGAACATTTCCTAAACGGAAAAATATTATCTAATAATCTAACTGTTTCATTGGCGGCTGAAGCATTTGGATATGGACCAAAAATATTACCTTTCCTCTTCTTTACATCTCTAGTGATTCTGATAATTGGATGTCTTTCATCAGTAACTTCAATATAAGGATAAGTGCTATCACTTATCAGTTGAATATTGTACTTAGGTAGATGTTTTTTTATTTGAGATAACTCTAAAAGAAAAGCTTCTTTTTCTGTGTTAGTAATAATATAAGTGAGGTCATCAATATTCTGTACTAATCGTGTTGTCTTATCATCATGTACTCCAACAAAATAAGAACTTACACGTTTTTTTAAGTTCTTGGCTTTACCCACATATATAATTTTATCACTTTTATCAAGCATTTGATAAGTTCCTGGATTTTCAGGTAACTTTTTGAGTTTTTCTTTTATTTTATCATTCATCTTAATACAAATTATATCAAAAACTAGCTCCGCATGCAATTAAAACAAAACTGTTCGAGCTAAATTGTCCGAACAGTTGTCATTTATCACTTTATTTCTTTAATTAAATCGTCGACTCTTTTACCTTTTTGATAAGATTCATCATATTTAAAGATTAAAACTGGAACTTTTCGCATTTTAACTCTTTGAGCTATTTGATTCTTAATGAACCCATTGGCTCTTTCCAAAGTATCCTTAGTTTTCTCTAATTCCTTATCACTTCCAAAAACTGTGTAGTACACATACATATATGATAACTCATTAGTAATTTTAACTCCAGTAATGGTAATGAATCCTAAATCATCTTTAACTTCATTTCTTAAGATATCAGTAACAACTCTTTGAACATTAGTTTCTAAATGATTAACTTTACTCATTTATTCCACCTCTTTCATCATATATACTTCAATTACATCGCCAATTTTAATATCGTTATAATTGTCAATAGTGATTCCACAATCAAAGCCTTGTTTAACTTCTTTTACGTCATCTTTAAATCGTTTAAGAGAACCTAGTTTCCCTTCAAAAATTATTTTTCCATCTCGTACAAGTTTAATAATTGAATTTCTTTTTACTACGCCATTAGTTACCATACAACCAGCAATAGTACCTATTCTTGAAACGTTAAAGGTTTCTCTAACTTCTAATTCACCAATTACTTTTTGTTCAAATACAGGGTCTAATAAACCTTTCATTGCTGCTTCAATATCATCTAATGCTTCATAGATGACACGATAAGTTCTGATTTCTACCGTTTTTTCTTCCGCTAATTCTCTTACTGAGCTCGGTACACCTACACCAAAGCCAATGATAATTGCTTGTGAAGCTTCAGCTAATAAAACATCAGTATCAGTAATAGCTCCTACTCCAGTTCTAACTATATCAATTGAGGCTCCTTCAACACTTAATTTATTGATTGAACCTTTGAAAGCTTCAATCGAACCTTGAACGTCAGCTTTTATAATTAATTGAAGTTCTTTTATCTTACTTTCTTGTCTACTAAAGAAATCTTCAAGTGAAACTGCCTGCTTTTTCGAATGCTGTTTATCGAAGTCTCTTTGCGCTCTTTCACTAGCGATATCTCTAACTGTTTTCTCATCATCAAAGACTTTAAAAGGATCCCCAGCACTTGGAATATCACTTAAACCAATAATTTCCACTGCTTGACCAGGATTTGCTTCTGATACTGTTTTACCTAAATCATCTGTCATGGCTCTTACTTTTCCATAGGTCGAACCAACAACAAAGTTATCAGAAACTTTTAAAGTTCCATTATCAACTAAGATTGTAGCAACAGGTCCTTTGCCTTTATCTAATTTTGCTTCAATAACTGTTCCAATAGCTGGTCTTTTTGGATTAGCTTTAAGTTCTAACATTTCTGCAACTAATTGAATTGTATCTAAAAGATTATCAATTCCTTCACCTTTTAAAGCGGAGATTAAACAATAAGGAGTCTCGCCGCCCCAATCATCAGGTAATAATCCCAGATCAGCTAATTCTTGTTTTACCCGGTCAGGATTAGCTCCTGCCTTATCCATTTTATTAACCGCAACTATAATTTGGCATTTAGAGGCTTTAGCATGGTCAATAGCTTCTCTTGTTTGTGGCATAACCCCATCATCAGCAGCTACAACTAACACAACTATATCAGTAATTCTTGCTCCTCTAGCACGCATTTCTGTAAAAGCTGCATGCCCAGGTGTGTCAATAAAAGTAATTTTATTACCATTTTTTTCAACTTGGTAAGCTCCAATATGCTGAGTAATACCTCCAGCTTCTGAAGCAACAACCCGTGAATTTCTGATTTTATCTAAAAGTGTCGTTTTTCCGTGGTCAACGTGTCCCATTATTGTTACAACAGGTGGACGATTAACTAAATCAGCTGGATCGTCAATATCTTCCATCTCTTCAAAACGGGTTACATCGGTAATTACTTCATCCTTAAATTCCAACTCGTATTCCATTGCTATTAGCTCAGCGTTTTCTCGCGATATTTCTTGAGTTTGCGTAGCCATAACGCGTAAAAACATTAACTTCTTGATAACCTCAGCGACTGGCTTTTCAATTTCATTTGCCAAATCAGCTACTGTCATTCCTTGTTTAAAAACTAATGTTGTCTTTACAGGCTTTTGTGGTTTCTTCTTTTTTACAAAAGATTTATCTTTCTCTTCATTATCTTTTGTGCTTTTAAACTTTTTCTTAGGTACATACTTTGACATATAACCACCTCTTCCTTTAAATTTCTATAACTGTTTAATCTTCCTCGCAAATCCAATGTCAATTATCGCTAAAGCCATTCTGTTTTTCTTACCAATAGCTTGGGACAACTCATCACTACTAAAAGTATCGATAATCTCAACGTGATAATATTCAGATTTATCTCTAATTCTTTTTGTAGTATTAGGCCCGGCGTCATTAGCTAAAAAAACTAGCTTAGCCCGATTGCTTTTTATTTTTTCTAAAGTGAACATTTCACCTGAAACCAAAAGTTTAGCTTTTTGACACAGACCGAGGAGATTCAGTACCTTTTCTTTATTCATTTTGCAACTCACTGATTAATTCCTCATAAATCGAATCAGGAATTTCAACCTCTAAATGCTTTTTTAAAACACCTGTCTTTTTTGCCTTCTCTATAACAGCTTTACTTCGAGAAAGATATACACCTCTACCGTTAGCTTTTCCAGTTTTATCGAAGATGACGTTTCCTTCAGGTGTCCTAACTATCCTCATCAGCATTTTCTTTTCAAAGCGCTCTTGAGTAACAACGCATTTACGCATAGGTATCTTTCTTGGTTTCATATAATAACCACCTTTTTAGAATTCTATTCCTTGTTCTAAAGCATCAGATTCAGACTTAATATCAATTTTCCAACCACATGATTGAACTGCAAGTCTAGCGTTTTGACCTTTTTTACCGATAGCTAATGATAATTGATCGTCAGGAACAATTGCCAAAGCTGATTTTTCTCTAACATCGATTAAAACCGCTACACTTTTAGCCGGTTGAATTGAATTAGATACTAGTTCTTTTGGATCATCGCTATACTTATAGATATCAATTTTCTCACCATTTAAACTATCAATAACACTTTTAATCCTCATACCATTGCGTCCTAAACAAGCTCCCACAGGATCAACATCAGGATTATTAGTCGCAACACAAACCTTACATCTATCACCAGGGTCTCTAGCTAAACCGATAATTTCAATAACTCCTTCTTTTAACTCAGGAATTGCATTTTCCATTAAACGTTTAACAAGATTTCTGTCTGTTCTAGAAACATAAACCTTAGGTCCTTTTGTAGTTTCTTCTACTTTTGTGATATAGACACTAACACGGTTTCCAACAAACAAATCACTTGGCAATAAATCTTTACTAGGAATTGAAGTTTCTGTATCCTTACCTAAAAATAAAGTTACAAAATCATCATTAATTTGAACGATTTCCGCACTTAACATTTCGCCAACTTTATCGGTGAAATATTCCAAATTTCTTTCTCTTTCCAACTGTTTCAAACCTTGAGTTAGCATTTGTTTAGCTGTGGAAGCAGCTAATCTTCCGAAATTCTTAGGCGTAATTTTTTGTTCAATAATATCACCGATTCTTGCAGTTTTTTTATGCTCTCTAGCGTCCACCAAAGTAATTTGTGTTCCTGGTTCAGCTTCAGGATCTATTTCTGAAACAACTAGGGAACGAGCCACCAAGGTAATCTCTGCTTTTTCTTCATTAAAAACCACTTCAGCATTTTGTTTGCCGTTATAAGCTTTCTTATAAGCATTAATCAATCCTCTACCAAAAACTTCTAAAATCTTTTCCTTCGGAATATCTCTTTCTTCAGACAATACTTCTAATGCTTTAAAAAATTCTTTACTTACCATTTTAATCTTCTCCTAAAACTTGATGGCTAATCTAATTAGATTAACATCTATATAATTTATTTTAACTTTTTTACTTTTAATTGACAAGGTTAGATATTCACCATCAAACTCTGTGAGCTTACCTTCGAGTTTTTGTTCATATGTTTCAACATAAACAAATCTTCCAACTGCATTTTTAACAGCTTCTATTGTTCTTAACTCTTTTTCTGCCCCAGGGGAACTGACTTCTAAGATATATTCTCCTTCAATAGGATCTAAGTCATCAATGAAAGGATTTAGTAATTTTGTTGCTTCTACGCAATCCTCAATTGTTATACCTTTTAATGAGTCAATATAAATTCTTAAAATACTTGATTTTTTTTCCTTTAAAAACTCGATATCATATAAGCCATAGGGGGTAGATTCCAAGAAACTACTAATGTCTCTCTTTAATTTTTGAATATTCATCCTAAATTCCTTTCATTAAAAAGAGAGGGGACGACCCTCTCACTTAATCTTATGCAAAAATATTATATCATAAGGGTCAATAATTTTCAAGATAAATCTCTATTTCTTTGTCTTGACATTAACAACAATATCTTGATAATCCTCATGCTTTTTAAACCAGTTTATTGCATAGGGACATTTAGCAACAATTAATAGGTCTTTCTCTTTTAGATAATTATAAGCTTCAAGCATAATTTCTGAAGCAATGCCCTGTCCTCTTAGACTCTCATCAACATAAACATGATCAATATTAACACGTTTTATATCTCTAGCAGGAAAGGTCACTTCCGCTAACAAATTACCTTCTTCATCTATTGAAAAAATCCTATCTTCTTCATAAATATAATCCATTATCATTCACTCCTTTTCATCAATTCATACATAATTATACTTCCCGCCACGCTTACGTTTAAAGATTCCATCTTTTCCATTTGTAGTTTAAACTTATCTTCTACAAGATTAATAACCTCTTGGTTAACTCCTTGTCCTTCATTGCCAAGAATAACTCCGATTTTACTAGTTCTTAGTTCAAGCTTTTCTAAATAAACATCACTATTTAAATCGGTCACTAAATACTGATAATCTTGGTGGGTTTTAATAAAATCAATTAAATTAAAATTTATCAAACTAATCTTAAAAATAGCTCCTTGTGTCGCTCTTACAACCTTATCGTTATAATAATCCACAGAATTTTCCGATACAATTGCTGAAAAGCCAAAAGCTACAGCGGATCTTATCAAAGTTCCAATATTCCCAGGATCTTGAACATTGTCAAGTAATAAAACTTTATTACCTAGATTAAAATTATCTCCCTTTTCACATACAGCAATTATCCCCTGCGGTGCTTCTACATCTGATAAGACATCCATAACTTCTTGACTTACTTTATAAACTAAAACTTCTGTCAACTTACATTCGTTAACATAAAAAATATGTTTGATTAAGCCTGCTTCAAAAGCTTCGTAAACTAAATGTGGTCCCTCTACTAAGAAAAGACCAAACTTATTACGATACTTCTTTATTTTTAGTTTTAAAGCCTCTTTTACTAGATTATTTTTTGTAGATATAATTTGGATATCCTCCAAAACCATCACCCCATTATCTATATATCTATTTTACCTTAATTTGACTATTATTTCAGCAAAAATGCAAAAAAAGAAGCTAAACTCATAAATTTTTGAGTTTAGCTTCTTAAATTAAAATTCTTAAATACTATTCTAAAGCAAAATGCATCATTAAGTCTTCAAACAAATCTATTAAAGCTTGAACAGTTGGTGCATCCGCCATAGTAACATCGTCAAAACCTAAATCACCTACGATTACAGCTTGTAAGAGAATTGCATCAATTGTTAAGGTAATATTGTCTAAAACTTCTGTTGTTGTAAGTTCTCCAGGATAACCTGTAGTTAAGGCAACATCATACATTAAACCATAAACAGTACCTATTAAAGTTTCATAATCTAAGCTATCGTCATCTAATAAAACAATTACTTGAGAAAAAATAACTGCTGCTTGAAGACTGCTTAAATCATCATAATGATTGATATTATGGAATTGTTCTAAAATTCTTAATAAATCATCAGTTTTTGTAGCATCGAAACTAGCTAGGAATACACTGAGAATATCAGGAACAGCAAGTAAATCTTCTACGTAAGTACTTACTAAACCAGCAATAGCAAGTTTTAAATCAATTGCATCTTGTGGATCAGCAAACCCAAGATTATCAACATATACATCAGCTAAACTATTAATGTATGCTTCAATTGCAACTGTTTCAGTTGGATCAATAGAATTAAAGATCAAACCGAAGAAGTTAGAAACTCTAATAATTTCAGCAGATAACTCTGCAGGTGTATAATCAGCTAACATAGTATGGTCGAACATAAACTGTGCTAAGAAATCAAATGCTTGTAAATCAGGGCTTTGTGTTAATGCATCTACTTCATCTAATAAGATTAATAACATTGATTCAGTAGCATCCACATTAGCTTGAACTGCTAGGAATTCATAGATTGTTTCTAAGAATATAGCATTTTCTTCCATCATTACTAACTCATAATAATATTGATCTAGCATAATCATAGTCCAACTATAATTATTATAATAACCGTAATAATTGCTTTCCATTGAAGTCATTAAATATAATAATGTCATTGAACCATCAGCAACCATTTGTCCAGAATAATTTGTCTCAAATTGGCTGAACATCATATCCAAAATATCTTCATTATTTTCAACATCTCTGCCTTTTTCAAAGAGCATTTGGAAATAATATAATTCTTCATAATCCAAGCCATGATCTGCTTGAATTTGATCCACTTTTGACCAATCGCCATTTTCATAAGCCATTTGGAAAGCCCATTGTAGTTGATTATAATACAAATTATAATTGTAATAATATTCACCTGATTCAGACCATTGGTTGAAATCAGCAACTGATCTTTGATATGTTTTCATGAATTCCCAAAGGTTAACTGCATCGGTCATAATAGGATCTGTTAACAAGTCTAATTCTGCATATACAGTATTATCGATATCATCAAGATCATCTTGAATACTAAGTAACTCAGCTTCATAATAATCAATCTCATCTTCTAAATAAGTTGTATCATAAGCATCTTGAATTTCTGGATATAAAAGTTCCATAAACATTGCCATTCCATAACTAGCAATATCAGCATTTGTTAAACCAATACTATGTAAGCTTTGATAAATACCAGCAATATCTCCAACAGATTGGATCTGTCCAATATTTCTTAATGTTGAAAGAATCGCTGTAAATAAATAGTAAGATTCTTCTTCTGTCATATCAAAAGTATTTGAGATAAAGACTATTCTAGCTTCAGCTTCTGTCGTATTTAATTCAGGGAAAATCATCATTACTAGATTTAAGAAATCATCATGTGAATATGCATAAGTATAACCATCTAAAATAGCTTCTGGATTATTCATTATCATGCCAAGATATTCAACACGATCTTGAAGTTCAAGTATCATCGCTATTTCTTCTGTAGTAATATCGTTTTTATTAATCTCAGCAATATCACTGATCAATGACATAGTTTCACCTGTAAAGATTCCAAATGCTGTTTGAACAGCTAATAAATCAGCTTCTAAATAATCAAACATATAGGCATTGTCGAAGTATACTTCAAGACCCATATTAATAATTAATTGCACATCAAATTCTGGAGTATTGAAAATACCATCAACTAGTTCTGCAATCTTAATAACTCTTTCAAAATCACTCATAGGGTGATAGAAAGAATGAGCAGTACCAACTAACATATCAATATCTTCAAGAGTTAATGAATCAATTAAGTCAGTAACTTCTGTTAATGCTGTATCAGCAAAACCTAAATACTTCACTAGTACTGGAGTCATTAAAGCTACAAAAGCATCTTTCTCAGTGCCTTCCATGCCTTCACCCTCAGCAATAGCGATAACGATGACTTCAATAAAGTCTTCAAGAATCGCTTCTTCAGTAGCATCAATAGTAGTTCCTCTTAACTTCATTAAATTAGAAAAATCTTGTAATAATTTCAAAATATCTGCAGTTGTAAACTCTTCAAATCTACCATGTTCTACAGAAACAAATTTAATCAATTCATAAATTTCTGCAAAAGCAGTTTCTGGAGTGTTCGCAAGCATGTATTGAACATCATCAAAGAGGATATTGAGTACGTTTAGAACTAAAGGTCTGTTGTTTTCGATCAAATCTAGAATCATTAGTAATTCGACATTTTGTCCCATCATATCTTGCAAATACCCAAGATATTCATCACGAGTTTGCATGCTGCTATAATATTGTCCTAAATAAAAACCATAGTTAGAACCTTGTCCCTCAACATAACCTAAGAAATCTCCGTACGCCATTGTATTAGCATATAAAGCTTGTTCTAATGGGAAGAAAACTTCTTGATAGTGAACAAATTTCTGCTCGTAGATATCAAAATAAATATCAATTTCTGCTTGAACTTCCGAATCGAACATATAATATATTCCATCAAAAACAGCTTGAGCAGCATCTACCTCACTTTGGTCAAATGGATCTGCATTTAATGCTAAGTATAAATCATAATAGGCATCTTCTAAATCCCATAGATTACTATACCCAATTAACATTTCAATATGCCAATTAGCTGCGTAATATATATGTTCATTATCCCGATTCACCTTGTATGCTTCCCAATAAGCTGTTGCATCTGCTTGTAAACCAGAATCTAATGTAGCAATATAATCAACAATCAAAGCATCAATATCTGCTAATTGTTGTAAATAATTGTCCATTTGTTGGTTATAATAATTAACTTGATCTTGGTAAGCTTGAACTTGCTGTTGATACCAGTCATCGCCATCAGCTTGTGCAGCTAATTCTTTTTCAATCATAGCTAACATGATGTCAAGAACTTCTTCTTGTGTAAAGCCAAATGTATCTATATTACCAACCCAACTTTGTAAGTCAGCAAAACTCTTAACATTCATTAAATAAGTTGTATAGTTCATTAAAGCTCTAAACATATAATAAGCTGTTTCTTCATCAGTTTCACCAAGCATTAACATAATATCTGTTTTCGCTTGTTCTACATCCATATAACCAAGATTATATAGTAAATTGTCAAAATCACTTGATTGATATAGATCTGTAAAATCAGATTCAGCTATTTCAAATCCCCAAGAATAACACATTACTAGGTTTTCAATCCTTGCCATAAACTCATCAATTACAGCTAAGTTTTCTGGAGTAAATCCACTTGGATTAAAGCCTGCTATTTCTGTAGCTAGTAATAATATTTGATCAACATTATTACCGACAACAACTTTAGTAGCTGCTACTTCTAGTGGATCAGGATTTAATTCTTGAGTAACTAGATAATAGATGTCTACAGTATTAAGGATTAATGCTTTAATATCAAAACTACCATCTCCAAGAACAACTTCATAAGTCGAAGCTACTTGATATAATAAGTAATCCATACTAGTTGGATCATTACCAATCATAAAGACTAGTCCAAGAATCTTCTCAGCTTTTGCTTCAGTGAAAGCATTAAAGAAGCCAATTAAATCACTTGTTGTAGTTCTAATAATAGGGAAGTATAGATCATATAATATTGCTATTTCATTTGCTAAAGCTTCCTTTTCAAGTTCTGTCATATCAGGATCAAACACAAGCAATGGGAATAATGATTTAAACACATCACCCATCACAACATAGTCTTCTTCAGATAAAGTAGCTTCAAAAGCACCTAATATAGCTCCTAATTTATTAACTACATAAGTTATATTTTCTGGGTTAAGTAAATATTCAAATGGCATACCAGGTTGATCATTCATATTTATCATACCGGTCTGTCCCATCATCATGTCTTTGCCGCCCATCAAAAGCATATTAATAAAATCAACCATTTCTTGATCTATTACCGCAGTAGTTGCAAATAATCCATCATAAACAATTCTGATTAACTCTTGAACATTAGCTGCATTTACAGGATCTTCAAGATAAGCAATTACATCCTCTAAAGAAACAATAGAATCTCTTAACCATTCTATGTTCCATGTCATCTCTACGATAAACCATTCAAGATGATTAACTTCCCAGAAGAAATCAACATACCCATCTATATACTCTTCATTTACATTATCCCAATAACCATATAGATATTGTTCAACTATTTCAATAATCACTTCATCATTAACATCATAATTTTCCAAGTCGCTATAATCTGTATTATACTTATTATTTCGTGCAACTTGGTAAGCGTCATAGAGAACTAATAAATCATCAATTGCAGATTGGTGTTCCGGATTAAAAGAGTTGTAATAAGACATATAATAACCCTGATATTCAGCTGCGGATGTAGGATCCATATCGACATCTCTTGCATAAACGTATTCTGCATAGTAGAATTCTAACTCGTAATATGCATCCCAATCAAATTCTTCTCCAAAATAGCTTGAGTATAAAGCATCATAATAAGCTGTATCAGCTAACATTTCCGCAATTATATTGTTAATATACACCTGACATAGGCTATCATAATCTGTCGTAGCACAGTAATCACTCGCCGTTTGAAGAATATTATCTTTAGCAGCTTCTACTTGGATGATTTCTGCTTCAAGATTAATGATTTCTTGTTCAAGATATTCAATTTCATCAAGGGTTGATTGTCTTTCTTCTATTAAACCTTGATGTAGAAGATTAAATCCTAACCTTGCAATCATATCAGCATTAAAGCCAAGAACCACTGATTTAGCGAATAAATCCTGCAAGTCTTGGGCAGTTCTAACATTTTGGAAATCTTGCATTAATTCCATCATGCCATTCATCATATCGAATAGTTCATGTTCTGAAACAGCTCCAGTCATTTCCATCATCATAACTACTTCAGCTTCTAGTTCAACTGGCTCAGTTGTACCAGTGAAGTTAGAGACTAAGTTTAATAAATTCTCATGACTATAAGCGGTAGGAGAATTGTAGTTTACAGAGTATTGTGCTTGAACAGTTATACTTGTCATAACATTAGTATAAGGAGCATCCCAACCTGTAAAGGTGTAAGTATAAAAACCATTACCTGGTCTTGTAGGATTAGCTGGAGGTGTTGCATCTCCTCCATATGCTACAGTTACAACATCAATAACAGTTCCATCCCAATCTAGGAAAGTAACATCTATTTCTCCAACAACTGTAGTTGTTAATGTAATAGTTGTTGTATCAGGAATAGTAGTTACCCCGGTAGTTGTTGTTTGATCAGCAGTTGTAGTTGTTGTCTGTTGTCCAGTTGTTGTTGTAGTTGTCTGCTGTG
>NPID01003814.1_pt1 | contig 25377 bp, 28 predicted proteins | sample 8637491 | NCBI WGS metagenome assembly NPID01 (sample SAMN07420843, study PRJNA396082) | bioreactor metagenome | isolation source: sample BA6 brine-fed electro-methanogenic bioreactor BA | place: Japan: Kochi | collected 2016-06-14 | reverse complement strand
CCAAGGAACCGTTTCCGCTACATCCATCCCAAGTGGTTTAGGCCAGATCTGCTATTGGAGTTTTACGATGAATGGGCCTTACAGGCTCAGGCGGACCTGCGTGCGGGCGGCGGTTGCAGTGCTTCGTTTTTTTGGATCTTGACAAAACTTTGGACCTGTTAAAATGGAGATAAAAGCTCAAATGACTATCGGATTTAACAGGACGAGAGATTTCGGTCCCCCAGAGGAAACATCCCGGTACTTACATCGGAGGTTCAGCGGACAGTTTTGCGGGAGTTTCCTGCAACGCAATAAGGAGGACACAACATGAACGTGACCGTGACAGCCACCTATCCCTCCGAAGATGCCCAGAAAAACGCTGTAAACGATCTTTTGGGAGCCGGAATTCCTCAGGACAAGTTCTACGTGGACAAAAGCAACCATCAGATCAAGGTCATTACGCCGGTGGACAGCAAGCCAGAGATCCTGGTGCTTCTGAATCGACACCATCCGACGAAAGTGAGCTGAAAGACTGACCCCGCATCGGATATTGGCGAACAAGCACACCAGGAAAAGGAGACGCGACCGGCAGTCTTCGTTAGGGTTGCCGTCCAGCTTCCAGCTTCCACCTTCCCAAAGGGAGGAGCATGGTCGTGCCCACCGACGGCAGCTCCGGGAAGGAACCGCCCCTCTCGTGGACAACTGTACGCCGGCCCTGAAAACAATTACCGTCAATCGAGCCGGCTTCAAATCCGAAGATGTTCAGCCCATCGAAAATCCCCCATTTCATCATCACCATCTTCATGTGCGGCGACGTCATGCCGGGCCGGGGCATCGACCAGGTGCTCCCCCACCCTGCCGACCCCCGAATCTACGAATCCTACCTGAAAAACGCCCGGGGCTATGTCGAACTGGCCGAACGAGCCAACGGTCCGATTCCAAAGCCGGTGGATTTTGCCTACATCTGGGGCGATGCGCTCGCGGAACTCAAACGCTTGAAGCCCGATGCGCGCCTGATCAACCTGGAGACCAGCGTCACCAAAAGCCCCGAGTACTGGCCGGGCAAGGGCATCAACTACCGGATGCACCCGGCCAACATTCCGGCGATCACGGCAGCGGAAATCGATCTCTGCACCCTCGCCAACAATCACGTGCTCGACTGGGGGTATGCGGGACTCATCGAAACGTTGGAGACCCTGAAAAAAACTCCGGTGGCGTGTGCCGGGGCCGGCCTGAACCGCCAGGAGGCGCAAGCTCCGGCGGCGTTTGAGGTTACAGGCCAGGGTCGGATTCTCCTGTTTGCCTTTGGCACTGCTTCAAGCGGCATCCCCCTGGGCTGGGCCGCCGCACCGAATAAACCAGGGGTTAATCTGCTGCTCGACCTGTCGGAGCACACCGTCCGGCGGATTCAGGGCCAGGTGCGGTCGGTAAAGCGCCCCGGAGATATCGCGATCGCCTCGATTCACTGGGGCGGCAACTGGGGCTATGAGATTCCCCGCGAGCAACGGCAATTCGCTCATGGGCTGATCGACGAAGCGGATATCGACATCATCCACGGCCATTCCTCACACCATCCGAAAGGGATCGAGGTCTACCGCGACAAGCTGATTCTCTACGGCTGCGGCGACTTTATCAACGACTACGAAGGAATCAGCGGCTACGAAGGATTCCGTGGGGATCTGAGTCTGATGTACTTCGTGAGCATCGATCCGGCAACCGGCAAACTCGCCCGCCTGCAGATGGTCCCCACCCAGGTCAGAAACTTCCGGGTCCATCGAGCCTCGCGGGCGGATGCCCTTTGGCTCAGGAACACCCTGAACCGGGAAGGAAAAACGTCGGGAACCGGGGTGGAACTGAATGGGGACGGGAGTCTGAATCTGCGCTGGGAATAAACCTGCAGGCTCCTACGCAGCCCGCAGCGCCTCAACCAGCTCCATTCGGGCCGCCCGCAGCGCCGGCAGCAAGCCGCCGGCCAGGCCCATCACCAGTGAAAAGGCCAGGGCCTTGGCGGCAATCTCCGGGGTCAGGGAAAAGCCGAAGGCGAGCTCGGAAAACGTCTGCCAGTTCATGGTAGAGATGGTGATGAGCTGCATGAAGGAGGCGCAGAACACGCCGGCCAGGCCTCCCAGCAGGCCGAGCAGAAGCGCCTCGGCGAGAAAGGCGAGCAGGATGCTCCCCTTGCCGAAACCAAGCGCCCGCAGGGTGCCGATCTCGATGATCCGACCGGCCACCGCAGCGTACATGGTGATCATGGCGCCGATGACTGCCCCGATCGAGAAAATGATGGTCAGCGTGGTGCCGAGGATCTGCAGGAACGTAGCCATGGCCGCCGACTGGTCGGCGTAGAATTGCACCTCCCGCTTGGCCTCCACGGTCAGCCGTGGGTCCGACTCGATCCGCTTCTTGTATTCGGGGTACTCGCCCGGGTCGCGCAGACGGAAGATCAGCGAGGAATAGACGGTGCGGCGAAAAGCCTGCATCAGTTGCTCCACGTCCCCCCAGATCTCGGAGCTGAAGCCGGTGGCGCCGGCGTCGAAAATTCCCACTACCTGCCAGTCGCGCATGGCGAACCGAAGACTCTCGCCGAGCCGGGTGCCGCGAAAACGGCGGGCGATGCTGCTGCCGGCGACAATTTCCGCCGCCCCGGGACGTGGCATGCGGCCTTCGACGAGACGCACCTGAGGGCGCAGAACCAGGGAGGGGGCAGCGATGCCGCGAATCACGACGTTAGCCTGGTCGTCGCTGCCGCGCTTGGGCAGGTTGATCAGCACCACCGATTCCTTGGCGAGCAACGGCTGGCCATCCCGCCCTGCGGCCACCTCGGCTTGACTGGCGAGGATCGCCGCCTGATCGCGGTCGATGCCGCTCTGCACCTCGGTTTCCGAGCCCTTGCGGATGAGCACCACGTTATCCGGGGAGCCGGTGTCGACCAGCGTCTGCTGCAGCCCCTCAACCAGCATCAACGTGGCGGCAAAGACAAAAACCACCAGGGCCATGCCGGAAGCGGTGAGAACCGTGGTCAGCCGCCGGCTCCGGAGATTGCGGAGGCTATAGTAGATGGGGATCATTCAGCCGATCCTCCGTAGCCCTTCGGCAATGTTGATGGTCGCCCCGCGCCAGATGGGAAAAATACCCGCCACCAGACCCACCGTGGTCGCGGCGACCAAGTCGAACCAGACGGTCGCAGGGGCCACCCGGAACACGGGGATGAACTGACCCAGGCTCTTGCCGATGGCGTCGGCCGCCGGATAAGTGAGCAGCGCTCCCAGCGCTCCGCCGCTCAGGGCGATCAGCAACGATTCGCCAAAAACCGCCACGGCGATGTGCGGGGTGCCGAAGCCGAGGGTTTTCATGGTCGCGTATTCGGCAATCCGCTCCCGGGCGGTCATGGCCATGGTGTTGGCCGCCACCACCATGATAATGACAATAACGACGTAGGAGACGATACGGATGGCGGTTATAATGGCACCGGACATGGTGACGAAGCCGAGTTGGAAAGCCTTCTCGGTCTCGGTCAGGGTTTCGGCCAGGGAGTTCAGAAACAGCCGGTCGATGCCGGCCGCGACCTGCGCGGCCTGCTCCGGTTGTTCCACCCCTATCATGTAGAAACCGACCTGGTCGGCGCGGCGCGGCGCGGTCTTTTTCAGGGTTTCGTTGAGATAATCCCAGTGAAAGAAAAACTGGGTCTGGTCGATGTTGGGGCGGGCTCCACGGTAGATGCCGCGCAGCACGAAATCCCACTCGCCGGGAAAGATCGTACCCTGCAGGGTGATCTGGTCGCCGATCTTCCAGCCGAATTTGTCGGCCAGTTTGGCCCCCGCCACCGCCCCCCGCCGATCGCTGAAAAAGGCACGCTGCTGCTCGGGTGCGAGGACGAACTCAGGATACAGGGCGAGATAGCTTTCCGGAGCCACGGCAAAGTTGGGAAAGAAGTTCTTGCGGTCGATATAAATGCCGCCGAACCAATTGCCCAAGGAGACCTGCTCGACTCCAGGCACCTGGCGAATCCGCTCCCGGTAGGACAAGGGAAGCGGAAAGATCAGAGAGATGGAATTGCGGGTTATGAGCCGGGTCGCCGAAGAGGCCTCTACCCCCATATACCAGGCCGCGATCAGGGTACGCAGCAGGCCGAAGGCGAGAATGGCCACGGCGATCCCGACCACGGTCAGACCGCTGCGCAGCTTATGGCGAAATGCGTTGCGGCATATCAGCTTAAGCAGGAACATCGCTGAGCACCCCCTTCTCCAGGTGCCGGATCACCCGGGCTTTTTCGGCCGCCTTGGGATCGTGGGTCACCATCAGAACCGTCTTGCCGAATTCCCGATTGAGGCGATCCATGAGGTCGAGGACCTCAGCGGCCGACTCCCGGTCGAGATCACCGGTCGGTTCGTCGGCGACCAGTATGGTCGGGTCGGTGATGATCGCGCGGGCGATGGCGACCCGCTGCTGCTGGCCTCCGGAGAGTTGTCCCGGACGGTGGTCCATGCGGTCTGCGAGGCGCACCAGGCGCAGGGCCAGATCCACGTGCTCACGCCGCTCACGCCGCGAGAGCGGCGTGAGCAGCAGCGGTAGTTCGACGTTTTCGAAGGCGCTCAGCACCGGGATGAGGTTGTAGAACTGGAAGATGAAGCCGACGTTGGCGGCCCGCCAGGCGGCCAGTTCCCCATCGGACAGATCACTGACCTTCACCCCGCCGACCCGCAGCAGACCCGAATCGGGCTGATCAATGCCGGCAATCAGGTTGAGCAGAGTGCTCTTGCCCGAGCCCGAGGGGCCCATCAGCGCGAGAAACTCCCCCTCGGGGACCTCGAGGGTGATGTTTTCCAGCACCGGGACGCGCTGGCTTCCTCTGCGGTAGGATTTGCAGAGGTCTTTGATTTCGACGATGGGAGAGGTGGCCATGTTCATAATTTACTCCCCAAGATGACTCCTCCCTCAAGCCCCGGGCAACTTCACCCGGGTACCATCCTTGATTCTCCCCAGGGGTCGGATAACAACCTTATCCCCCGCCTTGATCCCGCTGGTGATTTCAACCATATCGTCCAACCTTTCGCCGGTCTTGACCGGCGTGGCCACGGCCTGTCCCCGATCCAGGCGATAGACCAATTGCTGCCCGTCCCGATCGACCACGGCAGCCTGATCGATCGCGGTGCGGGAGCGCTTCTCGGACTCATCGAGGGGCCGTTCGAGAAAGGCGACCCGGGCGCTCATTTCCGGCAGGATTCCCGGATCTTTATTGAAGAAGCGGACCTTGACCAGGACCGTGGCCTTGGTGCGGTCGGCGGTGGGCACGATCATGTGGACCGCGCCGGCAAAGCGTTGATTCGGAAGGGCATCCAACTGGATCTCGCAGGGCTGATCCAAGTAGACCTTGGACAGGTTCGACTCGGAGACGTCGGCCTCCACCTGCAGCGAATCGAGATCGGCGATGTTCACTACTGCCGCCTTGGCATCGGCCGCAGCGCCGATCGGCGTGACGATATCGCCGATGTCCGCGTCCTTGGTAAGCACTACAGCGTCGAAGGGGGCGCGGATCAGAGTATAGTCGACGGAGACCTCGGCCCCCTGCAGGGCGGCCTCGGCCGATCGGACAGCCGCCTTGGCCGCCATGACCGCCGCTTCGGCCTTGCGGTAGCGCGCTTCGGCAGGATCAAACTCGGACTGGGAAATCACCGCCTCGGCCAGCAACTGTTTCAATCGCCGGTAGTTAAGAGTCGCCTCGTGCAGCTCGGCCTCGGCCTGGGCCACCTCGGTTCGGGTCCTGGCCAGATCTGCCTGTGTCTGGTTCCGCGTCGCCACGACATCCAGGTTCTCGAGTCGGGCGATCACCTCCCCTTCCCTGACCCGGCTGCCCTCCTCGACTCCCAGCCATTCCAGGCGGCCGGTGATTTTGCTGGCCACCGCGGCTTTGCGCTGGGCAACCACGTATCCGCTGGCATTGAGCAGGGTGAGCGCCAACGAGGGGTAAACCTGAGAGACGGTGACGACCTCGACCTCCACTGCTGGTGAAAAGACACCTGTCGCATAGAGGCTGAACCCTGCCAGCAGAAGAAGCGCAATCAGCAGCCAGACCACGTTTTTCTTGCTTCGGGAACGGCCGGAAAAGGTCTTGGACTTGTCTATCTTCAGCTTGTTGAGATCTTCGTCGGCCATAAGGACGGGGCCTCCTGGTGAGATGACGCCGGGATAAAGCGATCAAGGCAGAGGCTGTCCCAATAAATGCTAACAGAGAAGATGAGGCTTTGCAGGGGAACAAGGGGCGAAGAATGGACAAATTCGGGCATCACAGGGGGACGAGTTTGTTTCTGATGATGAGGCCATGGGCGGTTGAAACTGGCCCAAGGAAAAAAAGCCGCTTTTATCCGCGTATACCGATAAAAGCGGCTTGCAAGCAATCACCACCGGTTATAGCGCTGCCAAGTAGTCTTGAAGTGAAAAGACGCCCTACTTTCCGCAGGCGAAAAAGGTGACGTAGGCCCCGCTCTTGGCTATCCCCACGTATCCGAGCCTTGAATTGAGAAGGTTCTGGTTGTGCCCCGAAGAGTTTTTCCAACCGGTGAACTGGGCCTCTGCGGTCTGGTAATTCCAGCCGACGTTTTCCACGCAAGTGCGGTAGCCCGAGCGGTTGAAGCGATCGGTGAAGCCGTCGTGGCTCAGCCCCCCGGCATTGTTCATGGCACTGCTGTGTTCAGTGGCCAGTTGATACAGCTGGGGATCGAAGGCCAGGGGACCGAGGGACTGTTGCGTCCGATAGTCATCGATCAACTCCCGGAGCTGGCTCTCATAGGCGCTCTCCGCCGTGGGGCAGATCGGATCGACCCCGTCGCAGTCCTGATCGATGCCGTCGCCGCAGAGTTCTGCAGCCCCGGGGTGACGCGTGGCGTCACTGTCGCTGCAGTCGCCGGCGGTGGCGCTGAGCTCGTCCGCGGCGAAGTAGTCGGCGGGGGGTGTCGTTGCGGCAACTGTGGTGCCGTCCGAGTAACCATCGAGGTCGGCGTCCTTGTACCAGGTGCTGGCCAGCGGCGGCGGACAGGCCGGGTCGATCCCGTTGCAATCCTGGTCGATGCCGTCGCCGCAGAGTTCTGTCGCCGCGGGGTGACGGTCGGGGTCGTTATCCGCGCAGTCGCCTGTGGTTGCAGTGAGCTCGCCCGCGGCAAAGTAGCCCCGGCCCGGCCAGGAAGCTGTTTCCACGGCGGTTCCGTCCGAGTAGCCGTCGCCGTCGTCGTCCAGGTACCAGGTGGTGAGTTGTCCGGGGTCGCAGAGCGGATCGGCCCCGTCGCAGTCCTGGTCGATGCCGTCGCCACAGACTTCCGCGGCCCCCGGGAACATGTCGGCGCGGCGGTCGTTGCAGTCGCCCTGGCCCCGGGTAAAGCCGTCGCGATCAGCGTCGCGGGAGAGCAACACCTTGCGCAGATGGGCGCGGGCATCTTCCACCGATCGCAGGGTCCGCACCCCCTGGGCGAACACCGTACGCCCGCTCAGGTCATTAAGCGCCTGCTGCAGGGCGGGCTGGTCGGCGAACTGGTCCACCGGCACATCCAGCGCCACCGAGCGCCCGGTGAAAGCCGCCTGGACTTCGGGGGAAAGGTCGATGCCGTTGTCCGGATTACCGTCCCGGTCAAGTGTCTGCAACAGGCGACAGCGGTTGGTCACCCCGGGGTCATTTTCATCGACTGCCCCGGGCACAAGTTCGACCGGAGTCACCACGTCGGCACCGGAAACGCGGCCCAGTTCCAGGTCGCCGAGATAAAAGACAACCTGTTCGCCGGGGAGGTAAAAAAAGCGTCCCTCGGCATCGGTCATCCCGCTGCGGTTGGCGGTGCGGTAGCCCAGCCCGGCCACCGGGCTGTCGATGAAAACCCCTGACAAAACAGAGGGATCGGCCGGATCCTGGACGGTAGGGGTAGCAGCGTCGCCACTGCCGTCCCCGCCCCCACAGCCGGCGGTCAGCAGCAATCCGAAAAATCCCAGCCCGCACCAGCCAGCGACCATTCTGCGTGCCCCCCTGCCCTGCTTCCCAACACTTCTGACAATGTTCATTTCGCTCTCTCCCTGATTAGAAACTTGCCCGGGCTCCTTGCTCCGGGCCATGCAGGTGACGCGAATTGCAAAATACCCGCCAGCTTCTAAGCCACAAAATGTGACCTGTCTGTTTGACTTTGAAAAATACCTCTGCTTTGTTCTAGCATAACGCCCAAAGAAAAAGCCCCGACTCCGTGGAGTTGAGGCTTTTGTCGAAAAAACTATCTGGACTTCGATTTATCCTTGCAGCATCGGCAGGGCATGGCGGAGCCGCCGCAGCGACTCTTCCTTACCGAGCACCTCGAGCACTTCGTAAATGCTCGGGCTGGTCGTGCCGCCGACCAGGGCGACCCGCACCGAGGGACCGATTTTACCGAGCTTGAGGCCGGTCTCTTCCATGACCCCGGCGAATGCCTGGGCGATGCCGTCGTGGTTCCAGGCTGTGCAGGCTTCGAGGTGACGGATCAGGGTGGCGAAAATTGGCTTTTTGTCGGAAGTGAGGAATTTCTCCACGGCCGCCGGATCGAATTCGACGTCCTTTTTGAAATAGAAAGCAGCTCCCTGGGCCATTTCGACCAGGGTCCGGGCCCGTTCCTGAAGGGTTTTGACCACGGCCGGAAGCTCCGGCCCGCCGCTCGGGTCGATGCCTTCTTTGCGCAGATATTCCTCGAGCAGATGACCCAGCTTGACCGGATCACCGGTCTTGATGTAATGGGCATTGAGCCACAGGAGCTTTTCCGGATTGAAGACCCCGGCGGATTTGCCGACGTTCTCGAGGCTGAACTTCTCGACCAGCTCGTCCATGGAAAAGATCTCCTGATCGCCGAAAGACCAGCCGAGCCGTACCAGGTAGTTGACCATGGCCTCGGGGAGAAAACCCTGATCCCGATAGGCCATCACCGAGGTGGCGCCGTGGCGCTTGGAGAGCCGTGCCTTGTCCGAACCGAGGATCATCGGCACATGGGCGAACTTCGGCACCGGGTAACCGAGCGCTTCGTACATGAGAATCTGGCGGGGGGTGTTGTTGATGTGGTCATCGCCGCGAATGACCAGGGTGATTCCCATGGTGGCGTCGTCGACCACCACTACGAAGTTGTAGGTCGGCGTGCCGTCGGTGCGCTGAATGATCACGTCGTCGAGTTCTTCGTTGTTGAAGCTGATGGTCCCCTTGATCTTATCGTCGAAGGAGGTAACGCCCTCTTGGGGAGATTTAAAGCGAACCACGAAAGGAGCCCCAGCGGGATGATCGGTGCGGTTTCGGCAGGTGCCGTCGTATTTGGGCTTGCCTCCGCTTTTCATGGCCGCTTCGCGCTTGGCCTCCAGTTCTTCGGCGGTGCAGTAGCAGCGGTAGGCATTGCCGGCGTCAAGCAGTTGCCGGACCTTTTCGCGGTAGAGGTCGAAGCGCTCGGACTGGTAAAAGGGCCCCTCGTCATAGGAAAGCCCCAGCCACTCCATGGCGTTCAGAATGGCATCGACCGATTCCTGGGTGGAGCGGGCGACGTCGGTATCCTCGACGCGCAGCACGAAGGTCCCTTGCTCTTTCCTGGCCAGCAGATAGTTAAACAGCGCGGTGCGGGCCCCGCCGATATGAAGATAGCCGGTCGGGCTGGGAGCGAAACGAACGCGCAGATTGGACATTGCGAACTCCTTTTATGCAGTGGTCAGTGGTCAGAAAGAAAAGGCCGCCTTTCGGCGGCCCGTTTTTTATACTTTAGCCTTGACAGGTTGGCAAGGTTTTAATTCTGCCCACTGCCCACTGCCCACTGCTCACTCGATAATCACCCCGGCGTAGCCGACTACCTCGGACTGGTCGCCGGTGATTTCTCCGGAATTTCCGTAGCGTACCAGCGTTCCCTTCTGCGCGCCGAGGCGCCTGGCGGCGGCCAGCATCACCACCACCGGAATCACTCCGCACATGGTGATGCCACGCTGCCGCACGATATGGTAAAGCCCCTCGGGATCGAGATCGAGAACTCGGCCAAGGGCCGCCATGTCCTTCTCGCGGGCCGCCTCGCCCGATTCGTAATGGGACATATCGGAACTGGCGACCATGAGGATGTCGCCATCCTGTCGGGAGAGTACCTCACCGAGGGCCGCGCCGGTGGTCAGAAGATCTTCCAGGGGCATGGCGCTGAGGCAGATGGGGACAAGGACCGCTTCCGGGGCCAGTTGCTGAACGAAGGGGACCTGGACTTCGAGAGAATGTTCGAGCCGATGGCTGGCCTCGTCGGCGGCAAGGTGGGGACACCCCTGCAGTATGGCCGCCGCCAGTTCACCATCTACCCTGGCCTGACCAAGGGGGGTTTCCCAGGTGCCGGCAGGGTAGACGCCGCCGGGATGTCCGACCCCATGATGATTGGGCCCGAGAATGACCACCCGTTGGGGAATTTTGACCTTGGCGAAGGTTTCACCGGCAATGGCGCCGGAGTACATGTAGCCGGCATGCGGCGAGACGATGCCGATCGCTTGGCGTTTCCGGGCCTGGGGGGGGATCAGGTGGGCCAGGGTTTGCCGCAGCTCATTCGCGACTCCGGGGTAAAACTGGCCGGCCACTGCAGGATTTCGCCGCATGTTGTCCTCCTGGTCGGAAACGGTGCAATAAGCGCTTTAGAAAAACAGGTTCCTGATCACCATGCGCAGGCCGATAAGGGCCAGGACCCCGGCGAAGATATTGATGAGTTTACCATGGGATACCCGCCCGGCAACCTTGACCCCGATCCTCGCCGTGGCAATGGTGAACGGAGCCACCAGGGCTGCGACCAGCAGATTGACGTAGCCGAGAGAGAACGGCGGCAGTCCGGTCTGCAAGAGACCGTGATACACGTAGGAGAGGGTTCCCGTGAAGGCCGAGACGACGATCAGCGCACTGGAATTGCCGACCGCCAGATGAATGGGAAGCTGAAGAAAGATAACCATCAGCGGCACCGCGATCACCCCTCCGCCGACCCCGAAGAACGCCGAGAAGGCGCCGCCGGCCAGGCCCACCATCACCAAGGTAGGGATCGGCACCGCCGAATCCCGCTCGGGGGGGAGATGGGGATGGAAGAAGAAGAGCTTCAGGGCTACCAGGATCTGCATGGACCCGAACAGCACTTTCAGCCAACTGCCCGACAGACCTGCAGCCAGGGAGGCGCCGATAACGGCGCCGATGGCGCCGCCAACCGAAAGATAAAAGACCTGGTGCCAGTCGACGTTGCCACGCTTGCGGTGACCGAGGGTGCTGCTGATGGCGGTAGGGATGATGATGGCCAGGCTGGTGCCGAAGGCCGCATGAACGATGATATCGGGGGCGAATCCGGCGGCGTTGAATACCCAGAGGAACAGCGGCACCAGGATGATGCCGCCGCCAATGCCGAGCAGACCGGCCAGAAACCCGGCCAGGGCGCCGAGAACAACCAGCAGAAGGACAATTTCCAGGGTCAGAAGCTGCATGGCGGGCCGGGAAAGTGAAAAAGCCAGCCGTATGTGGCTGGCTTCGTAGGTGAGTGGAGGCCCCGACCAGATTCGAACTGGTGATGGAGGTTTTGCAGACCTCTGCCTTACCACTTGGCGACGGGGCCTTAACGACGGGTGTGCCGTCAAAAGCTCGGTATTGATATCAAATCGTTATAGGGGTGTCAAGGGTAAAATCTAAATCCAAACAACCCGATTCCCTTACGCCTCAAAGAGGCCGGCAAAATGCCTGCCATCTTATTTCCGGGGAAAACGCCAACCGGCCAGAATCAGTACTGTCAAGCCAATTGGCAGGGCCAGGATGACCACTTTGGCGACCTCGATCCAGGCGGCGTAGCAGGCCTCCCGGACCGAAAATTCCTGGGGGAAGAACCGCTTGAGGTAATGGATTTCCTCGATACTGTGCCAGGCGACACCTGCCAGAATGCCGGTCAGAGCCAGGGCGGCCAGAAGCCGGATCATGACGGACATGGCGATCCCCCTTCCCTATTTCCCCTTTTGCAGGTAATCCGCCAGCAGGCTCCGGCTGTGCTCGTCATCGTGACAGTAGATGCAGAGGTTTTCCCAGTTGCTGCCGTCGGCTGGATTGTTGTAATGATTCCCGTCCTTGTGATGGACCGTCAGCAAATGCAGTTCTTTGGCTTCGAACTCGCGACCGCACTTGGCGCAGATCCAGCCGTGAAGCTTGAGGGATTTTTCCCGGTAGTTTTCGCCCGCAGCCTGTTCGGCTTTCATTTTCCGCACCAGCTCATCGGCTTCTTCCTGGCTTTTGGGCGGCACCGGTCGTTTATGTCCTCGGGGTCTGAACGATCTTCCCATGGAACTACAACTTCTCCTCGACAGACCTGACCTTGCCGGCCATGGTGTGTTCGGGCCGATCGCGGCGATCGTCGATCTTGATCAGGGTCGATACCCGCTTGGCTCCTTTGGTAAAGGGCGATTCGTGCATTTCGCGCAGGACTTTGAAGATTTCATCGATATTCCCTTCGATGATGGTCCCCATGGGGGTCAGCTGATGTTTCAGCCCGGACTCGCGAACCACTTTCAGACATCCGGCCACATACTCCGATACGCCCGGAGTCTGGACGCCAAGAGGGGTAATACTGACTTCAACGACGGCCATCAAGTTCCTCCCTTTTCACCATCAGGGTCATTTCTCAACCAATATCCACACATCGCTGTCCCGGCTACCCTCCCCGGTTCCGATGGACAGGATCGCCTGGCTGACTTCGTCATGCCTTTCCAAGTTTCCCGAAAGATTATACCATACCCCCACCGGTATTCGGACGGTGGTCACAAGAGACTGGAAGGTCAGCGCATCCTCGGCCTCGCCGTCCAGAAAAGCCATGTGCGGGGTGATTTCCAGGGCTGCATGGTCCCCCTGCAGCCGGGGACGCACCAGAAAGCCGGTAGTCACTTCACGGAAATCGAGGGCCCGGGAGATTCCGAAGTAATAACCGGCCACAACGGACAATTCCCGCTCAAATGGAACCTCCTGACCGACGCTGATGAAGGCCTCCTCCCCATCGAGCACCTGAACAAACTGTTCGCTCGATCGCTGCATATTGCCGATCCGTCGCGAGTACTGGACCCGGGGGTCATCCGGATGCGCCCCCCCGACCATCACTCCGCCTCGACGAGGGGACGTTCCGACAATCCCAATACCCACATCGCCGGCTTCCAGGCTCCCCCTGGCATGGGCTTCGCGCAGGGCGTGGCCCTCGCTGAGAGTCTGCCGAACCCGGATGCCCAGGGTCTGACGTTCGGTGTCCAGACGCTTCACAAGGTCGGCCACAGCGGCGAGGGTTTCCTCGTCGGCCCTGACGATCAGCTTGTTTTCATAAGCGGCGACCGTCCCGGCCTGGTCAATCATGCCCCGCACGACCGGAACCAGTTCCGCGGCGGGCCTGTGCTGCAGGGGAATAACCCGGATCTCGGCGGCCATGACCAGCCCGCAGAGCAGCTGTATGACCATGAACAAGCCCCAGAGTGCAATCGCGGACGTCTTCATACCCCCTCCTTTTTGGCGTTGATTCGGCAAAGAACCTGACAGGATTCCGTTCACAATAATGTTATCATAGCTCGATAAATGCAAAGGCCTTCCCCGAGGAAGGCCCTACAGCCGAAACGAACTCAAATCAACCGCCCCCCCCAAAAAATGAGGTCAATACTGGCGGCCGCCTTTTTTCATGGACCTGCCCGGCAGGCCACCTTTTCTGGGGGTAGGCTGGTCAGGCAGCGCGACTCCCAGCTCACGGGCCCGGTCCTGCATCTTCCGATGATGTTCCTGTCGGTACCTGGCACGCTCCTCCTCGCTTTGCAGGCTCCTCATCATCTCCCGGTGGGCCTGTCGTTCCTCCTCGGTCATCAACTGTGAGCCGTATATCCGCTCCTGGTCCTGCATCTGCAGCCGTTGTTGGCCCGCTCCGGCCCCGTATCCTTGGGGATATGCCGGCATCGCCATTGCCGCAAGGATAAACCCGGCGAACAGGCCTGTAAAAAGGTTCCTGACCATGACTATCCTCCTTATCGGGTGAGAAAGCGTCGGTGACAGAAGCATCATTGGCTTTCTCCAACAATCTACCACCTCAGAAACCAGGCGCAACAAGTGAGAGCGGGACAAAACGCCCGGGATAAAAAAATCTATTTGAGAATCCGCCGGACCCGGGCCTCGATGTCCCGGGGGGCTATTTGCAGGCCGTCAAGCAGGCTTCCCCAGGTATGATTCTTCGAGCGAACCGCCTCAAAATAGGTCATGGCGGTGCCATCGGTCTGCCTGGAAATAAACACCGCAAGGATGGTTTCCTGCAGAGAGGCCCCCCCTGAGCCCATTTTCGCCAGCTCGCCTTGATCGGCACCGATCCTTTGAACCAGAACGTCTTCGACGATGATCCGGGCCGCTTCATCTTCCGCGACGCCTTGCCTCAAGGCGACCGCCGGTCGTCCCACCAGGGTCAGCGGATCAATACCCAGGGCAGTCAGAGCTTCGGGCCAGGTGGAGCGATCGGCCTTGGCCGCCTGCAGCTCCCCGGCCGGCCGGCCGGTCTGCGCGGCCAGGTAATGTGCCACCCAGAGTTCACTGCCTGAGGTTCCTGCCATCTTGGCACGGACCACGTCTTTTTTGTCGATACCGAAGTTGGCAGCCAGCAGGGAGTTCTGGGTCGTCGCCAGAAAATAAGGATCGGCTGCGGCAGCTCGTTGGGGATCGAAACTGCGATCCTGAAAACAGTGACACGAGATGGCCGGCAGCGCCAGGGCGGGCGAAGCCAGCAGAACAAACAGCAGAGTAACAAGCAGGCTTTTCATCAGATTTCCTTTCAGCGAGGTAGCGAGTCGATTTACCCGCCGGCCATAATGCCAGACTCGAACCCCGCTGGCTTTGATGCAGGTCAAACCTGAATCTATGTTGCCCAGAAATCGGCAACTTCGCTCAGGATGCTGTTGGAAACCAGTTCTGTTGCCTCTGCCTCGAACCAATCAGCCGGCATGGACTTGGTGTATCCCGGCTCGATGAATCTGCTGTCCATAAGGACAATCAGCCCGCGGTCGGTCTCGGAGCGGATGACTCTCCCTGCGGCCTGAATCGCCTTGGCCATGGCAGGAATCACATAGGCATAGTCGAATCCGGCGCCGTACTGCCGCTGATAATATCCCTTCATCTGCTCCCGTTCGAGATCGTAATTGGGCAACGGCGGGCCGACCACAAAGGCCCCGATGACCATTTCCCCTGCATAGTCCATCCCCTCGGAGAATGAACCTCCCTGCACGGCAAAGACAACCGCTGGAACATTCCGGCTGCGGAGAGTGTCCACGATGGTCTCGACAGCGGAAGTCTTCATGCTCCGTTCCTGCCTCAAAACGGTGAAGCCTTCAGGGGACCGGAAGAGAGCGGCCACCTTTTCAAGAAAGTCGAAGCTCGGCAGGAAAACGAAATAATTGCCGCGGCGCAATGCCGCTATTCGCTGAACGGCATCGGCGATCTTGGCATAGTTGCGCTCGCGATGGCTGAATCTGGTGGAGATTTGCGGAATGATCAGGAGCTTTCGCTGATCCGCCGGGAAGGGACTTGCAAATTCCGCCGTCCTCACGCTTTTCGCCTCCAGGCCGCAAAGCCGCACGTAATACTCGAAGGGCTTCAGCGTCGCCGAGAACCCCACCACCTGCTGGTATTCACCATAACAATCTTCCAGCATTGCCGAGGCATCGCAACAGGTGACTTTCACCGTGCCACCGGTCGGATGCGGATGATAGCTGGTGAAGAACTCATGCCGGTCGGGATCGCCGACGCACCCCAGGATTTGCGTGAATTCGGACCAGTAAAAGCAGAGGCGCAGGATCACGTCCTGGTGCCGTATCACCACGTCGGAGTCAAGGTAGCGGGACAAGAAGGCGCGCAGCCGTGCATCCTGTTCAAGGAAACGATCTCCGGGGGGATCGATCCGCGTCGGCCACGGCCTCTCACCCTGCCGGCAGGATGCAACAGCTTCGATGCAGCCGTCGAGAAGCTTTTCCGCCTCGCGCCGAAAGTGAGCTGGGAGTTCCCGGATCTCGTCGCGCATCCGCTCCAGCGTGACGGAGGAGAGGCTCGGCGAATAATAGTCCATGGCCCGCGCGGGGAGATTATGGGCTTCATCGATCACCAGGTTGGGCTTTCCTGCCTGGTCGATGCCAAGGTCCGGCACGCGGTGAAGCGCGGAGCGCGGAGCGAAGACGTAGTTGTAGTCGCAGATGACGATATCCGCCTCCCGAGCGCCCTCCAGCTGCAATTCAAACGGACAGACCTGGTACCGTTCGCCCAGGTCACGAAAAATGCGGGCCTTCAACGTCCGCTTTTTCGCGAGGATAGCGACAATTCGGTGAGTATGGAGCTTCGCGTAATAATCACGGGCATACTCACAGTAGTCGGGGCTGCACAGCGGCTCGTTTTTGAAACAGATCTTGGCTTTTGCGGTGATCGAGAGGGATTTGAGGCGTACGCCCGTCCGCTGAAAACGGGTGACCGCGTCCTCGGCCACCGAGTGCTGGCTGTTCTTCGGTGTGACATAGACCACTTTCTGCCCCCGGCTCAGCGCTTCCTTGAGCACCGGATAGAGGACTCCGACGGTTTTGCCGAGCCCGGTGGGGGCCTGGACGAGCACCGGTTTTCCCGCGGTCATTGCCTGCTCGATCTCCTGCATGAGCTCGATCTGACCGGGACGTGGGGTCGTGAAGGGAAAGGCGAGGCAAGATGCGATTTTCCGCCGCCGGGCAGCGCGCTTCTCGGCCTGTCTCGCTTCGACCACGAGTTCGTCAAGACGAGAGTCCAGCCATTTTTCATAAAGAAGGAGATCGAGCGCGAGGTCGAGATCTTTGGAGTCACCGCTGCGGGAAGAGACGAGATGGCAGGTCAGCGTGGGAAGAACGTGGTGTTCGCGCCAATAGAAGTAGCCGTAGGTCAGAAGCTGCAGACCGTAGGGATGGTTCAGCGGGTTGTCGGCGAGCCGGCGGTCAAGCTCCAGGATGTTGAAACCGGACTTGATTTCCTCGATCTTCGGCGGGTCGTGCCTGAAGAAACCGTCCATCCGGCCATCGATCCGGAAGCGATACCCCTCCCGGTCAAACAGACAGCTCACCGGCACCTCGGCCTGGTACAGAGGATCGGCCTTCGCCCTTGTCTTCTGCACGCGGAGATGGATCTCCTGACCGTCAGCCGCTGGGCGTCCATATCCCGAATGGGCTTCGATGCTTCCGCTGCGGGGTACCGGTAAGGCAAAATCGCGCAGAGGGGTGGTGATGAGTTTCGTCGCGGCACTCAAGTGTGAGTTACCACTAGGTATGGCACCACCCGGGAATGGTTGGGAATGCTTGCTGATGGGTGGGAATTTGTTTATCTGATGCGGGTTTAAAGGGCATTCGTCGGCCATTTAAAATCTTGCGGTGATTTGGCACCAAAAAATGAAAATCCCGGCTTGGTAGGGTTTTTTAACGCTTGGTTTGGCACCACCTGACGGACTAATCCATAAACTCGATATCGGTTATTTTTGCCTCGGCCTTGCCGGACCATGCAGAGGGTGCAGCATCCTCCACAAGATATCCGAAGTCTTTAACGTATTTGGGCTTGAGGGCTTTATTGTCGTCTCTCCAAGAAGAGTCTGAATACCAGACTGGATAATAGTTTTCTTCGGCAATGGGATTCCCGGTGTTATCTAAAAAATAAACCGTAATCTCGACTTTTTTTAAGGTGTTGTTGCCTTTGTTTTCAACGGTCCCGTAAATTGCTGGCTTGAAATCTTCAAAGCTATACTTTCTTCCTTTTCCTACCTTGAAATTCTTGAGATGTACATTTTTGATATAGGATTGTTTCTTTTCGAAAGAAGCAATATCTTTTTCTGTCTCATTTTTTCCAATTTTGGCCAAAACAGATTCACTGTCTAATTCAAGGACTTTTTTGTATTTTTCTGCGGCAGCATAGACCTTTTTCTTTTTTTGGAGATCTTTCGCCTCTGATAATAACCTGTCGATTTTTTCTTTTTTTTCTAGGTTTAAATAAACTCTCCAGCCATCCTGCTCTTTTATCAATTCGAATGTTTCTATTTTTGTAACGACAGGAAGCTCTTTCCCGCTGAGTTTTTCGGTCATCATCCGCTGCAATTCTTCCTCGCTCTGGCCGGAGAACGCAGACGCTAAAGCTGTTCCCATGACGTCACCAAAAACTGCCGTAAAATCAGGCATTGAAATGGCAACCTCTGCTTCAGACTTTTCTTCACCAATCAATATTTCCTTTATTTCGAACGACGTCTTGCTGACAATTGTCGTCTTTAAGGGGGAATTAAGACCTTCGGATAGTTCTGCTTGGAAATCAGTTGATGATTTAGTTTGTTTGTCTTTTGAGGATATATATTGATAAGCTTCAACGGGATGTTGATGTAAAAGGGCATTTAGGAATTTGCTCACTACTTCCTTTGGTCCTGGCCCTTCCTGTTTGCATCCAAATAGCAATAAAGAAATAATTAAGAAAAGAGCTAATCTCATATACCCCTCCCCTTTATTGTGTTATTCCCCAAAAACTGTAACTTTAGCCATTGAAATAAAACCGTAAACTCTGACGGTTTTATTTCAATGTTGACCTGGTCGAGGCTGAGGATCGATCTGTCAAAAATGGAGGATTGACCACTCTGCCAGCAATATGCCTCTATTAAACTACAAAACCCGCAATTAGACCATGTTTGTAGAATTTCTTACCTCACCACCCGCCGCACCATGCGGCCGATGACTTTTAGTCTTTCGGCCTCTTCGCCGCGAAATACTTCCGGCTCGTATCTTTCATTGTCACTTTTCACAATCACTGTGCCGTCGAATTTGACCTGGACGCGTTTGACCATCAGTGACCCGCCGACCTGCAATACATAGACGGCGTTCTGCTCGATGCGCTGGACGCCGGTATCGATCAGGATCAGGTCGCCGTCGGCCAGGGCCGGCTCCATGCTGTCGCCGGCCACGCTGATTACCACGGCGTTTTTCGGCGATATTCCAACATGTTCGCGCAACCACTCGGCCCTGAAGGCCAGGTAGTCGACGACCATCTCCGTGTGCACCAGAGCGCCGCCGCCGGCGCTGACCTGCACATCGAGACGGGGAATCACGTATTCGTCGCCCCGCTCCCCTAGATCTTCCATCTGGCCGCGGCCCCTTTCTTCCCGCATCGTCGGCCCCTCGCCTGTAAGCAGCCAAGTGGGATTGATGTCGGGGTAAAGGACAAGAATTTTGTTTAAAAAACCAGCATCAGGGATACGGTCATCATTTTCGTAATTAACTACGGTATTTTTGCTGACCCCCACCAGTGGGGCAAACTTCTCCCTCGCCTGATCTCCCCTTACTAATTTGATTCTTTCCCCTAGTGTCATCTCCAGAGACCTACGTCTGTGGTTGCAAGTTTGGTTAGTCCGAACTGACAACTATGTCCATTTTTTATTTATTAAGTTGTCAGTTTTGTAAGTTGCTGATTTTGCAGAATTTTCAAGCAGGGCCAACATGTGTGGTTGTCAGATCCAACAAAACGCAAGTGTCAACCAATTTTGTTGTTGACATAAACCACATTCGTGGTCTAGTATGAGTACCCATGACAACGATTTTCATCCCAAAAAAAAGGAGGCTCGATTATGCAACCCGACGCGTTTTGGAAGCGCCATGTCCCCCCTTCCGGGTTTTCATGCGAATGCCAGTTTTGCCGAAGGAGATCCGCTATGAAAAACCCTGAAATCTCTGCTGCAAAACCATCCGAAAAAACAGCTGCGCAGGGGGAGCCCCCTGTTTCGGAAAAGTCGCCCCGCTGCGGGCAAGCTCCAGCAGCATCGACGTGCCGGTGTTCACCCGATCAAGCGCCAGCGCCAGCGCCAGTGTCGTGGCGTCAGTTCGTCGAAATTCTGCAGAGCGCTCTTGCCCTCTACAACTCAGGAGCGTTTCCAGAAGCTGGTCGACGTGCCCGCGCCGCTCTTCGCGAAGCGGCTGCAGCCGACCCGAGTCTTCCAGTCGGATAAGTTCCTGGTCAACGTCGGGAGAGCCGAGTCCGTCGGGTGTCATCAGTGTGCGCGTGACATAGTCGACAAACTGCTCGGCGAGTGCTTTTACCGTTATTTGTCCGGGCATAGGAAATCTCCATGGAAACGATTTTCATCCTGAAGAAGGAGGTCATCATGAAGCGCAGGCACACCTATTTCCCTTCGTGCGTGATTGAGGCTGCAAAAGCCCGTCAACAACGGAACGCAGCTCGTCAAGTGTCGCCGCCTCCTCCGGAAGCCTGTGATCCTCTTCAAGCAATGGAGGTCCCGATGACCGTACCTGAAACGAACCCCCAAACCGATTTTGTCACTCAGATGGTCATCGCGGCGGACGGAGATGTTCGGGCCGCCTTCGAGCGCTTTGTCGCCGAGCATCCCCTGGAGGATCACTTCTGGCTTGTTTTTCTTTGGCAGGCTGTTGAGTGGGTCAGTCGGAACGACCCGTCAGCCCCCGGATGTGATCCAGTGCGGCCTCGGCCTGCAGCCGCAAAAGATCCTGTTCAGGCTCTTTCTTCCCGGCTGCCGATTGAGACGAATCAATAACGCGCTGGAGAGATGCAACCAGCGCTGAAATCGAGATTTCGCCTTCTTCGGCAAGCAAGGCGACAACGTGTTGGCCGATAGTCCACTCTTTCACCGCCCCGGCGGCCAACTTGTTGGTTTTCGCAAACTGATCCAGAACTTTTTCGGTATCCATAATTCCTCCGTCACCTTGGACAGATTTTCATGACAACGAAACGACCGCCAAAAAAAGCCGCCGAACGCCGGGCCTGGATCAAGTATCAGCTGGAGCTGCGCGGAGAGTCGTTCGCGACCATCGCCCGCGAGCTGGGGGTGACGCGCCAGGCCGTGCGCCGCGCCCTCGACATGCCGCGGCCGCGCATGGAGCGGGCCATCGCCGAAAAGCTCGGCCTGAAGCCCTGGGAGCTGTGGCCGGAGCGCTACCCCGAATGGGCACATCATAAAACAGGCCGGCGGGGTGTGCAATGACAAAGGGGCGAAAAAGATTCGTCAGCGATCCCGGCCAGATGAGCCTGCTCGACCTGCTGCAGCAGGAGCGCGCCGAGCGCGAGGCGCAGGCCCCCGGGCGGCTGAACCTGTCGGCCCGGCTGCAGGCGGCGATCCGCGAGGCGATCCGCCGCGCACCCAAGAGCCGCGAAGCCATCGCCGACGAAATGGCCCACCTGACCGGGCAGCCGGTCACCGTGCACCAGGTCAACAACTGGACGGCCGAGAGCCACCCGCACCGCATCCCGGCCGAGCTGCTGCCGGCCTTTTGCGAGGCCACCGGCTGTATCGAGCCGCTGCGCATCCTGGCCGAGGCCGCCGGGGTCTTCACCCTGCCCGGCCCCGACGCCCTGCGGGCCGAGGTGCAGAAGCTGCGCGAGGAAGAACAGCGCATCACTCGCGAGCGCAAGCGGCGGGAGCTGTTTTTGAAGGAGATGGAAGGATAACCGGGCCCTGGCCCCCAACCCGAAGGAGGAGCGGCGATGAGAAGGATTTTTCAAGGCAACCGCGATGAGCGCCAGTTTGCGTTCGTCCTGCGCGAGGACATCGAGGTGTTCGGCAGCTGCGACGGCCGGACTGTGCAGATCGAGACCAGCGACTACCGCCCCGACCCGCCCGAAAGCTGGGACGTCGACGAGTGGGAGTCCCGCCGGATCACCCTGGAGGCGCCGACGAGCCGGGCCTGGTGGAGCGCGCTCTACCGCCTGGCCCGGGCTCTGGCCCGCCGGGGGGCGGTCACCGCCCAGCTGCCCGACGGGCGGCAGATGCAACTGGCCTGCGACGGCAGCCGGGTGTCTTTCAACGGGGCCGGAGGTTGATCATGCCAACGATCGAAGAGCTGAAGCAGCTGGCGAAAGCAGCGCACCAAAAAGCCTATGAGCTCGAAACCCTCGCCCATGTGTGCCGGTTTGCCGCACTGACCTGCGAGGAAAAATTGTCCCGTCGTGATTGTCCCCCCGACTGGGTCACTCTCTTTGAGCTGATCGAGTCCGGGCTTGGGCAGATCGTTAATGATGCAAGCCACCTGGAAAACCAGCTCGGCCGCCTTGAGGGTGGATCTCCCGATCCGGATCAGGAGGCGGCATGAAGACCCTTGACGTCCATCAGTTCATTGCCTGGCTGCAAGGCATCTCCGAGTCGGCCGCTCCAGAGGCTGCGGAGTATCGCCGCATAGCCTCGAAAGTGATCGCGGCGCAGAAGTTCAATTTCGGCGATTACGACCAGGTCCCCCTGCTCGACTGGCTGAAAGTAGGTGAATTTATGGCGCATTGCCCGGAAATCTTTCGGCTGCCTTTTCCCAACGTCCTCTTTTTCTTTGAGGGAGAAAATGCCGGTTTTGTGCATATCGAACCCATAGAAGAAGGCATCTTTCGCGCCCGGCATTGGTGGTTCAATAACGCCTCTGTGGCTCTTGCAGCCGGGCCCTGGGCGGCCCATATAGACACCACCGGGCCAGAGCACCGGTTCAAGGCGGTGGGCTTTCTGGGCGACGAAACGATGGATGTTGGTGCGGGGGATGAGGAGGAAAAAGACTCCTTCAGTTGGACCGCTCTTTTTGCCTATAGCTGTCTCGCGGTGTTGAACGCCGTCAACGTCGAGACGGAGGAGCGCACCTTCAAGCCGTCGACCCTCGCCAAGCACCGGCGCAAGGGCAAGCTCCCCCTCTACAGCTATAAAACCCTTTGCATCCGGCCCGGCCGCAAAGCCGATGACGACCAGGAGGCCCGCCCGGCGGCCGATGCCCGGCGGGGACCCCGGGTGCACCTGCGCCGCGGTCATCTGCGGCGGCTGGAGGGCAAGGTCGTCTGGGTGCAGCCCTGCGTGGTGGGAAACCGCGAGGCCGGGATGATCGGCAAGCAGTACCGGGTAAGACGGTAAGAGTTTTTTTGATGCAATCGAGCGATCCACGTTGACCGAGGGTGTATTGACATGAGGGAACAAGCAGATCGAGCGACCGTCAGGCAGATCGCCGAGGCTCTGGATGTCTCAAGACAGGCGGTCCATAGGCGTACCAAACAGCAGAGCTGGCAGCCCACCGGCGAAAAGGTGCGCGGCGGCGGCGACCTCTACGACATCGAGAATCTGCCGCTGCCGGCCGAGCAGAAAAAGCGCATCCGGGACTATCTGCTGGATCGGCAGATCGCCGCGCTGCCCGAGCCCGTCTGCACCCTGCCGGCCGTGCAGCCCGAGAACCTGCCCGCCCCGGCCGAGGCCGACAAGTTCCCCCTGCCGGCGCAGCTGGCCGGCTGGCAGCGCCGCGGCCGGGACGGCCGGCACGCCATTCTCAACCTGATCGACCGGCTGGCCGAGGGCGCCAGCCTCAACAAGGCGATCGACAAGGTCGTCGCCCAGGCCAAAAACGGCGCCCTGCCGCCCCACATCCAGGGCCTTGTGCCGGTGGCCAACGCCCGCAGCGCCCAGGGCGAAGGCAAGCAGACCCTGTCGCGCCGCACCCTGTACCGCTGGCGCGACCTGCGCGAAATCGAGCGCGCCAGCGGCCGGGCCGCCCTGGCCCCGCAGGCCCCGGCGAAAAAGCCGGTGCCGCCCTGGGCCAAGCTCTTTCTCAAGTGCTACCGCAAGCCGCAAAAGGTCAGCGTGCCCGAGGCCCTCGAAGAGCTGGAGCTGATCCTCCCGGAGGGGATCGAGATGCCCAGCGAAGCCCAGTGCTACCGGCTGCTCGAGAAGATGAGCAAGGTCGACCGCGAGCGCGGCCGGCGCACCGGCAACGATCTGCGGGCGCTGCGGCCCTTCCGCCGCCGCGACACCTCCGACCTGATGCCGCTGGAGGTCACCCTGTGCGACGGCCACAGCTTCAAGGCCAAGGTCGCCCACCCGGGGCACGGCCGCCCCTTCCACCCCGAAGTGTGCGCCGTGATCGACGCCGCCACCCGCATGGCCCTGGGCTGGAGCGCGGGGCTGGCCGAAAGCGCCCAGACCGTGGCCGACGCCCTGCGCCACGCCTGCACCGTAACGCCCGACAAGCCCGCCGGCGGCATCCCGATGATCTTCTACACCGACCCGGGCAGCGGCAACAAGGCCAAGGTCAACGCCGACCCCGCCTTCGGCCGCTACGCCCGGCTCGGCATCGATTTCAAAACCGGCATCGTCGGCAACAGCCAGGCGCGCGGCCTGATCGAGCGCTTTCAGAAGACCGTCTGGATCCGCGCGGCCAAGCAGCTGCCGACCTTTACCGGCAAGGATATGGACGGCAGCGTGCTGCATAAGACCACCCGCCTGCTCGACAAGGACATCAAGAACCAGGGCCGCTCCGACCTGCTCATCTCCTGGCCCCAGTTTCTCGACCTGTGCCAGCAGGCCATCGACCGCTACAACCACCGCCCGCACTCCGAGCTGCCCAAGATCACCGACCCGCAGACCGGCCGCCGCCGTCACATGACGCCGGCGGAGATGTGGGCCACCTTCGCCGCCCGCGGCTGGCAGCCCGACACCCTGAGCCCGGCCGAGATCGAAGACCTGTTCCGCCCCTGCGTCCAGGTCGGCACCCGGCGCGGCGAGGTGCGGCTGTTCAACAATATCTACTTCCACAGCGAGCTGCAGCACCACCACGGCGAGCAGGTGCTGGTGGAGTACGAGGTGCAGGACGGCCGCTTCGTCTGGGTGCGCGATCTGGAGGAGAGGCTTATCTGCAAGGCCAAGTTCGAAGGCAACAAGAGCCGGTTCTACCCCGTCTCGGCCAGCGAGGCGGCCATGGAGCAGCGCGCCGACCGGCGCCGCAAACTCAAGGAGCGCCAGATCGAGGAGATCGAGCTGGAGCGCAGCGGCACCACGGTCATCGAGGCCCACAGCGACCCGGCGCTGATCGAATCGCGCGAGCGCCTGGCGATCGAGCTTAACACCCCTGCGAAGCCCGTCCACCAGGTGCCCCAGGACGCCCGCAGCCGCTACCGGCTGGCCTGCGCCTACGAGCGGGATCTGACCGAAGGAAAAGCCCTGTCAACCGAGGCCACGACCTGGCTGCAGCGATATCAGAGGAATCACGAATACCGGACGTTCAGGAGCGTCGAAGAAGAGTTGGGAGGAAGCCGTGAACAACGAACATCAACTAGCTCAGAAACTGCTGGAGAGGATCGCCTATCACATCGAGTGTGAACGGCTGCAGGGCGATTTGAATCTCGACGCCAGCCTGGCGCGAGGCGACCAGAAGCACCACCAGACCTATCACCTGGCCTGGTTCCAGCTCAGCGAAAAGATCCTGGAGGCTCTGCAACTGTACATCGCCCCCGAGTTCGGCCTGAAATACCGGCCTCCGTGGAAGGAACTGAAACTGGTGGTCGACAACACCCGCAACAAATAAAAAAAGCCGCGTTGCAGCGCGGCTTCGATCGGCCCCCCAAGGGGCCTTAAGCAAATGCTTCAG
>NPID01005069.1_pt2 | contig 25390 bp, 17 predicted proteins | sample 8637491 | NCBI WGS metagenome assembly NPID01 (sample SAMN07420843, study PRJNA396082) | bioreactor metagenome | isolation source: sample BA6 brine-fed electro-methanogenic bioreactor BA | place: Japan: Kochi | collected 2016-06-14 | reverse complement strand
TTATTTGTGCCGGGATGAGAAGATCTATTGGCAATTGGTCAACGTGCAAAATTCAATTTCAAAGCAGAGAGTCATCATCCGCAAATCTATTTTGATATCGGCTCATAAAATATTTACCTTTACATAATATTTCAGGGCAATTTATGGGCGACTCCGACACATCATATCAAAACGCTGCAAACTGGCGGGAATCAATATTGAAATATGCGCAGCCCGATACAGGAAAAAGTATCTGGCAGATCATCAATTCATTTATTCCTTATTTCGCTTTGCTTACAGCCATGTATTTCGCTTTGGATGTCTCTTATTGGATTGCCCTTGCACTGGCCTTCCCGGCCGCCGGCTTCCTGGTAAGGATATTCATCATTTTCCACGATTGCGGCCATGGCTCCTTTTTTAAATCCACCACGGCCAACCGGATTGTGGGCATCATTGCAGGCTTGCTGGTATATACTCCATACCACCGCTGGCACTTCGAACATCTCAGGCACCATCAAACGGTCGGCAACCTCGACAAACGGGGCATGGGCGATGTATTAACGCTTACAGTGGATGAATATAAGGCAAGTTCTCCCCGTAAAAAACTCTGGTACAGGCTGTACCGCAACCCCATCATCCTGCTGATCATCATCCCTTTCTTTCTCTTTACATTGATCTATCGCTTTCCCGGAGAAGAACAGGGATGGAAAGTACATTGGAAAACCCACCTCACCACGCTTGTCCTCATCCTCCTGGTTACGGGTATTTCCTTGCTGATCGGGTTCAAAACCTTCCTGCTCATCCAGGTACCCGTTTTCCTGATCGCATCAATAGCCGGGGTATGGCTGTTCTACGTGCAACACCAGTATAAAGATGTGACCTGGGAAAGAAATGAGAACTGGAACTATCACGACATTGCGATGCAAGGTTCCTCCTACTACAAACTTCCCAGGGTTTTACAGTTTTTTTCCGGCAATATCGGTTTTCATCATATTCACCATCTGGGGCCTAAAATCCCCAACTACAATCTTGAAAAATGCCTGCGCGAAAACCCCGCATTTCAGATCAAGCCGCTTACATTCTTCAAATCCTTTCAATCAGTAAAATACCGCCTCTGGGATGAACAGAATAAAAGGCTGGTAAGCTACAGAGAAGCCGGGGTATGACCTTACACGACAGGTTCAGGGTGCCGCCCCTCGGCTTCGCTCGGGGTGACATTCGTGCCGAGTTCCGCCCCTCGACGGAGCTCGGGGTGACATTGGTGCCGAATTCTGAATTCACTTCAACACTCAAAACTCAAAACTCAACCCTCAACACTCCTCTTCATGAACTTGCCCTGAGCAAAGCCGAAGGGTCCATAATTCATAATCAATTAAGCTCCATTTCGGCAATCCTGGCTTCCAGCGCTTGTATCTGTTCCTGTTGTGCCTTAATGGCCTCAATAAGCAAGGGAGTGAGCTTGGAATAATCCACTGATTTGATCCCTTCGGCATCGGTGGAAACGATCTCGGGAAGGATGGCTTCGATTTCCTGGGCGATGACACCGACCTGGCGGTCTTCATCTTCCCCTTCTTTCCAGTAGTAATAGTAGCCTGATACTTGCTGAATTTTGTTCATGGGGTCTTGAATCACACTTAGGTTTGTTTTCAGCCGGGCATCCGAGAAGGTATTCCAGGCATTCGCCCGGGCCTCTGATCCGTCGCCGGAGCTGCCAACCTGCAGGCGATAGCCGGGCGTTGTTGTCCCGACACCCAGATTGCCATTCTTAACCACCACATTTCCTCCTTCGTACAAAAACAAATAATCATCGTCCATATTATATCCCATGCTCCCGCGAAAAGTGTTGGATTCTTCAAATGCGATAGTGGAATTTCCCGACAGGCCATCCAGATATACCGTAGCTCCACCGGTAGAACTTTTCAACTGCATATCATCTCCGCTAATATCCAATTTGTAAAAGGGATTGCTGTTTCCTATACCGATATTCCCAGATGAGATTGTTGTTTCGGTGCCATCCAGGCCATTGCCAAATAATAGGTTTCCTATGTTTAGTTTCTCACTATCGCTGGCACTACTGGCAAAAGGAGAATATCCAATAAAAATGTTTTTGCTGCCTGATTCTAATAATACTCCTGCATGATAGCCAATGCAGATATTTCCATACCCTGTTATATTAGACGACAACGCCTCATAACCCAAAGCGGTATTATGATATCCTGTAGTGTTATTTACAAGAGCACCAGATCCCAATGCAGAATTATCATCTCCTGTAGTATTACTTTTTAGTGCACCGTTTCCGACAGCTAGATTTTTAGACCCTTCTGTATTATTTATCATGCTCTCGTGTCCTATTGCAGTATTTTGGTAGCCTGTTGTATTGGATATCATTGTCTCAAAGCCTACGGCTGTATTCCTATAGCCAGTTGTATTATTATACAAGCTTTTGCTACCCACGGCGGTGCTTTCTTTACTGTGAATGGATAGGCTTGCCCCTGTGCCATTATGATAGAGTGCAGAATCGCCGATGGCGATCAAATAGCTTCTGTCATCATTTTTATAAAGTGCTTTCGCACCGATAGCAATATTGAAATTCCCGCTTTCTTGCTCATACAAACTAGAATTACCAATAGCTACATTACTAAGACCTGTTGTATTATGCCACATAGCGTTGATGCCAATTGCTGTATTAAAACTGCCTGTCGTGTTCCGATAGAGTGAATTCGAACCCATGGCTGTGTTGCCTCCTCCTGTTGTATTATACGCAAGCGAACGACGTCCAATGCAAGTATTAGATGATCCGCTCGTATTGTTGGCTAAACTTTCGCTACCCATTGCAGTATTGTAATTTCCGGTGATATTTTCACCCATAGAAATAAACCCAATTGCTGTATTTCTTAAGCCCGTGGTGTTACTATACATTGCACGAAACCCGAAGGCTGAATTGTCTTCTCCGGCGGTATTATCAAGCAAACTTTCATATCCCGCGGCTGCATTATTGTCGCCTGTTGTATTGGATTGCAGTGACTTGCTACCTACGGCAGTATTGTACTTACCAGCTGTATTATCATACATACTTAGATATCCCAGAGCAGTATTGTCATACCCGGTTGTATTGGCGTACAAACTTTTACTGCCTATGGCTGTATTTTGTATGCTATGAGTTTGATTGCTTGCTCCAGTGCCATTATAATAGAGTGCAGAATCACCGATGGCCACCAGGTGCTTCCTGTCGGTATTGCTGTAGAGGGCATTGGTACCGATGGCTACATTGGTTCCGGGCGTTTCCAGCCGTGTTGGCAGCATTTTAAAGATGGCAGTATCTGCCATGGTGAAAATGATCTCATCGGCATCGGGGGTTTTCTCCACCTGGATCTTTGTGTCCTTGTCGGCATCCTGCAGTATGGCAATCACTCCATTGGATATGCTGTCGAAAGCTGTTCCATTGTAAAAATAGAAGCAATTGGTTTCGGTATCATAAACCAGCATACCCTGTTCGGCAGCAGTCAGGTTATCCTCGAATTTATTTCGCTGGTAAGTGGTCATTCGGGGAATGAGTAAACCTTTTGTTGTAGCAGATATATCGAGCATGGCCATGTTGCTGGGATCACTGCCGTCGGTATTGATGGCCACCTGTGCAAATGCATTTGGATTGATAAGCATCAGAATAATAATGAGGCTGATAAAGGATGTCAATATCTGCCTGTTAAATGTTGCTTTTCTTTCTGGGTTAAATCGTTTTGTTCTCATGATCTTGGGATATTATATAATTATGGATTATGAATTATGGGTTATGGGTTATGGATTATGAATTGCTATATAATGTTGTTCAGGCGCCAAGGATTAAAGTTTCATGGTCACGCAGTTTGTGAATCTCAGTTGCTTTTGGTTGCAGAGACTGCTCATACTTTCCCGAATTGGTTTCCCGGCAGGATATACACCAATTGTAGAAATTCATTAGCTGTGATTCTTTCCCCTGTGCGAGTATGTCGACCTTATTGGGTGAAGTGTACTTAAGCTGTCCTGTAATCTTTAATTCAAAAGCTTTTTTTATACAGGAAAACCCAAAGCCGGTATTCCTGAATGTGCCTTCCAGATGGATACAAAATTGTTTATTGTGTGTCGCCTCTTCCATTTCGTTGAAATTCGTTGAGGCAAATAAACAAGCTACCGGCCGTTCATACAAAAATTATGGTAGGACAAATGCTCACACGCAGGTAGGACAAATGCTCACACCAGGGCTGGAATGTTGAACAGACAAAAGGGCGGAAGATAGGCGATTCTGTATTGTCGATTGTTAATTTTACCCTCCCCCTAACCTTCCCTCGACTACGCTCGGGACAGGCTCTCCCTGCTGGCAGGGAGAGGGGAAATTGCACATGATAAATCCTATAGACAGAATTTATAGTGTCCGGTTAAAGGCAAAATTGATAATAAAAGCCACCTGCTAAATTGATTGAATGGTTCGACTTCGCTCACCATGACAGCTCAATCCAACTTGAAAAAGGGAATAATGTGTTGCTGTCATCATGAGCACTTCGTCAGGCTCAGTGTAAACTCTGCCGAATGATTGCCCGAATGAAGCAGAAAAATAAATTCTAAACCAATCTCTTCAAAAAACCCGAAAGGTCCGCTTCTGCTTCGAGGCCCAGTTTTTTCCTCAGGCGCTGGCGGTTCTTATTCACTGCCGACATCGAGATATGCTGCAACTGAGCGATCTCTTTTGAGGGAAGATCGATGCGGAGATAGGCACAGAGTTGAACATAGGTTTCAGAAAGATCAGGATAGTCTGCCATAAGCTTGTCGAAAAAACCGGGATGGATCTCCGAGAATTCCAGTTTAAACTTATTCCAGTCCTGGTCGAGATCGATATTCTGATTGATAAGACTAATAATGTCTTTTTTCGATATGCCGTTCTCTTCTCCGCTTTGGGTGAACTTTTCCTTCAGGTCGATCAGAAATTCATTTTTCTGAACAAGCCCGAGGATTGAATTGGCCAGCAAGTGGTTCTTGTATTCAATGTTTTGCTCAAATTGTTCCTGCTGAAGGCGGTTGATCTGCTGCTCGGCAAAGACTTTATCCTCGAAATGCTGTTTTTCTTTTTCCTTTTCGCTGAGTTCATGTGCAGCAAGTTCTTTTTGCTGCTTTAATGTTTTATTCTTTAAGCGGATGCCATAGATCAGCAACACGATGATAAAGAGCAAACTGCCGGCAGCAAGCAAAACAAAAGTCAGGCGGTTTTGCTTCAGGCGATTTTCATTTTTGAGCAGTTCATTCTCGATCTGCGTTTCACGCGTTCGGTACTTTATTTCATAATTGGCCAGTTGTTTATGCTTCTCGGCATTGAAAACCCTCTGGTTTGCTTCATCGTATTTATTCCGGTATTTCCATGCCTTTTCAAACAATCCCCAATCCTTATACAAAGATGAAAGCCCCTGGTAAGATGCAATCAGGGTATAGTCAGAACCGATCTCCTCTCCAATGGAGATCGCCTGCAGATAAGCTTGTTCTGCCTTTTCAAACTTGCCCGAAGCTGCGTAATAATAGCCAAGGTCCTTCCTGGCAATGATCAGGGATTCAACAATATTTGCTTTTTCAAAGAAATCGATGGCCTCCAGGCAATATGCAATTGCCTCATCATATTTTTCTTCAGAGGCAAGTATTCGTGAGATCTCGTTTTTACGGATCGCCACCTTATATTGCCTTCCTGCAGCTTCATCAAGGGCAAGCGCTTCCTGCAACAACTCCATGGCCTTTGAGGCATTTCCGGTTTCGAGATAAACCATACCAAGATTGCTCAATTTCACTGCCTGATTATTGCTGTTCTGTGTTTTTCGCGCGTATTCCAGGGCGGTGTTAAGGTAGGAGATCGCCAGATCGTATTTGTGCCAGGCATGGTACACTTTTCCGATATTGTTATTGGTCATCGCAAGGTTCTCATCGTTGTTTTCTTCCTCATCAAAACGGAGGGTCTGCAGAAAATATTCAATGGCTTGCTCATATTTCCCCCATTTAAAATATACACTCCCAATATTATTTAAGGTGGCATACAACTCAGCTGTATTGCCACTCTGATCAAATATCGCAAGTGCTTGCTGATAATACTTAATCGCAAGATCATATATCCCAATAACATAATAGCAGTAGCCTACATCATTCAAGCGCAGCGCATAGGGGTCGGAAAAGCTGCCGTTCAGATCTTCTTCTATCTCCGCAGACCGCTGGTAATAGCTTATGGCCGATTCAAAATCATTTTTATAATAATAGGCATCAGCCAGGAGCTTATAGGTCAGTGCGGGCACCTCTCCCGCATATTCTTCCTGTATGCCTGCCGCCAGCTCCGCAAAATAAATCGCTGTATCCGGCTGGTCGTACGAATAGTATTCTGAAAGGCGGAGCAAGCTGTCGGCTTGTTCACCTTGCGGGAGATCATCCAATCCCTCCGGAAGTTTATCAGCATATGAGATCAAGGGAAAAAACGAAGCAATAACAAGAAATTGCAGGAAGCTTTTCAATATCGTCGGAAACATAATATTTATTTGTTAATCCAATAAAAAACAAATATTAACAATTTGGATGCCTGTGACTGGTTCTTCTACAAAGCTAAAAAATAATGCGTACATGGCTATGGAAAATGATAGATAAAATAAAAGGCAGCACAGCCATAAGGTAGTTGGGACAGATCCCAAATGCGGGCAGCATTTAATCACTCAAATTGGTTACCCGGACTTGATATAAAACTATGGGGTGTGCGTATATATCTATTCCTCCCCCTATATTGAACAGAAAAGTGGAAAGATTTATTCCAAATACAAGCAAGGATCTTATTCCTGATAAATTCGGATTATCTGTCCGTTAAAAGCATTAAAAATAATTTGTGTACTGTCAGCTTTCTCTTTGATTATAACTTCGCCGCTACTCGCGGTAGCTTCTTCAACAATTCCTGCCACATTCAAGCAAACCTGATGTGCTTCCGCATTATCTTCTGCAACAACCCTGATATAGTGGTTTTTGTTATCCTTTTCAACAAAAAAGCGCAGCTCAGCAAGGTTCTTTTTGAATTCAGCGACTTCCTCAATGGTGGTAACCCATGCATCGTCATTTTTAACGAGGTCCACCAGCCTGAGCAGAGGAACAATCGTTTCTTCATTATACCCTGTGTATCGCGGATGACCCAGGAATACCATCAAACCATTGTATGGTTTTACAGCATAATTCCAGTAGTTTTCCAGGTATTTTGAATAAATCATTAGCTGTTTATCCAGGCTTAAGGGATCCGGTTCACCTGGTTTACTTAAGTCTTTCAGGAAATAATAATCATCGTGATAGCTAGGTGCGATCTCTAATATATCCGTGCTAACAAAATAACTATTGTTGCTAATAACAATATTATATGGATGTACACTACCATGAATAAAATCCAGATTGTTTGCTCCAATGCTGGATTCAAATAAATAGTCTCTCTCATTCAAAGCCATCAACCCCCAATAGCTTAAATTGGTATAAGGAAAGCGGAACCCTTTAAAATCAATATCCCATTGACTTTCATTCATTAACACATCATTCAATGATCGTGGATATTCTCTGCCTTTATAGTTTAAATATGCATAGCCGCTGGATTGCAAATCAGACTCCCTTGATCTTAAGAAAGCCTTGACATCCTCATCAACCAATGCATTTACAAACACAGTTGGTTCAACCCCTTCATTTTGCAATGCACTGAAAATACGCTCATATTGCACCAGGGTTCCGGACGAATTCAGTGTTAGGCAGAAAGCCTGCTTATANNGCCAGGGGTTTAGGCTAACTGCCAATCCGTTTTGCCTGTTATACTCATCCAGTACATAATCATAAAAACTTTCGATCTGTTCCATGCTCCAGTGCCCGCCATCATTGGCAGGATGAAGGAAGGCTGATGAAGCAAGCAAAAAAGCAAGTCCCTCGTTATAAGTATTCTTTACAATAGCCGGAAGTGAGTCATTTCCATCCTTCCAGTAACCTAAAACCTCAACTTCATCTGAATATATCGAATCGGGAACCAAAGTCCATAATTCGGCATAGTCACCCCGTAAGCTTGCATTGTTTAAATCCCATTCTGAATACCCTTCGATCTCTCCCTGGCTATCATATCCAGTCATATTTTTTTCCGATAATCCCAGGCCATAACAATCAGACAATATCCAGTTTTCAGGGGTCAAACTTCCATAGGCTACAATCCTGTCCGTTCCATCAGGAAAATTTCGGCCAAGATTATCACCAGCAACGATCACACCGCCCCTTCTCACAAACCTCTCCAGGTTATCTAACTCAAAATCTGACATATAGGTCAAGGAGTATTTCCTGTCTGCATCGTGATATCCCGGAAAAGTGGAAAGAATAATGATATTAAACTCGCATAGTTTCTTTAAATCAAACAGGATTTCTCTTGATTCCAACCTCACTACTGCACCTCTTTTGTTTAGAGACTGGACAGCAATAACAATCCCCGTAGGCAGTTGTGTATCATTGCCGCTTATTCCGCTGGTAATAAACAGTACGCGTGGCAATGCTGTTCCTTTCACTTCAGTTGCAGCCATCTCATTATTCGGGGAGGAACACTGAAGCATGAATAAAACGCTCAAGAGAGCAAAAAGTAGATATCGTTTCATTTAACCAATAGTTCTATAGTGATCTGTTCATTTGGAAGGGCACTAAACTGTATCATTCCCGTCCTGTTGGTATAAACCTCATTCATTAGCGAACTACTAATCCTGATTTTCCTTGCTGTGGTATAATACTTAATAGTAAGGGGCTGATCATATATGCCATTATCCAGTTCATTAACGATCTCAAGAAAAATAAAATCCTGAAATTCTTTAAATTGAATCTTAGAGTTCTGTTTTTCTTTCAGGTATTTAAAAATATCAGATTCGGGGGCAATCCAGTATCCGCTGTTACGGATCAACCTGATTTGTTTATCAAAATCCGATCTTTCGATAAAGAATTCATGGGGAATTTTCTCCCTGGTATGAGCAGGAATTCCCTCATTTTCATCATAAAGGTGCAAGTAATTTACAATTGTCCATGCATTCCTGTTAATTTTTAAAAGGCTGTCCAGTTCTGAACGGGAAATGTCAAAATCCAATACGGAATAATCAATCTCGTCATAGCTGCCCATGAGCGGATCTTCAACTCCAATTTCCCGGACAAATATGGCCGGGATATGCGAAATATCCAGGCCTGACTCATCAAGGTGGAGTGTTTCTATCTGAGAATTCGTTTTACTTTCAATGCTTTTTACATCACTGTAAGAGGGAATTGCGGATTCCGACTTCAGCTGTAAACAGATCTTATTATTTCCAGCAATTTTTTCCAGTTGTGAAAGTCCCAGCCTTTTCAACCTAATGCCTTCGTTAAGTTCATAAAGCCCGGCTTCATCATCCATCATCCCGGGTATTACAGCAAAGCCAGCACTTAGTTTATATTTTTCCAATACGGGCAAAGCGTATTCATATTGAGAAAATCCGGCATTGTCGAAACTAATACTCACCGCTCCAGGCCTGTTTTCATAAAAATCAGCTATTTCAAATTTTTTCCCGATCCCGGACCGTAATATATTGGGAGTATCTTCAGGTTCCAGGTCTTTGAAAAAATCTTGCAGGCTATAATATACCGGTTTAAGTCGTTGGTTGTATGTTGGATTTTCCCATTCATCCCAAATAAAGGAAAATGCTTCTTCCTGTGGGAATTGTATTATACTTCCATCAGTCTTATTCACAACAAAAAGGAATATATTGAATTCATCAGTCTTGCTATACTCTATCACTCCTGTTCCTTTTTTATCGTCAAGAACAAAATGCCCGGAAGGATCGCTGACATTTAACAGGTGCCAATCCAGTCTCAGTTCAAGGATATTATTCGAATGATCATAAAACCAATCAGCATTGGAATATTCGGGTTCGGATGAACAACCGAAGATCAACGGGCTCCGGTCTACAATAACAGAATCTGTTTCTTCATCAAGCAACGATGTCCTGCCCCGGTTGGTCAGCATTAATTGATGAACGAAATTCCCGTTTGAATTTTTCTCTGAAGCATATACGGGTACATGATCATTGTATATGTCGGTAAAGACTGAGTATGGTTCATCAACGAATATCCAAGCACTATCTGCAGACCTTAATTCTACCAGGAATTCAAACCCATTATTGAATATCTTATCAGTGAACGGAAGACGGTGATCTCCTTTTTCTTCATCATAGGAGTCAATAGCAATGTAAACATCCGCATCTGCCAGATCTATACCCGGCAATACTGCTGAAAGGTAAAAGTAGCCTGCATCTGCATCAGCTTTCATGCTAATTTTTTCCGTTTCGAGTTCTTTGAATTCCCAATCTTTCAAATTTCCATCTATTCCTTTTGTTCTGCTCTCAAGGGCCAGGATCCCGAAGTTTTGTTCAGGGTTTTCCATATTATGCCAGAGTTTACGGTTTTCAAAAGGCAGCTCAAAATCCATAACCAGCCAGTTATGTTTAAACCACTCATCGATCCATTCGAAATAGATCGCACCTGCACATCCTGAATTCACAATATTTTGCGTCATTTCAACTGACAGGATTGCCTGATCTTCCTCAGAGTGCCCTCCCTGGTGGAACCCATAAGGTGAAAAATGGCTCAGCCCCCGGCTGGAAGGGAGGCCGTATTCGGCAATAATTAGTGGCATACCCTGATTATGTTGTTTTAAGTCAAGGAGATACCCATAATAAGGATCGAAAAGTCTCTTGTGATTCAATGTATTTTGGTAGGATTCCTGTAAATAAATGAAATCCGGATAATAAGGATATGCATGATATGCGGCAAATAATCCCGGGAAAAAGTATTTTGTAGCGTGAAATCTCATGAAATCAATACTTTCCAGGTCATTATCATGTTCCCGTACCTTTTTATTTTCAATAATCTCAGTGTTATGATACATGGGATCGAGCGGGAGCCAGTTCACAAATGAAACAGGATGCTGATATTTGTAACTCTGAGTTTCATAGAGAATGGCGAAATCCATCATTTCAGCCAACCAGGCTTCCATGGCATTTCCACTATTCATGCAAATAAAATCGCCCGTAAAATGGTCCCTGTCGTTCACCTGGTTTGTGTTGAACACAGCATCCGGTTCCCATTCCCTTCCAAGAAGATAAGCTACCACATATTTTGAAATATTGGCGGCATATGTTCCGGAGGCTTTCCCTGGTTTTTTCTGTATTACCGCATCCCCTTGTATTACATCGATCATATCGGTAATTTCCTTCTGAAAATCCCGCATATACGAGGGGTCATAATAATTTTTATCAGGGGGGATAGTAGCCCATACACCCTGCATAAGGTAAAGCGGGTGATCATGATGATGCAGATTATAATATGAAAAAGCCTCATAAAACGCAGGAGGAAGAATGGTATATGTCCTGATTGTATTGGCATTCATTTTGCCAATCATGATCAGCCATTCCAGGTATTCAGAAAAGCTCAGGGAGAATTCGGCCGGGAACTTCCCTGGTACGGCCACTCCAAGATTCACCCCCTTTAGGAACATCTCATTCCAGTACAATATTTTTTCACCTTCAAAGTACTTTACATCCAGTTTCTGAAAATAATCATCCCTTATCATGAAGTAGTAATCGGAAACGGAAGCAGCCTTTTGGAGATCTTCTGCAGACAGCTTAGAAATAAGGGGCTTTGATTCATCTTCAATAATCAGTTCAACAGTTCTTTCTTCCCGCAATGAAGTTTCAATCTTCATCATCTGGTAAACTGTAAGGCCCAGTAATGCCAGCAGTAGAACTATAACGATATATTTTCCTTTCATCAGAAAAGAATTTTGAATGATGCAAACCCGCTTAAATTACGATAAAAGGGGTTATAAAAATTGCTTCCGCCTATTGAGATAGAAAAAGGGTCTTTACGATAGCCGAATTCCATATTGGCCGACCAGTTATCGACATCAATCTTCTCCTCCTTAAAAATTTGTCCGTTGCCGACCTGTTCATAAAACATCTCCGTTCCAAAATTATAGGAAAAATAGCCATAAAAATAGAAGCGATTGAGTTGATAATATAATGATACGAAGCCCCCGGTAAGGTTCCGGTCGAAGGGGGTATAATACAATGGTGATTTATAGGTGTAATCAAGATAAGAATATTTCAGACCCAAGCGTGCAACCGGCTTTGATAAAACCTGGTATGCAAGCGAAAAACTGCAGGATCTGTATGAATTGTCATGAACCCCATAGGTATTGGAGTAAACATCCTCAATCAGTACAGCGTCGACAATGCCATATCCAATGGATGATGTGAATTCTAATTTGCCAAAGCTTAAACCGAGAATATCTGAAACCGACTTTGCCCCAACTTCATTCCAATAATAATAATAGTCGTACCCTCCGGTAAATGTATTTTTCAGAGTGAACATACCAACATTGCAGGCCATTTCCCAGCTTAAACCATAAGCTGAGAATTTTGTATCTGATGTGGTATACCCCACCCAACCGCTGATTGTATGATGTTCCGTCAGCCATTTTGCTTTAATCCAGGAATTACTATACCATCGCATTGTATCCCCTATATGATTGTTAAAAACCCTGTTTGAGTGGTCCAGAAGGTAATTTGCCTCAAGCAGAAAATGATCGTTAATCCTTTTTTCAAACTTTATCCGGGTGATCACTGCATTGATTTCATAGTTTTCTTCAGTTTCGCGAACCGGCCCAGCTTTGATCGTCAGTTTAAATCGCAGTTCATTCTGAACTTTCCGGGATTCCTCCAATAATTCCTTATTTTCCGGATCAAGGGCAATAGCACAATTATAATTTTTCATCGCTTTTTCGGGCATGCCCTTCCAGTAGTACATTTTACCAATACCTGCCCAGGCTTCTGCATAGGTATAATCAATGCTAAGCACTTCATTATATACACCGATGGCATTATCTATCTTGCCTGCAAAACTATAAGCTTTAGCAAGCAGGAAGTATTGTTGTATTTCTTCGGGGTACTGCTGCAGGGCCTTTTCATAACAGGAGATCGATCTCTGAAGCTTTCCGCTCCTAAGGTATGCGTTTCCCAGGCCGTTAAGAGCATTTAGATCGGATGAATCATTACTGTAGATTTCGTTGAATAGTTTTATGGAAGCATTAAAATCATCGGATATTGCATAAAGACGGGCAAGGGCCAGAAGTGCGTCGTAGTCGGTAGAGTCGTAAAGCAAGATCTTGCCATAATTTTCTATTGCGGTGGCATAATCACCCGAAATTCGGGCTTTATAGCCTGATTCCCGCCAATATTCAGTATTTTCTTCTTGTCCTGACAAGGCAAATACAAACATGAATAAGACTAATGATAATAAAATATGTTTCATTCGTGCTTCAGGCCTTTACGTTCAAATTTATTCCAGGAACTTCTTCTATTCAAAAAGCTTATCAATCCATTGATCTGTGCGGCAATTTTATAAAAAGAATATGAAAATTCTGCAATGATCCCGGCAATTACCAGCCACATCCATTCTTTGAAGCTTTTATACCTGAGAGCATTTCGGCTAACAGCTCCCTGCTTATAACTCCAGCTTTCGATTGCTGCTGTGATCGAACTCATAATAATGGCAGTAACAATCATGGCAGACAAGATCAATAAGATTACCCATTCAAAATTAATAATACCAAAAATGGAGGCAAGGACAATAAATACCAGGGAAACCACTTTCATCAATGGCGATAACAACTCAAAATAAAAATAATATGGCAATGCAAACAGACCAGTCATTCCATATTTTGGTTCAAAGATCATTTTGCGATGTATTCTGAGTGTTTCAGCCAGACCCTGGTGCCATCTTGACCTTTGGCGAAAGAGGTTGCGTCCATTTTCGGGAACTTCTGTCCAACAAACAGGTTTTGGCAAGAAAACTGTTTTGGGTACAATTTTCTTATCCCTGAAATACCGGTTAAGGCGCACAATGATCTCCATATCTTCACAAACAGTCTGCTTACCGGGACCAATTGTTTCAATAATATAATCATGCTTGTTAAATGCGGTAAGAAATCCTCCCACCTCAAGAAGGTCTTGTTTCTTAAACAATGAAAATGCCCCTGACATGATCAGCAGGGAATTGATCTTGCTTAAGCCAAGCCTGGAGATCATAAAGGTTTTAATGTATTCGATGATCTGCCAGAGCACCCATATGTTTAAAGGTGTTTTTGAATTCACAACCTTGTTATCTTTCAGGGTCAAATCATTTGAGGCAGCCAGCTGACCGCCGGAAACAACAGTATTCGGATCCAGAATAAATGGCCTCACCACTTCTTTCAGGGCATTGGAATCCAGGATTGAATCTGCATCTATGGTACAGACAAAATTACCATTCGAGTAATTAATGCCGGCATTTATGGAGTCAGCTTTACCACCATTTTCCTTATCAATAAGGCTAAGACAACCTGATTTTGCGGAAAAGACCTTCTTTACAGGACTGGTTACCAGACCATCAGAAACCGTAATCTCTAACTCTGTAAAATCAAAATGCTTATGGAGTTCATTTAAAGTATTGTCAACTGATCCATCATTGACCACGATAACTTCATAATTTGGATAATCCAGATTGAGAAGCATTTTGGTGCAATGGACTATTGAAACTTCTTCGTTATAGGCAGGAATTATCAGAGAGACAAAATAATCTGAATAATCGATGCACGAAGCAGGCTTTTTGCCTGTTTTTTTTCTACTGAAGATGATAAGGGAATAGATGTATAAAACAACATCGATCAAAAAATACAAGCTAAAGTATATGATCAACAACTTTTCGATTATCCTTAACAGCACTATCATCAACGTATAAGATCCGGAGATTAACAAAAACACGATTTTATTTCGCAATATCCGAAAGGGAAAACGAATTACATTATATTTAAGTATTCAAATATAAATTATTTAAGTCTTAGGTAGATTCAAATTACCGGGTATAATAAATAAATCCGGCATTCAAGGTGCAAGCGTCCCTATTTTTCACACTACTAAAGCGCATTAAGAATAAATTGAATCTTTGGGGTTGAAAATCATCTCCATATATGAGTAAAAAAAAGGCAGCACAGCCACGCCGCTGGTGCGCGTCTAGCATCAGACACCGGATATAATTCGACATTGTGAATGGTCCAATTCCAATGTTCCGCTATCGCACGTTTTTAAGGCATGCAAGTATTTCCCCCACTGACTAACCTCTGCTGTGTATTCTCTTTGTCTCAATTCTCAGCACTCAATACTCACATCACAACACATAATCCTGTCAAAAATCCATGCTTTTATGAACAGTGAATATCATAGAGAATTTTTTATATTTGTAATGCTTAACCAATGACAAGCAATTTCTTTTATTCTTTATTACAGAGTTAAATATTTTACAGGAAATGCAGACTAAACCCCTGTGGTTATTTATTCTTTTATTCATGATCGTTCCCGCAAGTATCAAGGGGCAATCATTTCCGGCCAAGTTCCAAAATTTACCAAAACCTGAACTTCTGGATACCTTGTTGAGCCTTTCAGAGTTTCACTCATATGATCAGCCCGATTCGGCAGTATTTTACGCCAACCAGGCCATCCTTCTTCTTGAAGATCAAGGAACAGAAGATGCCGCCTATGCTTACAAACTTCTGGCAGATGCCTATTATTATCAGAATGAATTCAGATCTGCCATCGAAGCTTATCAGAAATCGGGCAATATCGAAATTCTTCTTGGAGGGAATTCTTCTGTAAAGTATGCGCAAAGAATCAATGATGTGGGTTATTGCTATTATGTGATGGGGATTTATGATCTGGCCATTGAAAATTATATAAAAGCACTGAAAATTCTTGAAAATAGTGAGGAGCCTGATGAATATTATACCATTCTGAATAATATGGGTTCCGTTTATTTCAACCAGGGAAATTACCAGAAGGCCATTGAGTGTTTTGAGCAAACCCTGGAATATGATGAATCTACCGGAAACCTTAATGAAGCTTCCATCACCTACAACAATATCGGCAAGGTTTACCAGGCCTGGGGAAAATATGATGCAGCCATTGAGCATATCCGGAAAGCACTGGATCATTCAAAGAATTCCGGCAATTCAAAAACCCAGGCCATCAGACTTAGCAACCTGGGTATGGTTTACCTTGACATGGGGGACCCTGAAAAAGCTTTATCCTTATTAGAAGAAGCACTTAAGCTTGATCAGGCATCAGGCAATGAATTTAAAATTGCCATAAGAAAAAGTGAGATTGCGAGAATATTCGCTGAATCAGGAGATTTCGCCCAGGCAATAAACTTTAGCAATGAGGCGCTGAAGTTTTTCTCTACTGCCAACATCCTGGAATCCATGGCCATCGTCAACAATGACCTTGGAGGGTTTTACATGGGATTAAGAAACTACCCAAAAGCTGAGGAATCCTTCCTGAAATGTATTCATATTTCAAACGGAACCGGTTCAAACTATATGATAATGAATGCTTACGAGGGTTTGTCCTCCCTCTACCAGGAATGGGATAAAGCAGATCTTGCATTGGAATACTATAAGAAAGCGGATACAATACATCAGGAGTTATTCAATACCGAGAAGCACAGGCAACTGGCTAATTTTGAAATCAAATACCAGACAAAGGAAAAGGAAATCGAAAATGAGGTCCTGAAACGTGAAAATGAATCAAAACAATCCAGACTCATATTATTGACAATCGGCATTATCAGTTTGTTATTTATTATGTTCCTGCTTGTTTGGAGCATACGCCTGAAAAATAAAAACCTAAAACAACAAAAAGTACTTGCAGAGCACATAAGATCGGAGCAGTTGAGAGAAAAACAACATTATGAGGACAAGATCTTTGCTGAGAAGCAGATCAACCGGCTGCAGACGGAACAGTATCAACAAAACATAGAACATAAAAACCAGTTACTGGCAAATTCAACCCTTGGGCTTATTCAGAAAAATGATTTCCTGATCAATCTTAAAACCAAGATCGCAGAAAGTGGAGAGGAAAACGGCATATCGAAAAAGGAGATCATCAGCCTGATCAATCAGAATATTGATATCAACCAGGATTGGAATAAGTTTCAACTGGAGTTTTCCGGGATCCATCCGGGTTTCTTCGATAGGCTTAAAAATGATTTTCCCGACCTTTCGGAACCCTTTGTACAGCTGTGCGCTTTCTTACGCATTGACCTAACCTCAAACGAGATTGCCCAATTACAAAATATTTCCATCTCCGCAGTATATAAAAACAGGCAGCGTTTAAGGAAGAAGTTGGGCCTAGAGGCAGAAGCTGACCTGTCGGGTTTTCTAAAAAATCTTGTATAAAAGACACTTCGAAAATCACTCCATCGAAAATCGCTTAATCTCATCGCCCCCTCCAAACCTTCCACAACCGGGGGAGGCTTCGATGATGGCCTGATCTATTGTCTTATCATTTGTCTTAGCCCTGTGAAGGCATTTGTCCTAGCACTTTAATTGCGTATTTGTATTCAGTAGAATTTCTTTGTGCAAATAATATTTACAAGAGCACTTGCACACATGAAAAAAGAATTCCACATCCTCCTGACAGGAACATTCAACGACACCGGATTTGGGTTTTCCTGTATGAAGAAAGCCTACGAACTTCAGATCACAGGCCAGCTAAAATATATCAATAAGCATATGGTTGACATCGTGGCTACGGGCCGGGAAGATCGTCTATCCTCCTTTTATAAATGGTGCTTATCAAGCAATGAAGCCAGAGAGGGAGAATACCATATCCTGAACCAGGCAACAAACTTCAATCAGGATTTTCAAATAATGAATTCAATAGAAACCAGATAAAAACGCAAAACCTTTAAACCCATTTTAATTATGATAGCCTTATTTAAAAACAGATCGATCCTGACCCTGATTATCTTATCAGTATTCAATCCCTTACTATTTGCCCAGGTAGGCATAAACATGGATGGCAACAATCCGAACAGCAGGGCCATGCTTGATATTTCATCCAACACGATGGGACTGCTTATCCCAAGGATGACCACTACCGAGCGAAATAGCTTTGAAACCACCCTCGGGGCAACCGAAACAGGCATGATGGTTTTTGATACTGAGACCAACACCTTTTATTATTTCGATGGTATGGTTTTCGACAGCATCTCCAATGGAGTGATTTCAATCCTTCAGGATGGGGATAAGGATACAAAAATCGAGGTGGAGGAAACACCCGATGCGGATGAGATCCTTTTCACCATGGCAGGTACAGCCAGTTTTAAGATGACACCAACATGCCTGGAAACACCTGGTTCAAATGTTGCTATTGGGTCGAGAGCTCTTTATAATAACAATAACAGGAAACATTTAATTGCCATAGGCGATTCAGCATTATATAATAATGGTACAGGAGCAGGCCTGGATTATCATGGAACTAAAAACACAGCAATAGGTAGTAAATCCTTGTACACTAATACAACCGGTTATTATAATACAGTAAATGGATTTAACGCAATGTATTCTAACACATATGGTTATGAAAACACAGCACTGGGAACAGAATCCCTCTATGGTAACACAGGAGGACATGGAAATACCGCGGTTGGTTTCCAGGCTTTATACACCTGCGATTTTGGAAATTATAATACTGCAATAGGTCACAGTTCATTGACAGTATCTACCTCTGGTATGAACACCAGTGTTGGTGCTTTTGCGATGGAGGATAATATTTCAGGAACATATAATTCAGTTCTAGGCTATGCGGCATTGCAAAATAATACGAGCGGCAATAATAATGTAGCTGTGGGCTGGAGTGCTTTAAAGCTCAATGAAACAGGAGTTTCTAATGTAGCCATTGGTGCAAGTGCACTTTTCAGTAATAATGACCGGAATAACATCATCGCAATCGGAGATTCTTCACTCTATAATAATGGTACAGGAGCAAGCCTGGATTATCATGGAACTAAAAACACAGCAATAGGTAGTAAATCCTTGTACACTAATACAACCGGTTATTATAATACAGTAAATGGATTTAACGCAATGTATTCTAACACATATGGTTATGAAAACACAGCACTGGGAACAGAATCCCTCTATGGTAACACAGGAGGACATGGAAATACCGCGGTTGGTTTCCAGGCTTTATACACCTGCGATTTTGCAAATTATAATACTGCAATAGGTCATAGTTCATTGACAGTATCTACCTCTGGTATGAACACCAGTGTTGGTGCTTTTGCGATGGAGGATAATATTTCAGGAGCGTATAATTCAGTTCTAGGCTATGCGGCATTGCAAAATAATACAAGCGGAAACAGTAATATATGTATTGGGTACAAGTCAGGTGACAATATATCAAGCGGAGACAGAAACATTGTAATTGGGTACGATATCGACAGCTATAGCTCAACCGCTAATGAAAGATTAAATATCGGCAATTTAATCTATGGCACAGGCCTTGACGGTACTGGATCGACCATTTCATCCGGGAATATTGGGATCGGAACTAATAGCCCTGCTTATAAACTGGATGTTTATGGTGATATGCAGCTAAAAAGTAATACAGGAAATGTGACACTCATTATAGATCCACCTTTATCAAGCGGGAATAGCGAGATCCAGTTCCAGGAAGGGAACAATTACAGGGGAGCTATTGGTTATAATACAAACCTGAATTATATGTATTTCTATGAAGGTGGAAATATGGTGTTGGATAATGGGAACCTGGGTATAGGCACAACTACTCCTGCGTATCGATTGCAGGTCGGTTCATCCGGTGACGGAACCACAGCCCGGGCAAACGCATGGAATACCTTTTCAGATGCAAGCCTGAAAAAAGACCTGAGCATTATTGAAAATCCTATCGAAAAAGTAGAGCAGGTTTCAGGTTATTATTATTACTGGAAGGAGGGTGAAGATCATAACCGCCAGGTGGGCATCATCGCACAGGAAATTGAAGAAATATTGCCGGAGATCGTTTCAACAGATCACGAAGGCATAAAATCTGTTGACTATTCCAAGCTTACACCGCTTCTGATAGAGGCCATCAAAGCCCAGCAAGAACAAATCAAAGCATTAGAACTAAAAATCAGTTCCCTTAACGATTAAAAAAAGGCAGCACAGCCACGCCATGCCACCTTTTCATAGTATTCGGGATTGGGATATCTTTATTCTGCCTTCACGAATTTCTTGCTGATATAAAGTCCTTTGCTGCTTTTGATATTGACGAAATAAACTCCAGCAGGAAGATCACTGGTATTGAAGCTCAGTTTCCCATCCTGACCGGCACGGAGTGAACCTTCCTGAATTTTTTGCCCGGCCTGGTTAAAGATCGCACAGGCATAATCGGCATCGACCTTTGACAAGGAAACATTCAGAACATCCGTAACGGGATTGGGATAGATCTCCATCTCAGGGAGCATCTCGTTGCTTTCAATGTTTACCAGGGTATTGGCATAGGCCAGGTCGAATGCAAAAACCATATCGTTCTGGATCATGCCGCCCATCAGTGGAGAGTCGTCGAGAAGCATCTCGCTGATAAACAAACCACCGGCAATAGAGGTTACTCCGGGAAGTTGTGTTACGTCGATGATCGTGCCGCTTTGTGCCTGAGCAGCTATGTCATACCTGATGATCATTGCCCCGGAACCCTCCTGGCTGAAGCCCCAGAGGTATGGACCACCTGATGTTACATTGTCGATAGCCAGTCCGCTGATAGATTCCATAGTAACACCGCTGGGCATCCATTGATCGAGGATATTCCCCTGCAAGTCCATTTTGTAAACGTGGGGGGTCCAATGCTCACTTGCCCAGAGCACATTTTCGATGGGATCATAAGTCAGACCTCTTATTTTGAATGAAACATTCACTGTATTGATCAGTGTTTTGTTATCAAGGTCAAGTACATAGAAGAAGAAGTCATTCGGGCTCCCGTAATAATATTGTCCGTCAAAGGCCATATCGCGTACATGCCCCACGCCCGGGACTACAAAAGTTTCCAGAACATTGCCCTGGTCGTTGTAGCGGGCAATGCTGTCGTCGAGCCACTGGCTGACATAAATATCAACCCCATTGGTATTCACCCCGTATTCACCGATAAAGGCGGCACAGGGAAAGGTCCAGGTAGCTACAATTGAATCGGTTTCAACAGCTGCCTGGGGATCCAGATTGGCGTTCGGAGCGATCTCCACCTTATCCGACTGGGAAAAGGCTGATATGGAAATGCTGCAGATCAAAAAAAAGAATAGTTTTTTCATTTTCGTAAATATAAACATGTAAATATCTCAATTGTAGTAAAGAGCATTTTATTGGTCGAAAGGTTGCATGCGGTTGAAAAAGTTTTATGAAGTAAATTTAACAAAACTCTGGAAATATCCCAATGATCAAAATCCTATAAAAATCCAAACTCCAAACGCAAGGACTCCGGACAATAAAATTCTAAGCTCTAAATTCTAAACTCTAAAGATTCAAAACACATAGCATACAACACATAGCACATAGCACATGTGCTATATAGCATATAGCATATAGCAAACAACACATAGCAAATAGCAAATCCTAGAGCCCTCTCATCCACTCCGGGCGCAGGCCGGCATTCCGGGGATCATTGAGGGCGGAATCTATCTCCTTCAGCATGCGGTCTTTCTCCCTGCCCAGGGTCCCTTTTAAAATGAGGTAATTCGAGGCATGATCGCTGCGGAAGACGGTTTGGTCCAATTCGGTGTGTGAAAGGAAAACTTTCAGCTCATTGAGCAGATCCGAGATTTCGCAGGGCTCAAATTCGCCTTTGAAACGTTTTTTGAAATGATCCGGTCCATGAGGATAGCTCAGGACAAGTGTTGAAAGAAATTCCGGCTGCACGGCATTCACCACCTTGGCCGAATTCAGGGCATGTTGCTCACTGTACTTCTTCCCTCCCAGTCCATTCAGGATCATGACGGAACTTTTGATACCCGCTTTTTTCGAGCGCTGCAACCCTTTCACGCTTGTGGCAAATGTCTCCCCTTTCTTCACCATCTGCAACACTTCATCATCGCCCGATTCTATACCTACGTAGATCAATGCCAGGCCGGCTTGCCGGATCACCGACAGTTCCTCATCCGTTTTGCCCAGCAGGTCTTTCGGAATGGCGTAGGCCGAAACGCGGCTAAGCCTGGGAAAAACTTTCTTTAATTCATCCAATAGTTCAAGCAGGTATTCGGACGGCAGCACCATGGCATTGCCATCCGCCAGGAAAACCTTGCGCACATGATCGGCATAGGGCACCATCGACTGCATTTCGTCTTTTACTTCCTCAATATCCCGCACCCGGAACTTTTTGGTGGTGTACATTTCGCAAAATGCACAGCGGTTCCAGCTGCAGCCGATCGTTGGCTGGAGGATGAGTGAATTGGCTTCGCTTGGGGGGCGAAAAACCGGTTCGTTATACACTATAGAAGAATACACTTTTCTATTTCTAATTACATTTTCAATATTCAATATTCAATATACAATTTTCAAAGTTGCAAAAAATTGCATCATTTTATCAAATACGAGGGGGACATTTTAACAAATATGGTATTAATAAGTAAAGCGTATTAAGAAGTAAATGTCAAATAGCAGCACATAGGTTACACTTTTCTGATTGTTAAGAACTCTTTTTTTTAACCCCCATGGGGGTCACGTGCTTAAGGCTTGTCTATAGCATAACATGGGTTACACTTTTTACGATCTTTAGTTGAAATATATATCAGCTATGGATGAAGAAAAAACACGCCAAGAAGCGATTAAATTATTTCAATCAGGAGAGAATGTTAGTGAGATCTGTCGCCAGTTGAACAAAAGCAGAAAATGGTTCTACAAATGGAGAAAGAGATTTACCAGTAGTCCTTTAGGGGAATGGTACAAAGATGAAAGCAGAGCTCCTAAACACATTCCTAATAAAAGATCTCAGCAAATTGAACAGGAAATCCTGGTTGTCAGAAAGAAGCTTCAGTTGGATAAATACGCCCAAACAGGAGCTATAAGTATTCAATATGAATTTTTTAATCAAGGGAAGGCTATACCTGCTGTTTGGACAATAAACAGAGTATTAAAGGAACATGGATTAGTTCAGAAAAAACCATCTAGATATCAATCGAAGAACCTTCCCTATCCTAGGAGCAAGTACACGAGTGTTCATCAGTTGGATTTTGTCGGGCCACGGTATATAAAAGGCTTTGGAAGGGTTTTTAGTCTAAATATAATTGATATAGAAACTCACTTTGCCCACATTAATGCAATCCCTGGTAAGAGTGTAAGATTTGTTATCCAATCTGTTGTTCGTTTTTGGAAACAATATGGTTTTCCTGATTACCTTCAAATGGACAATGAGCTTTCATTCCGGGGTAGCAATAAATACCCCAGATCATTTGGAAAACTTATCCGCTTTGCACTTTCTCAAGATGTTAGCGTTATTTTTATCCCTATTTCAGAGCCATGGCGCAATGGCTTGATTGAACAGTTTAATGATACGTTTGATAAATATTTTTACCGTAAAAATGTATTTACAAATTTGGAAGACATGAAAAAAAAGCTTTGGAATTTGAGAATTACCATAATCTAAATCACAGGTACTCTGCTAACAAAAGCAAGTCGCCATTTGAGCAACGAGAATATCTAGGTAAAAATATTAAGCTAAAACACCAATACATTGTTCCAGATAAAATACCATTCGATAGCGGAGAAGTTATTATTATTCGATTCATCAGAAGCGATCGAACCCTAAATATTTTTGGGGAAATATTTTTGGTTAAGCAAGAACTCGTATATAGTTATGTAGAGGCAATAATCGTAATTGCAAGCCATAAACTCATAGTGAAAAGAGATGAAATTATCGAGCAAATTTTTGACTATCAACTACCACTCATCGAATAAAAAAAGTGTAACCTATGTTGTGCTACAAAAGTGTAACCTATGTTATGCAACTTATCAAGTAAAGGATAAACTTATGAGATTAGAATTAGAAAACAGGCTTATAGATTTTAGTGTTTCGATAAATCATTTTGTACTGAAACTAAAAAACAGCCTGCTAAATCAAGCATTAAGCAAGCAAATAATTCGTTCAGCTACGAGCGCCGCCCTGAATTTTGGGGAGGCACAGGGGGCAGAGTCACGCAAAGATTTCATTCATAAAACCAGTATTGTATTGAAAGAATTACGGGAAACAGAAATTTGCTTAAAAATAATTTTACGATCAAATTCATGCAACAACAAACAATACCTCGAAACATTGATCAATGAATGCAAACAACTCATTGCTATTTTCCAGAAATCCTTGAACACCCTACGGGCAAAGGCCTGAACAAAAATTCCCTCCTTTGAATATTGAAAATTGCATATTGAATATTGAATATTGAAAGAAGAATCACCAGAACGGTTGTTCACGTTCAAAATCCGGCCGGTAATGCTCGTTGCTTTCGATGCCCTGGATAAATCCCCGGTGGATGCCCAGGTCCCTCATCCTTTCTGTTACTTTGCGGTATTCGCGCGGATCGACAAAACTTCTCAGGGGTTCATACTCATTGGCATGATGGCAGGGATAATACTGCGACATCAGGGCAACATGAATTTCGGGGGATAATTCTTCGGCAATGGTCTCCATCACCTGCAGGCTGTTTCCGGTATGTCCGGGGAGCACCAGGTGGCGTATCAGCATGCCCCGCATGGCATAGCCTTCATGGTCGATGATGAGGTTGCTGCCCGTTTGCCTTAGCATCTCCTTCAATGCCTTCAGGGCGATGGAAGGATAATCCTGAACATCGGAATACTTCCTGCCAAGGCTTTCATCCATGTATTTGAAATCGGGCAGGTAAACATCCACCAGACCTTCCAGTCCTTTCAACTGCTCCACATCATCGTAGCCGTTGGAATTATACACGATGGTAGGAGAATATCCCAAATGCCTCAGGGCATGGATGATGACCTTCACCTGGGGAATAAAATGCCCGGGCGAAACAAAGCCCAGTATGGGAATACCGGTATCGAGGATGCCGCAGATCTTCCCCAGGACCTCTTCCAGTTCCAATTCATCAGCGCTGTGATCCAGGCTCCTATCACTGATCTGCCAGTTCTGGCAATACACACACTGCAGGTTACAATGGGTGAAGAAAACATTGCAGATCCCCCGGCTGCCGCTGATCACCGGCTCCTCACCCTGGTGCGGAAAAATGGAGGAAATGCTGAACCCGGCCCCTGCCTTGCAATACCCCTTCCGGGGTGAAAAGCGGTCGGCACGGCACTTCCGCGGACAAGTGCTGCAGTCGCGCAACTCCTCCAGCGGAGCCATTATATCGGCTGGCAAGTTGTTGTTTTTCATTTTAGCAATGCAAAGATAGTGGATTCCATGCTTGGCCATGATCTTCGCCTCGCTCCGACCGGATGCTGGTTAAATGGTTACATTAGTGAGACTGA
>NPID01000077.1_pt1 | contig 25406 bp, 26 predicted proteins | sample 8637491 | NCBI WGS metagenome assembly NPID01 (sample SAMN07420843, study PRJNA396082) | bioreactor metagenome | isolation source: sample BA6 brine-fed electro-methanogenic bioreactor BA | place: Japan: Kochi | collected 2016-06-14 | reverse complement strand
GTTCTCGATGTGGTTGAGCAGAAATTCGATGTCAGTTTCCAGCGCACCTTTGCCAACGTCGGCGGCATTGCCATCGACAAGGAGGGCAAGGCGCTGCCGGAGACAACGATCGACATCTGCAAGGACTCCGACGCGATTCTGTTCGGTTCAGTGGGCGGCCCCAAATGGGAAAGTCTGCCTCCCGACGAGCAGCCGGAGCGCGGTGCTCTGCTGCCGCTGCGCAAGATCTTCGGACTTTATGCCAATCTGCGTCCTGCGATCATTTTCCCGGCTCTGACCGGTGCCTCCAGCTTGAAGCAGGAAGTGATCGAAGGCGGGTTCAACGTTCTCGTTGTGCGTGAGTTGACGGGCGGCATCTATTTCTCCCAGCCCAAAGGGATCGAAGGAAAAGGCGACGAGCGGGTCGGAATCGACACCATGCGCTACACTGTCCCCGAAATCGAAAGAATCGCTCACGTCGCCTTCAAGGCTGCACAGAAGCGCGATAAGCGCCTGTGTTCCATCGACAAGGCCAATGTCCTTTCAACCTCGGTTCTGTGGCGAGAAGTGGTTGAGAAGATTGCCAGGCAGTATCCGGATGTCGCCCTGAGCCACATGTATGTGGATAACGCCGCCATGCAACTGGTGCGCTGGCCCAAACAGTTCGACGTTCTGCTGTGCGAAAACATGTTTGGCGACATTCTCTCGGATGAAGCGGCTATGCTGACCGGCTCCCTCGGAATGCTGCCCTCCGCCTCCCTTGCTGAAGGCAGTTTCGGCATGTACGAACCTTCCGGCGGCAGTGCTCCCGATATCGCCGGACAGGGGATCGCCAATCCCATCGCGCAGATCCTGTCCGCCTCCATGATGCTGCGCCATTCTTTTGCAATGGTTGATGCGGCCGACGCCATTGACAAGGCCGTAGAGAAGGTTCTTGACCAGGGACTGCGCACCGGCGACATCTTCCAGAATCAACCGGGTGAGAAAAAGATCAATACCCGGGAGATGGGCGACGCTATCGTGGCCGCCATCTGATCTTTGCAAAAGCCGGACCCTGAAAGCAGGGTCCGGTGCCCTGCTTTTTCCCTGAACACGAAGGAGAGCAATCCGTATGTCCGATCCTCTGAATATTGTCCTTGTCGGCGCGACCGGCGCTGTGGGACGTGAAATTCTCCACCTTCTCGCCGAGCGCGATTTTCCGACAGGTCAACTGCGTCTTGCGGCTTCGGTTGATTCTCTTGGGGAGTCTCTTGAGTTCCGGGGAGAATCCATCCTGGTGGAAGAGGTGTCGGACGCGACCTTCGAGAAAGCGGATCTGGTCTTTTTCTGTGGTTCCCGCGAAGTCAGCGCTCACTATGCGCCCGTTGCGGCTGCCCGGGGGGGCATTGGTATCGATGTCACCGGAGCCTGGGAAGCGGAAACGGACATCCCACTGGTTGTCCCCGAGGTCAATGCCGCTGCTCTGGAGAGTCTCCCCGCCCGGGGTATCGTCGCCTGCCCGTCAAGCCTGGCTGTTCAGATCGCTTTGCTGCTGGAACCATTGCGGCAGTGCGGCACTCTTGAGCGTGTCGTGGTGACTGCTTTTCTTTCGGTCTCCAGCGTCGGGGAAAAGGGGATCGAGGTGTTGCGAAAGCAAAGCGGCGAGCTTCTCAATGGTCGCCCCGTTGAGTCTGAGGCGTTTTGTCGTCCCGTGGCCTTTGATTGTTTTGCCCAACGACCTTCGGCTGAGAAAGAGGGCGCCTCCGATGATGAATTCTCTTTGGTTCACGGCGTGCGCAGGATCATGGGTGCTGCCGCTCTCGGTTTGTCGGCCACCGTGGTTCAGATGCCTGTTTTTTACGGTCAGGGAATGTCTGTTTATGTGCAAACCGGCGAGGCGGTTCGCCTGGCTGAAGTTCGGGAGGTCCTGTCCCGCCAATCCTGTCTTGATCTGATTGACGAAGCTGCTGCCGCCGAGTGTGAACCTTCTGTTCTGGATGCTGCCGGACGGGACGAGGTGATGGTCGGGCGTATTCGCCAGGATCCCGGCATGCCGAATACGCTGCAGTTATGGGCCGTCTCAGACAACCTGCGCAGTGGGGATGCCGCCAACGCGGTAAAAATCGCCGAGATCATTGCCCGTCATCCTGCCTTCATTGCTACGAAAAATTAAGCCGAATATTATTCTTTTTATCCCAGCCTGTGATGATTCATGAGTGCTGGTCTGTCGTACGCCTTTTCTTCTGCCGGTCTGCCTTATGGCCTTTCTCGACGACCTGACTTTAGGAAGATATCACCCCGGTGATTCCTTGATGCACCGGCTGGATTCCCGTTTGAAACTGGTCATGGTTTCGGTCCTGATCGTTGCGGTTTTCAGTGCCCCAGGGTTCATTCAGCTTTCGGTTCTTTCTGTTCTGACCCTTGCACTCATGGCACTCTCTGCCATTGCCCCGGCGATCTGGTGGCGCGGACTCTGGTTTTTCCGCTGGTTTTTTCTCTTCACCCTGGTGCTTCATCTGATTTTCACTCCGGGTCATACCCTGTTCGGGATCGAGTTCCTTTCGCAAGACGGGCTTAAAACCGGCCTCACTGTGATGTGGAGGCTGTGTATGGCCATTTGCCTGGCTTCTCTGCTGTCTTTAACGGTAGATGCTTCGCGTCTGGCCCACGCAGGGGTCGATCTGCTTCGCCCATTGTCTCGATTTGGGGTTCCTGTCGATCGCTGGGGCGCATTTTTTCTCCTGATTCTTAATTTTCTTCCTCTTCTGCGACAGGAGCTGGCCGCGCTGGTACCGCCGATACGGGCGCTCGCCAGAGCCGGGTTCAGGCAACGGCTGAGCGGATTGCGTGATCTTCTCTCGAGCCTGCTTTTTCGTCTCTGCGATCATGCCGATGAGTGGGCGCTCCGCATGGCGCGGGGCGAATCGGTTCAGACTCCCTGCCCTTCGGGAGAACTCAAACCTTTGCCAGTCTTTATCCAGGTCGTTGTCTCTTTCGGAGTTTTTGGCGTGGTGGGAGTCCTCTGGCTGTGGCGTTGACATCCAATATCCGTTTGCTCATTGAATATGACGGCACCGATTATGTCGGATGGCAGGTGCAGGCCAATGGCTTGTCGGTGCAACAGCTTCTTGAAGATAAATTGTGCGAACTTCTGGGAGAGCCCGTTCGACTTGTTTCATCCGGGCGAACCGATGCCGGCGTCCACGCCCGGGGAATGGTGGCGAACTTCCAAACCTCGCGATCATTACCGATGCGCGCCTATCGCGAAGGACTGAACCGGCTTCTTCCAAAGGATATCGCCGTGCGTGAAGCCCGCCCGGTTCATAAGGGTTTTCATGCCCGTTTTGACGCACAGGGCAAATGGTATCGTTACACTCTTTATCTCTCCCCTGTGCGCTCGCCTCTGGCGCGGCGGTTCAGTTGGCATCTGAGATCCGAACTGGATATGGGGCTTATGCGCTGTGCTGCGGGAAAATTCGTGGGACAGCATGATTTTCGTGCCTTCAGGGGAGCCGGGTGTGCGGCCCGGACCACCGTGCGGGAAATCTACTCTGTGGATCTATTGCAAGAACCGCCTTTTTTGCACATCGATGTCAAGGGCGAGGGTTTTTTGCGCAATATGGTGCGCATGATGGCAGGGACGCTTGTCGCCGTGGCCAGAGAGAAAGTTTCTTTGGCTCAGTTTGATCGACTGCTCCTGGGGACAGGGGGGGGGAAGGCAGGTCCTACAGCCCCGGCTCATGGATTGTGCCTGATGGAAGTCTGGTACGATAACGGAAAGAAGTCATAAGAGTCCCCGGCGTTCCGGAATTGTTGCAAAATGTTCCGGGGCGGGTATAGTCAGTCACAAGCAATTTTTCTTTCGGGGCAGGGTGATGAAAAAACCGTTGAGAATTCTGGTTCCTATCGATTTTTCCAGGTACAGTCTGGAAACTCTTAATTTTGCAGTAGGGTTGGGCGACTATTTCGAGCCCAGCTATTACCTCCTTTATGTTCATATGGACGGCGAGCTTGAATATTTTACCCAGATGGCGGGGAGTTTGCGGGAGGAGCAGCAGAAGAAGCTTGATGAAGCCCGTCGCCAACTTGATTGCGAGGCCGAACGCCTGCGCAATGAGCACCCGGGTCTGCATATCGAGGTTGACGCGGTTGCCGGTGTCCCCTTCAAGGAAATCTGCCGCTATGCCGATCAGAAGAACATTGAGCTCATTGTGATCGGAACCCATGGCCGCACAGGCTTGTCCCATCTTCTGATCGGCAGTACCGCCGAACGTGTTGTGCAGCAGGCCAGCTGCCCGGTTCTGAGTGTTAAGCCCTCGGTTCTCTGACAGACTCTTTTCTCCGGATTTCTACCATTTCCTCTTGAAATTGTCTTGACATGGCTGCCTCTTTCGGCTACTTTCTCAACTTCTGTGAGCCCCGTACATAATCACAGATGAATGTATAGAGAGGATTCCCATGAGCACCCAGATCGGTTCAAACGCCCAGAAAGACAAGAAGTGGTTCGTAGTCGACGTTGAGGACAAGGTTCTCGGTCGCGCTGCAACCGAGGTGGCCCGAGTGCTTCGAGGCAAGCACAAGGCAACCTTTTCCCCCAGTGTCGATACCGGAGATTTCGTCATTGTCCTCAATGCCGACAAGATCCGCCTGACCGGAAACAAGCTGGCTGACAAGATGTATTACCGTCACTCCGGCTATCCCGGTGGGATCAAGGAAATCAATGCCGAAAAGCTGCTGGCCTCCAAGCCGGAAGAGCTGATCAAGAAGGCGGTCAAAGGCATGTTGCCCAAAAACAAGCTCGGCCGTCAGATGTTCCGCAAGCTCAAAGTCTACACAGGTTCGGAACATCCTCATCAGGCTCAGCAGCCCAAGGAATTGACTTTTTAGGATCCAGGAGATAGATGAATGGCTCAGGAAATGTTTACCGCTACCGGTAAGAGAAAAACTTCCGTGGCCCGGGTGCGTATGCTGCCGGGTGACGGCAAGATCTTTGTTAATAATCGCAGCCTTGATGAGTATTTCGGGCGCGAGACTTCCAAGATGGTTGTCATGCAGCCTCTCGAGTTGACCAGTCGTGTCGGCCAGTTCGACATTCATGTCAATGTCAGGGGCGGCGGGCCTTCGGGCCAGGCCGGCGCCATCAAACACGGCATTACCAAAGCGCTGCTCGAAGTCGACTCCGAGTTGCGCGGCGTGCTGAAGAAAGCCGGGTTCATTACCCGTGACAGTCGCGTCAAGGAGCGCAAGAAGTATGGTCAGCGTGGCGCGCGTCGGAGCTTCCAGTTCTCCAAGCGTTGATCATCGTTTCGATTCGCTTTTTCAAAGGGAGCCCTATGGGTTCCCTTTTCTTTTATGGGCCATATAGGGGGCAAAAAAGAGCAGGAGGAGTCCGCAGACGCTTCTACTGCTCAATTCACGGAGGTGGTCATGAAAGTTTCGGTCATGGGAGCCAGTGGATATACAGGCGTCGAACTCGTGCGCTTGCTTCATGCACATCCCGAAGTGGAAATTGCCCGTGTGACTGCGCGTCAGAATGCCGGGGAGGAGATGGCCTCGCTGTTCCCTTCCCTGTTTCGCGAAATCGACCTGGTCTGTGAGGAGGGCGACCCGGACCGGCTGGCGAAAGAATCGGATATCGTTTTTACTGCGTTACCCCATCAGACTGCCATGGAAGTGGTGCCTGGACTTCTTGAACTTGGCACCCGCGTCATTGACCTGTCGGCGGACTACCGTCTGCGTGATGTGGATGTCTACAGGCATTGGTATCAGGAGCACACAAGTGCGGACCTGCTGCCGGAGGCGGTTTACGGATTGCCTGAACTGAACCGGGATCAGGTGCGTTCTGCGCGCCTGGTGGCCAATCCCGGCTGCTATCCGACCAGTGTTGCTCTTGCCTTGATTCCTCTCCTGCGCGAGAAGGTGGTCGATCACCGAACTCTCGTTGCCGACTGCAAGTCTGGCACCAGCGGCGCCGGACGCGCCGCCAAGGTGAGCAGCCTGTTCTGTGAGGTCAATGAAGGGTTTAAACCCTATGGGGTTGCGGCCCATCGGCACACCCCTGAAATTGAGCAGACGCTGAGTGCGGTTGCGGGAGAAGAGATCCGGTTGACCTTCACGCCGCACCTGCTTCCGATCAACCGGGGAATTCTCTCGACCTGCTATGCTCTTGCCCTCAATGAGGTCGATACGGGCTTTTTGCGTGCGCTTTACCAGCAGACTTATGCGTCCGAACGTTTTGTGAGGGTTTTGCCGGAGGGCTTCTGGCCTAACGTTTCCAATGTACGCGGCAGTAATTTCTGCGACATCAATCTGACCTGTGATACACGCACAAATCGAGTCGTTGTGGTTGCAGCCATTGACAATCTGGTCAAGGGAGCTGCCGGCCAGGCGGTGCAGAATATGAACCTGATGTTTGGATTCGAGGAATCCCTTGGGCTCGAGCAGATTGGTCTGTTCCCCTGAGGGAGGGCTAACCCGGGCTATTCATGAGGCTTTGTCGGTTGTAGCAGAAGCTTTCATGGATAATCCGGACTAAGCAAAGGTGATCAAGGAGGACAATGATGGCCGAATGTATCTCCAGCCGGACTCTTGAGCATTGTACTTGTACATATCTGTCCTGCGATAAACGGGGCAATTGCTGCCAGTGCGTGGCGTACCATAATCAAAAGGGTGAGTTTCCGGGGTGCTTCTTCTCCCCTGAAGCCGAACGGAGCTATGATCGTTCTTTTGCACGCCTGGCGCGCGATCGATCGGATAATTGAACCTTTCAAGACATGCAGACCCGAGGCCGATTCGAGTTGACTTCGGCACCTGTTTATGGTTGATTAAGACGCTATATTTTTAGTCAAACGGTGGCTTTGGCCCGGTTTGAAATGGTGTAAAAGTCACATTCATGCAGTTGAGTGATTTCAGTTTTGATCTGCCGGACGATCTGATCGCCCAGTACCCCCATCAGCAACGGGATGGTTCTCGCCTGATGATCCTTGACCGGGGTGCTCTGTCGGTGGATGTCGGACGTTTCGCCGATCTGTCGCAATATTTCCAGGCCGGGGATTTGCTTGTCGTTAATGATACGCGGGTGATTCCCGCCCGGCTTCTGGGATACAAGGAATCCGGCGGGCGCATCGAGGTTTTCCTCTCCCGCCAGATGCCTTTACCCGGCACGGTCTGGCAGTGTCTGACCCGCAGTTCGAAAACCCCGCGGCCCGGAACCCGCTTGTTTTTTGATAATAATTTGCGGGGGGTCGTTCTTGAGGGAGATCAGCCGCCGCACCGCCTGGTCAGGTTTGAATTCGAGGGTGATTTTTTCGAGACTCTCGAGCGTGTCGGACAGGTGCCCCTGCCGCCCTACATCAAGCGGTCGGCAGATGATGATGACCGGGAACGCTACCAGACGGTCTTTGGGGCCAAACCGGGGGCGGTCGCTGCACCGACTGCCGGGCTGCACTTCACCCGGAAGACGTTCGATGAATTACAGCGCATCGGGGTCGAGGTACAGGCTTTAACGCTGCATGTGGGGTTGGGAACCTTTCTGCCTGTACGGGTGGAGAATGTGCTTGAACACCGCATGCATGCCGAGCATTTTCATGTGAGTCATGAGACTGCTGCAGCGGTCAACCAGGCTCGGAGTGAGGGGCGGCGCATTTTTGCCCTGGGAACCACGACAACTCGCGTGCTTGAGTATGCCCTCGACGGAAATGGGCGGCTCAAGGCAGGGGAGGGCGCGTCCGATCTTTTTATCTACCCCGGCTTCGAGTTCCGCATGGTCGATGCACTGATTACCAACTTCCATCTGCCGGAATCGACTCTTCTCATGCTGGTCAGTGCCTTCGCGGGCCGCGATTTTGTCCTGAAAGCCTACCGGCAGGCGGTGGCTGAACGTTTTCGTTTCTTCAGCTACGGCGACTGCATGTTGATTCTTTGAACGGTCTGCAATGGTGAATCTTGATCCCTTTCAGCTTTGATCTTTTAAATCAGGATTGTAGAACCCAGGCGCGCCGCGGCCGCATTCACACCTCCCGCGGAAGAATCGAAACACCGATCTTCATGCCGGTGGGTACGCAGGCAACGGTCAAGGGCCTTCTGCCTGAAGCTCTCAAGGAGATCGGTGCTCAGATCATTCTGGCGAATACCTACCATCTGTTTCTGCGCCCCGGACATGAGACCATTCAGGAGCTGGGCGGTCTGCATCGTTTTATGAACTGGGATCGTCCCATTCTGACCGATAGCGGCGGTTTCCAGGTTTTCAGCCTTGGACAGCTACGCAAGATCAGTGAGGAAGGCGTTCTTTTTCAATCCCATCTGGACGGCAGCACCCACCTGTTGACGCCTGAACTTGCTACGGGCGTTCAGGAGGCTTTGGGCGCCGATATCATCATGGCTTTTGATGAGTGCATCGCCTATCCGTCGCCCCGTGATTATGTGCAGCGCTCCACCGATCTTTCCGCCCGCTGGGCGCGCCGCTGCAAAGAAGCCCGCCGTGAGGACGACGGCGCCGCTCTGTTCGGCATCGTTCAGGGTGGTATGTTTCCGGAACTGCGACGCAAAAGTTGCGAAGACCTGCTGGAGATCGGCTTTGACGGTTATGCACTCGGGGGGCTTTCTGTCGGTGAGGAGGCCTCGGTGATGTATGATGTCATGGAAGCGACTCTGCCCCATCTTCCGCATGACCGTCCCCGTTACGTCATGGGGGTGGGAACCCCGGAGAATCTGATCGAGGGGATCAGCCGCGGCGTTGATATGTTCGACTGCGTGATGCCAACCCGAAATGCCCGAAACGGTGTGCTGTTCACTTCTTTTGGCCGCATTTCCATCAAACAGGCACGTTACGCGCGGGATGAGCAGCCTGTTGATCCCGATTGCGGCTGTTATGTCTGCAGCAACTACAGCAGGGCTTATCTGCGTCATCTCTATCAAAGCGGTGAGATCCTGGCTTCGGTGCTCAACACCCATCACAATATTCATTATTATCTTGATTTGATGGCCTCGGCCCGTTCTGCAATCGAAGCCAACGGTTTTGAGGAATTTAAAAAAGATTTTTATCGACGACGTGCGACGTCATAATTCTGCTTCCACTCAATTCGACCTTTGTGGAAGCGCTTAACTTTATTTATGGAGGAAACAGATGATTTCAGAAGCTTTTGCAATGGCTGGTAATGGTGCCGGGCAGCAGGGTAACCCTTATTCCGGACTGATCATGCTGGTGATCATGTTCGCCATTTTTTATTTTCTGTTGATTCGGCCCCAACAGAAACGTGCGAAGCAGCATCGCGAACTTCTTGAATCCCTCAAAGTCGGAGATTCCGTCGTGACTGCCGGTGGTATCCATGGCAAAATTGCCGCTTTGCAGGAGTCGGTTGTGACCGTTGAAATCGCGTCCGGCGTAAAAATCAAAGTCAACCGGTCTTCCATCGCGAACAAGCCCGCCGCCCAGTAATCTTCCGCCGCGAGAAGCCGACCCGTTGCTGAAGGCGCCGGTTCGGCTGTACTGAAGAAGGAGCGTTGATCGACATGTCCAATAGCCTCAAAATGCGGGGCGCTTTGATCCTGCTGTTGGTGTTACTTGCCTTTTTTGCCCTGGCTCCCACTTTCTTCGGTTCGGCGCTGCCCCAATGGTGGAATCGCGCCGTTGATCCGATTCACCTGGGTCTCGACCTGCAGGGGGGAATGCATCTGGTCCTTGGTGTGGAAGTGGACAAGGCCGTTGAAAGCCGGATGGACACCCTGCTGGACCAGACCGAAAGCCTGCTGCGCGAAGAAGACATCATCTTCAGAAGGGTTCAGCGAGACGGTGAGCGGATTGTCTCCGTGGTGGTTTACGACCGCGAAGCCGGGACCGAAGTCGATGCTGTGATGAATGAAAATTTCCCCGACCTGGAGGTTCTGACGGTTCAGTCCGAGGGCGGGTATTTCGTGAAAAACTTTCGTCTCAGTGACCGAGAGGTTGAAAATATCGAGGATTACGCTTTGCGGCAGGCACTGGAAACCATGCGCAATCGTGTGGACCAGTTCGGCGTAAGCGAACCGGTTTTGCAGCGTCAGGCCAACAACCGCATTTTGATCCAATTGCCCGGCGTCAAAGATCCTGACCGCGCGATCGCTTTGCTGGGTAAGACCGCGCGCCTTGAATTCAAAATGGTTGCCGAGGATGTCAATCCGCAAGAGGCCGTCCAGGGCAGTCCGCCGCCGGGGACTGAACTTCTCTATGAGAAGCGGGTCGATCCCCGAACGGGTGCAACTAGCGAATCTCCACTCGTGGTTGAATCAAAAACCGTGATGACGGGAGACCTTCTTTCCGATGCGCAGGTTCGCATCAGTCCGCAATTCAATGAGCCTTACGTGTCCATTGACTTCAATTCCGTCGGTGCACGTCGCTTTGATCAGATCACGGCTGCCAATGTCGGCAAGCGTATGGCGATCATCCTGGACGATACCGTCTATTCGGCACCGGTGATCCGGGAACGCATCTCCGGTGGCAGCGCTCAGATTTCAGGTTCCTTTACCGAACAGGAAGCGACGGATCTTGCGATCGTCCTGCGAGCCGGTTCTCTCCCTGCGCCAGTCAAAATTCTTGAAAACCGGACCGTTGGTCCGTCACTCGGCCATGATTCCATTCGCCAGGGAATTGTCTCCATCGCTGTGGGGGGGGCATTGGTGGTTGTAGCCATTGCCATCTATTATGGGCTCTCCGGCCTTGTGGCTATTCTTGCCCTGTTGCTCAACCTGGTCTTCATCATGGCGATGCTGACTTTGTTCAAAGCTTCGCTGACCCTTCCCGGGATGGCCGGCATCGTCCTGACTGTCGGCATGGCGGTTGATGCAAACGTCCTGGTCTTCGAGCGGATCAGGGAAGAACTGCGGATTGGCAAGACGTCGCGGGCCGCTATCGAATCCGGGTACGCCAAAGCGTTTCTGACCATTATCGATGCCAATGTCACGACCTTGATTGCCGCTCTGGTGTTGTTTCAGTTCGGGACCGGGCCGGTCAAAGGGTTTGCCGTAACTCTTTCCATCGGCATCCTGGCATCGCTTTTTACCGCGGTTTTCGTGACCCGCTTCGTGTTCGATTACATTCTCGACAAGCGCCAGATCACCCGGCTGAGTATATGATAAGGAGCGTTTCATGGAACTGATCAAGCCTGATGTCAATATAGATTTTATCGGAAAACGCAAAATCGCTCTTTTTGTCAGCCTCGCGATATTGTTGGTCGGGTTGGTGTCGCTGGTTGTGAAAGGCGGCCCGGATTACGGTATCGATTTCGCCGGCGGGATGATTGTCCAGGTCAAGTTCGATCAGGACACCCATGCGGCCGAAATCAAGCAGGCGCTGGCCGCTACCGGTCTTGACGGCTTGTCCGTGCAGACCTTTGGTGATGAAGACAACGAATTTCTCATTCGTACACCCACCACTTCATCAGAAGTAGAGGGGCTCAATGTTCAGATCACTTCTGCGCTTGAGGAGGCATTCGGGGCTGAATCCCTTGATTTGCGGCGCGCTGAGATGGTTGGGCCTCAGGTCGGCAAGGATTTGAGACAAAAGGGCTTGCTGGCCGTTCTCTATGCCATGATCGGCATTCTGATCTATGTCACCTGGCGCTTTGAGTTTCGCTTTGCCGTGGGCTCCATTGTTGCGCTGCTGCACGACGTGCTGATCACCCTGGGAATCTTCTCCCTGTTCGGCAAGGAGATCGATCTGCCGATTGTGGCCGCATTTCTGGCAATCATCGGGTATTCCCTCAATGACACCATTATTGTCTATGACCGCATCCGCGAGAATATGAATAAGTATGGACGCGAGGGGTTCGCCTCGGTCATCAACCACAGTATCAACGAAACCCTGTCGCGCACCATCATGACATCGGGAACGACGTTGCTGGTCGTTTTCGCCCTCTTTGTCTTTGGCGGCGGCGTGATTCACAATTTTGCCTTTGCCTTGCTGGTCGGAATTCTGGTTGGCACCTATTCCTCAATATTTGTCGCCAGTCCGTTCATCCTGTTCTGGGATGATTGGCGTAAAGGTAAAGCCGGCTCCGGGTCGGCCAAAGTTCAGGAGGCGGCTCGATGAAAAAAGAAACTCTGGCTTTTGTCATCGTGGCCCTCATTGTGGGCATCCTGCTGGGCGTGCTTTTTTCCCGTGTCGGCGACAAGGGGCCGCGCTCTACGTCCGGGACTGCAACTGCTCCTCCTGCACCGGCAGTCAACTATCAGGAAAACATCAAGACCCTCGAACAGATTGTGGCGCGGGAACCTGAAAACCGCAATGCATGGGTTCAACTGGGACACAATTACTTCGATTCCAATCGCCCTATGGAAGCCATCGAGGCTTACAGCAAAGCTTTGGAACTCAACGGCAACGATACGGACGTACTGGTCGATCAGGGAATTATGTTTCGCCGCGTCGGGTGGTTTGACAAGGCCGTTGAAAATTTCTCCCGCGCTCTCGACATAAATCCCCGTCATCAGCAGGCGTTGTTCAACCTGGGCGTGGTCTACCGTTATGATCTTCAGGATTATGACAAGGCACGTGATGTCTGGTCCCGTTACCTGGAAATCAATCCTTCCGGGCCGGGGTCTGATCAGATCAGGGCTGAGATGTCTTTTCTTGAAGCGCATCCTACCCCTCCGGCGGGAGTGCCGACTCAATAGAGACTTTGTGCGGTTTTCATCCTGAACTGGTGTCGACAATGCGCCTGCAAATCCAAGGGTTCATTCTTTCTCTTTGCGCAGCGGTCTTTTTGTTGATCAGTGGATGTGCTACCACCACCGGTTTTCATAATTCCGGTGAAATTACCGGGGTGAATCTTTGGCAAGGAGATGTTTTTCTACGCGGAGACGTGATTGTCCCGGCCGGAGAAACTCTCACCATTGCCCCCGGAACACGCGTCCAATTCCTCCCCCCTGCCAGGGGGGAGGATTCCTTTACCAACCATCCCTTTTTCCCCGGCAGCGAGTTGATCGTTTATGGTCGTGTCGTTGCCGAAGGAACCCCTGAAAATCCTATTATATTTGAGGCGGCAGACAGCCAGGGCCCGCCCGGCTCCTGGGGCGCAATCAATTTTCAGGAGGACAGCTCCGGCAGTTTCAGCCACTGCATCCTCACTCAGGCTGACAGCGCCCTGCACAGCCAGAATGCGTCCGTGCGCATCGAGAACTGCTTTTTTTCCAATAATCTCGTCGCCATTCGCTTTAACCAGACCGATATCCTCATCCGCAACAATCTCATTGCCGACAATCAGACCGGAATCCGTTTTCATTACGGGGCGCCGAAAATCGTCGACAACATCCTTGCAGATAACCAAAAGGGGATTTTTGTCACCTCTTTTCCGAGGGATTACCGGATCTCCGGAAATACTATCATCGGAAGCCGACGCTATCATGTCGTTTTCGGGGAAGAAGTTCCCGATGATGTAAACATGTTGAACAACTACTGGGGTTCCGAAGATTCAGAAGAGATTGCAGCGGGAATGTTTGACGGGCGACGCATTGAATACATCGGCCGTGTGTTGTTTGAGCCGTTTTTGACATCTCCCAACCCCGCTGCAGGGCCCACATGGAACCGGTAACCGAATACAACTGGCGTCAGCGTGGGCAGACCGTGCCTGAAGATCGGGTATCCCGCCTGATGTCTGAGCTCAACTGCCGAAACCTGACCGCCCGGATGCTTGCCTCGCGCAGGATGGTCGAATCTTCTGCCGCTGAAGCTTTCCTTTCGCCGCGACTCTCTTCACTACCCGACCCGCTGTTGCTTGGCGGTATCGATAAAGCGGTTGAGCGCCTTTGCCTTGCAATCTCCCGTCATGAATTGATCGCAATTCATGGCGATTATGATGTGGATGGAATTACGGCAACCACCTTGCTGATGGAGTGCATCAGCGCTATGGGCGGAGAGGTTGATTTTCATCTGCCGCTTCGGTTTCAGGAGGGTTACGGATTAAGCGCCGAAGCCATCAGAGAGGCCCGTTGCGCCAATGCAGGCGTCATTGTTTCGGTGGATTGCGGGATCTCAGCGCATGGGCCGGCACAGGTCGCGGCCGACCTTGGGCTTGATCTGATCATCACCGATCACCATCAGCCGCCCGAGACGCTTCCTCAGGCTTTTTCCATTGTTAATCCGCATCTCCCCGGCGATTCTTTCCCGTACAAGGACTTGTCCGGGGTCGGAGTCGCGTTCTTTCTTATGCTGGGGCTCAGGCGGGCCCTGCGGGAACGCGGATGGTTTAAAAAGCGCCCGGAGCCTGACCTGCGTCATCAACTCGATCTTGTCGCCCTTGGAAATATCGCCGACATCGTTCCACTGACCGGTGTCAATCGCATTCTGACCGCACACGGCCTTGAGCTGATGCGCCGCAATCAGCGCTGTGGAATCCGATCTCTGAGGGATGTGGCAGGGGTGCGGGAAATCTCCTGCGGGGCTATCGGTTTCCAGATTGCGCCGCGCCTGAACGCCGCAGGGCGCATCGAGGATGCTGCACTGGGGGTCGAGCTGCTGCTCTGTCAGGAGGATCAAAAGGCCGCACCATTGGCACGAAGGCTTGATGAACTCAATCGGGATCGCCGTCGGATAGAAGAGGAAACATTGACCCAGGCCCTTGAGCATCTTGAGAGCGTTGATGGCCGTGATTGCCGGGGGATTGTTCTGGCCGATGAGCGTTGGCACCCAGGGGTTATCGGCATTGTGGCCAGTCGGCTGACGGAGAAATTTCACCGGCCAACGGTACTGATTGCATTAGATCAGGGTCTTGGCAAGGGGTCGGCACGCTCCATCCCTGGATTCCACCTGTATGAGGCGTTGTGCGGATGTTCCGGCTGGCTTGAGGGCTTCGGCGGACATGCCTGTGCTGCGGGCCTTTCGATCAGGGTCGACAGGATAGAGGCTTTTGCTGCCCGGTTCGCCGAGCTCGCCCAGGAGTTTGTGACTGAGGAAATGCAGGTTCCCAATCGAGACTATGATGTGGATGGGACTCTGTCTCAACTGGATTTTGAAACGGTGACCGAATTGAATCGCCTGGCGCCTTACGGCTTCGGCAATCCGGAGCCGGTACTGCGGGTCAGGCAGGTTCGGGCGTGCAACCTGCGCCCGGTCGGCCGCGAGCATCTGAAACTCTCCCTGCAGCAAGAGGACAGTCGCATTGATGCCATCGCTTTCGGGATGGCGTCACAGGCTGAACGGATGCAGGGGGAACTCGACTTTCTCTGTTCTCCCCAGATCAATACATGGCAAGGCCGCAGCAGCGTGCAGCTTCGTATCCGTGATTTCAGGCCGAGTGCATGAAAAAGCCCCATCCGGTCACCGGATGGGGCTTTTTGCGACGAAGTAATACCTCTGCGGGCTAGTTCTTCACTGTTTCGCGGGCGAGTTTCTCCCATGCCGGCAGGCTTCGCTCAATAATAGAGCGATCGATGCAGTACGCAATGCGGAAATAGCCGGGCGCTCCGAAGCCCGAGCCTGGCACCAGCAGAATGTTGTGGTTCTGGGCCTGCTTTACGAACTCAATGTCGTCGGCAAGGGGGGAGCGGGGAAAGAGATAGAAGCCACCCTGGGGCTTGACCATTTCAAACCCCATCTTGGAGAGGTGCAGATACAGGATATCGCGTTTATCCTGGTACTCCTGAATGTCGACGCTGACATGCTGCAGATGGCTGACCAGGCGCTGCATCAGTGCCGGGGCATTGACAAACCCCAGGACCCGGTTGCAGAAAACCGCCCCTTCGATGAAAAGGTCGACCTCGTTCATCTCCGGGTTGGCAGCCAGATAGCCGATGCGTTCCCCGGGAAGGGCCAGGTCCTTGCTGTGCGAGGTTACGATCACGGAATTGCGAACGGCGTTGAAGATACAGGGAACCTCAAGGCCGTCGTAGCTCAGGCGAGCATAGGGTTCGTCCGAAATGACATAGATCTGCCGGTTGAACTCCTTTTCTTTCTGCTCAAGAATGCGGCCAAGTTGCTCCAGTGTTTCGCAGGGATAGATCACCCCGGTCGGATTGTTGGGAGAGTTCAAAATAATTGCGCGGGTTTTGGGGCCGATCGCCGATTCGATGGCCTCGAGATCCGGCTGAAAGGTGTTACGGTCGGTCCAGACCTCGACCGGCGTTCCGCCGTGATTGTCGATGTAGAATTTATATTCGACGAAAAAGGGCGCCAGGATAATGACTTCTTCGCCGGGATTGAGGATGGTTTTCAGAACGACATTGAGGGCGCCGCCTGCGCCACAGGTCATGATCACCTGCGAGGGTTTGACGGCCAGATTGCTTTTCTGCTCAAGCACCTGCGCGACAGCGGCGCGCGTTTCCTCATATCCTGCATTATTCATGTAGCGATGCATGCCGGGCTGAGGATTCTGCGCCAGATCGAGAAGCTCCTGCTTGAACGCCTCCGGCGGTTCCACCGAGGGATTGCCCAGGGTAAAATCAAAGACATTCTCTTCTCCGAAACGCTGCCGCAGGGCCGCTCCCTGCTCAAACATCCTGCGAATCCAGGACGCACGATCGATAAACCCCTGAACTTTTTCCGCGATGGCCATTTCAGATCTCCTGAAAAACAGTTTGGTGTCGCAAGGCTTCACGATGGACACCGTTTTGATGAGTACGAAAGGCGCAGTTTACCGTTGCTGTCAGGGAGGGTCAAGAGCCGTTGATACAGGCCGGTTGCAGGTGGGGCGACAAGTTGCTTTTTAACGGCGGATAAGCTAAATTGCCTGCTTCAACTCAGACGAGGTGCACGCCATGACAGATGACAAACTCGACGCGTTGCGGCAGCGGATCGATGCGATCGACGACCGTATTCTGGATCTGCTCAATGAGCGGGCCCGGGTCGTGATCGAAGTCGGTGAAACCAAGGCTGGAGAAAAGCGGCAGTTTTATGTGCCAAGCCGTGAACAGGCCATCTATCAGCGCCTGTGTGACGGCAACGCCGGACCCTTCCCATCCGAAGCCATCCGTCGCGTTTACCGGGAGATCATCTCCGCCTGTCTTTCACTTGAAGAGCCGATGAAAGTTGCCTTTCTCGGTCCCCAGGCCACCTTTACTCATGTGGCGGCCATGCAGCAGTTCGGTCTCAGTGCCCGCCTCGTCCCACTTAAGAGCATCTCCGCCGTGTTTGAGGAAGTGGCGCGCGGAAGAGCCCATTACGGGGTGGTGCCGGTAGAGAATTCCAACGAGGGGATTGTCAATCACACTCTCGATATGTTCATGGAGTCTGATCTCAAGGTCAGCAGTGAAATTCTTCTGGAGATTTCTCACGATCTTCTCAATCGCAGCGGGCGCCTTGAGGATGTCCGCAAGGTGATTTCCCACCCCCAGGCCCTGGCCCAGTGCCGCAAGTGGCTGGAAGAGACCCTGCCCGACATCCCGCTGGTCGATGTGGGCAGCACCGCCCTGGCTGCGCAGATGGCGGCTGAGGACGAAACTGCTGCTGCCATCGCCAGTGAGATGGCCGCCTCGCTTTACGGACTCAAAGTTGCGAAGCAGAAAATTGCCGACAACCCCAGCAACTTCACTCGTTTTCTTGTTGTCGGTCGGCACACTCCCGAGCGCAGTGGGCAGGACAAGACCTCGATTATGTTCAGCGTCAAGGATCAGCCCGGCATTCTCTACCGTATGCTCGAGCCGTTTCACAAGCGGCAGATCAACCTGAGCAAGATCGAAAGCCGGCCTCTGAAGTCAAAGGCCTGGGAATATATCTTTTTCCTTGATCTCGACGGCCATATTGCGGACGATTCGGTGCGTCAGGCGGTTGAGGAACTGCGCCCCTACTGTCAGTTTCTGAAAGTTCTCGGTTCTTATCCCAAGGCGGCTCGATGAATAAACCACAGACCAATTCGGAATTTTTCATACCGCGCCTCGCCGTAATCGGTGTCGGCCTGATCGGTGGATCGCTGGCACTGGCGCTGCGTGAGGCCGGTGCTGTCGGGGAAGTCGTCGGCATCGGCCGCGGTCTGGAAAATCTGCAGAAAGCTCTTGATTTGGGGATTGTCGATCGGATTACCCAGGATGCAGCGGAGGGATGCCGCGATGCCGACGTGGTCTTTCTTGCCACGCCGGTGCGCACCCTGGCCGACGTGGCTGCCACAATCATCCCGTCCCTTAAGTCCGGCGCCATCCTGACCGATGGCGGGAGCGTCAAAGCCCAGGTGGCGCAGGAAATCGAACCTCTGCTGCGCGACGATGTTTTCCTGGTGCCTGGCCATCCCATTGCCGGCACTGAAAAAAGCGGCGCTGAAGCGGCTTTCGCCACTCTTTACCAGGGGCGGCGCTGCATTCTTACCCCCACTGAGCGCACGGACCAGGATGCATTGCTTTTTATCCAACGGATGTGGGCGACTGTCGGCAGCGAGGTGGTTCTGATGGATGTGACCAAGCACGACAGGGTGCTGGCCGCCATCAGCCATCTGCCGCACATGGTCGCGTATTCTCTGGTGAATGCCGTCGGCTCCTATGACCGTTACGAGGAGAATATCCTTGAGTATTCGGCAGGCGGGTTTCGCGATTTTACCCGTATTGCTTCTTCGGATCCCACCATGTGGCGCGATATCGCCTTGACCAATCGCGATGCGCTGATCGAGATGATGGAGCGTTTTGAGCGTTTTTTCGGGGAGCTCAAAGAAGATGTCCGCCAGGGGGAAGATGAGAAGTTGTTTGATTTTTTCCAGCGTTCCAAGCAGATGCGGGATGAAATTCTGTGAGCGTCCGGATTGAGGGAGATAATTCGATGATCGAGAAACAGGAAATGGCTTCCGGCCTGGGGTTGCGCGGTGAAATTACAGTGCCGGGAGACAAGTCCATTTCCCACAGGTCCATCATGCTGGGATCGCTGGCTCACGGCACGACACGGGTCGAAGGTTTTCTGGCCGGGGAAGACAATATAGCGACCCTGCAGGCCTTTGAGGCCATGGGGGTCGAAATTTGCCGCGGCCGGGACGGAATTCTGGAAATCCACGGCAAAGGTCTTGATGGCCTGACAGAGCCGGAAAATGTGATCGACTGCGGCAACTCCGGAACCACCATGCGCCTGATGACGGGATTACTTGCGGCACAGCGTTTTTTTTCGGTCCTCACCGGCGACCGTTATCTGCGTCGGCGGCCGATGAAGCGGGTCGTGGGGCCGCTTTCCGAAATGGGGGCCCGTATCTGGGGGCGCGAGCAGGGTGAAAAAGCCCCGCTGGCCATCCATGGAACGCGCCTGCAGGGAACGACTTATCGATCTTCCGTCGCAAGCGCCCAGGTCAAATCCGCCCTGCTGCTGGCCGGACTTTATGCCGAAGGCCCTACCACCGTCCATGAGCCGCACCTGTCCCGGGATCACAGCGAACGGATGCTGTCCTTTTTCGGTGCCCGGGTTGCCCCCTTTGATGACGGTGTTCGCATAGAGCCCCGTCCGCACCTGGAAGGGCGCGAGGTTTTTGTGCCCGGCGATATCTCGTCGGCGGCTTTTTTCCTGGTGGCTGCGCTGGTGACGCCATCTTCCGAACTTCTGATCCGCAATGTTGGCGTCAACCCCACCCGCAGCGGCATTATTGATATCCTGCAGAAAATGGGGGGAGATCTCGAGTTGACCTCTCAGCGGACCCTGTCCGGAGAACCGGTGGCGGATATCCTTGTGCGATCCAGCCGCTTGAAAGGCATTGACATCGGCGGCGAACTTGTCCCTCGTGCCATCGATGAATTTCCGGTGGTTGCGGTGGCAGCGGCTTTCGCCGAGGGCGTGACTACCATTCGCGATGCCCGTGAACTGCGGGTCAAAGAGACCGACCGTATTGCGGCAATGGTCGAAGGGCTTGGTTCTCTCGGGGCACGCATCGAAGCTCTTGAAGACGGTATGCGCATCGAGGGACGTGAAACACTTGAAGGAGGGAGGGAGGTCGATTCCTATGGCGACCATCGCATCGCCATGAGCCTGGCAGTCGCCGCCCTGCGATCCAGATCGCCGGTCACCATCTGCGATACAGCCTGTACGGCAACGTCTTTCCCCGGATTCTGGCAACTGCTCGAACAGGTTCGTGGGTAACCCCCGCGGGCCTGATCCTGACTATATTTTGACACAGGTTGAAAATGAAGAAGAGTTCTGACAGTCCTCCGATCGTCGCCATTGACGGCCCTTCGGGAGCCGGTAAAAGCACCATCAGCCGAATGCTCGCGCGGCGCTTGAAATTCACTCACATCGACACCGGGGCCATGTACCGCTGCATCGCTTTGGCCGCTTTGCGCCGGGGGATTGATCCTGGGGACGAGGCTGCTCTTGCAGAGCTGTGCGAAGAGGTCAGGATAGATTTCATGCGCCGGAACGGGAAGCAGCAAGTCATTCTTGATGGAGAGGATGTCAGCGGGGAGATCCGTACACCGGCGGTCAGTCTGCTGACCTCCCGTGTCTCCTCTGTTGCTGCTGTGCGCGAGAAGATGGTGGCCATGCAGAGAGAGATGGGGCGCGAGGGCGGAGTCGTCCTCGAAGGACGTGATATCGGCAGCGTGGTCTTTCCCGACGCCGGGGTTAAATTTTTTCTGACCGCTTCCGCGCAGGAAAGGGGCGCGCGGCGTTACCGCGAATTGCGTGAACAGGGCCACGAAGTGGATTTGCAGCAGACAATTGAGGAGGTTGTCTCACGTGATGAGGCTGATAGCTCCCGTCAGCACTCTCCGCTCATTCAAGCTGAGGATGCCATTCTGGTGGATTCCACCGATATGACCATTGAGCAAGTGGTTGAGATGATGGCCCGGCGGGTTCGCTCTCTGGATAGAAACACCGGATGCATGGACGGAGAAAGTGCATGAAAATTCTGCTCGCCCGCAGTGCCGGCTTCTGTTTCGGTGTCAAGCGTGCCACCCAGATGGCTTTTGAAGCTGCTGATTCGCACAATGGCATCTGTTCATTGGGGCCGATCATTCATTCCCCCCAACTGGTAAGGCGGCTTGAGGAAAAAGGGGTTGAAGTCGTGCGAAATGTGGATGAGATCCGGCACGGTGCGGTCATCATCCGGTCTCACGGTGTGACCAGCGGCGAGTTGGCGGATATCTCTGATCGCGGCCTGGAAACCGTTGATGCAACCTGCCCGTTTGTAAAAAGCGCCCAGGACCGGGCCGCGCGTCTGGCCCGTGACGGCTACACGGTCGTCATCGTCGGCGAAAATGAGCACCCCGAAGTGCAGGGGATTGTTTCTTATGCCGAGGGCGCTGAGGTTGTTGTGGTCGGCACCCGCGAGGATGCCGCCCGCATCCCTGCCCGGAAGCGGATTGGAGTAGTTGCGCAGACCACGCAGTCACTGGAGAACCTTCGCGATGTCGCCGGAGCATGCCTGGATAAATGCCAGGAATTGCGCGTATTCAATACGATCTGCGATGCTACCAGCGTTCGCCAGGAAGAAGCACGGGATCTGGCACGCAAAAGCGACCTTGTCCTGGTCATCGGAGGGTTTAACAGCGCCAATACCACGCGCCTGGCGCAGATCTGCAGAGAAATTCAGCCTCAGGTTCATCATATCGAAACCGCAGACCAGCTTGAGCCGCAATGGTTCGAAGGTGTTGAAACCGTTGGCGTGACGGCCGGCGCATCAACGCCCGGCTGGTTGATTGATGAAGTCATTCGTAAAGTCGAAGGGATGTCCAGGGAATCCTGAGCTTTCTCTTGATTAAAATAAGAGTTTGTTTTTTGGATGGCTTTGTGATATTTTCCCTTCCTATTATCCAGCAACAAAGGAAAACCTGCCGGACGGCGGCAGGAAAATCGCTAGGGGGAACCGCTTTAATGGTCGAAAACAAGGAAACGATTAACCAGGAAGAAGAAGATTTCATCGAGAACGACGAAGATATGGAGAGCTTCGCCGAGCTTCTCGATAGCACCCACAAGGCACTCAAGCCCGGTGAGGTTGTCAAGGGAACCGTTGTTCAGCGCACTCCGGATTCAGTCGTCGTCGATGTCGGCTACAAATCCGAAGGGATTATACCTCTTGTCGAATTCGGCGAGGATGCTGACAAAGTCGATGTCGACTACGAGTTCGACGTGCTGTTTGAAGGCACCGACAATGAAACGGGGCTTGTAAGGCTGTCCAAACGCAAGGCTGACCAGCAGAAAGTCTGGAACGGCCTGGAAGAGGAGGCCATTGTCGAGGGGCGGATCGTTTCCCGGATCAAAGGCGGTCTTTCGGTCGATATCGGAGTCAACGCATTCCTTCCCGGATCGCAGGTTGATCTGCGCCCCGTGCGCAATCTTGAGAAGCTGATCGGGGAAACTTTCGAGTTCAAGATTATCAAGCTCAACAAGCGTCGCGGCAATATCGTGTTGTCCCGCCGTGTCCTTCTTGAAGACGAGCGCGAGCGCATGCGTGGCGAAACGCTCGAGAATCTCGAAGAGGGCAAGGTGGTTGAAGGTGTCGTCAAGAATCTCACCGATTACGGCGCGTTTATCGATCTCGGCGGTATTGATGGATTGCTGCACATTACCGATATGTCCTGGGGGCGGGTCAATCACCCCTCCGACATTCTGGCGGTGGGCGACAAGAACAACGTCAAGGTGCTCAAGTACGACCAGGATAAAGAGCGCGTTTCTCTGGGTCTCAAGCAGATCACGCCTGACCCCTGGGAGTCCGCCGCGGACAAATTCCCAGTTGGCGAGCGCGTCAAAGGAAAGGTTGTCAGCCTGACCGATTACGGCGCATTCGTTGAGCTCGAAGAGGGTGTTGAAGGGCTTATCCACGTCTCCGAAATGAGCTGGACCAAGCGCATCAAGCATCCCAACAAGCTGCTCAATATCGGTGATGAAGTAGAATCCATCGTCCTCGCAGTCGACGCTGACAACCGGCGCATCTCCCTGGGGCTCAAGCAGATCGAACCCAACCCCTGGGATGTCATCGGCGAGAAATTCCCGGTAGGCACCATTATCGAGGGACAGGTCAAGAATATTACGGACTTCGGTATTTTCGTCGGTGTCGATGAAGGGATTGACGGTCTTGTGCATATCTCAGACCTGTCATGGGTCAAGCGCATCAAGCATCCTTCTGAAGTCTTCAAGAAGGGCGACACCGTTAAAGCCGTGGTGCTCAATATCGATCGTGAAAATGAGCGTTTCTCTCTCGGGATCAAGCAACTGGCATCCGACCCCTGGGAGACCATCCCGCAGCGTTACCGTCCCGGCACTATCGTCAAGGGCAAAGTGACCTCCGTGACAGATTTCGGCATCTTCCTTGAGATTGAAGAAGGTATCGAGGGACTGATCCACGTTTCCGAAATCAGCAAGGATAAGATCGATTCACCCAAGAGCTTCGCCAACGTTGGAGACGAGCTTGAAGCTGTTGTCCTCAACGTTGACAACGACGACCGCAAGATCGGCCTGTCGATTAAAAAGCTCTCAGATCAGAAAGAAAAAGCTGAAGTCGATGCCTTCCTCGGTGCTCAACGTGAAGCAACTTCCAGCCTTGGCGAGCTGCTTCAAGGGGCAATGAAGAACAGAACTCCCGACGAAGACCAGAACGACTAAGTTTTCTCGGATACCATCAGCGGGCCCTCGAACACCTATTCGAGGGCCCGAATTTCATCCGAAACCACATGAATAAAAAACGCCCCTTTCTGATGGCGCTCGCGACATTCGGCGCCATTTTCATTGTCTTTTTTATCCTGATTCTGGTGTTTACCCACCTGACAGGACGACCCACACCTTTCCCTTCCGGAGACCGCATCGGTGTGATCCAGGTCGTGGGGCCGATTATTTCTTCAGACAAGCTCAACCGGGATCTTATACGTTTTCGAGAAGATCCATCCATCAAAGCCATCATCCTGCGAGTCGATTCTCCCGGGGGCGGAGTGGGGCCTTCCCAGGAAATTCACGATGAAGTGGCAAAAACCGTCAAAGAAAAGCCTGTCGTTGTCTCCATGGCCTCTGTTGCAGCATCGGGAGGGTATTACATCGCAGCGCCCGCCAGCTCCATCGTTGCCAATCCCGGAAGCCTTACAGGCAGTATCGGCGTGATTATGGAGTTTACCAACATCGAGGATCTCCTCGACAAGGTTGGTTTGAGAACCAATGTCATCAAAAGCGGTCCTCATAAAGACATTGGGTCACCGGTACGCCCCATGGACGAATCTGACCGGGCTATTCTTCAAAATCTTATTCAGGACGTTCATAAACAGTTTATTGATGCCGTCGCCGAAGGGCGGGGCATGGATCCTGAGGTGGCCGCGCAGTTGGCAGATGGACGGATCTACACCGGAAAGCAGGCCTTAGATCTCGGGTTGGTCGATCAACTCGGGAATCTGCAGGCTGCCATTGATGTTGCGGCCGAACTTTCCGATATTGAGGGTGAGCCGCAACTGGTTTATCCCGAAGAAGAAAAACCACGACTGATTGAATTTCTCATCCAGGAAACCATGGGGCAATTGCGGCAGGAAATTTTTCCTGGATTGCAGTACCGATGGAATGGACTTTAAATTTAGGAGGTTTGCAGCATGACAAAAAGTGAGCTGATTGAGCAGTTGTCCGTTGTGAATACCATGTTGAGTAAAAAGGAAGCAGAGCTGGTTATCAACACTATTTTCGATAGCATCAGCGATGCGCTGATCGACGGAGATCGTGTCGAGATCCGGGGGTTCGGTTCATTCACCATTCGTGAGCGCGATGCACGTGAGGCGAGGAATCCCAAGAGCGGCGACCTGGTTAAAATTCCGCCGAAAAAAACACCCTTCTTCAAGACGGGAAAAGAACTGCGTGAACGCGTCAATAATGGTGCCTGTTAAACGGTCCGGGAGAATCATCTCATGCAGGTCAATACCCACTTAAAGATTGACCCCTCGCTTGTCGGGGAGCCTCTTGAAGTTGGTGAAGGTACAGCCGTTGCTCAACTTGTCACCCGCCCGATTATGGCGGCTGATGAGCGTGACCTGGTTCATGGGGGATTTACTTTCGGCCTTGCCGATTATGCCGCCATGTTGGCTGTCAATGACCCCAATGTCGTACTCGGCGCCGCCCAGGTTCGTTTCAACGGTCCCGTTAAGGTCGGCGAAGCTCTCGTTGCGAGGGCATCGGTTCAGCTGGTCGAGAATAAAAAACGGCTGGTTGAATGCTCTGTTTCGGTTGGTGACCGTACGGTTTTTCAGGGGACCTTTACCTGCTTTGTTCTCGGTCAGCACATTTTTGATCAATGAATTCAGTTTTTTGCAGCTAAAAAAAAGCCCCGTGGTGCATAACACACGGGGCTTTTTTTAATACAGCAATCGGCAGGGATAACATGGCTCACGCTTTTTCGACCGCCGGTCTCGAGTTCATTCAAGCTGCCACCGGATGCTCTCTGCGGACCATCGGATGTTTGAGCTTGTTGACTCCCGGATCGATATGGCACGCGGTTTCGTCCTTACGGATCGGATCGTTGAACCATGCCTCGCCGATTGCCTGACTGTCTCCAGAACAAAGAAGGCAACCTTCGAATTGCGACCTTGACCTTTGAAATGCTTCAACCGAAGGGCCACTTCAG
>NPID01002900.1_pt1 | contig 25410 bp, 21 predicted proteins | sample 8637491 | NCBI WGS metagenome assembly NPID01 (sample SAMN07420843, study PRJNA396082) | bioreactor metagenome | isolation source: sample BA6 brine-fed electro-methanogenic bioreactor BA | place: Japan: Kochi | collected 2016-06-14 | reverse complement strand
AATATATCTGTTTGAAACCCTGTAATTTAGGTATTACTCTTTTCCAAAGTGCATCCAGGCTATGAAAAAGAAAAGCCAACGGTTTTGGATAAGTCGTAAAAAAATAATTATACCTTTCTTTAATGGTTTGACCACAGCCCACAAAATAACCACCTTTAACCAGGTTTTTATTGATCTGGATAAAATATTGATTAATCCGTCTGTAATCATTTACCTTATGAAGATTAAAGAAAAAATGCTGAGTTTCAGGATCGATGTATTCAAAATTAAAAAAAGTATTCGTATCAAGAACTAATGACTTGTCTTTGGAAATTTTTTTTATGGGTAGATTATTAGCTATAAAATTGAAAATTTCAGATTTTGACTTAAGATATCTGTCTTTCAAATTATGGTAAATAGATTCGTTAATATCTTCTTGTTGATCTGAAAAAATATCTATTACCGTAAAATTAGGTTCTTCTATTTCAATATTCTTTGGTTTGAGTGTAAATTTAACAGCATTATCAAATCCGTTTTTTTGTTTGAATGATGAATAGAATATTATTCCGAGAAACATCTCTAAAACTGTTGATAATGCTATTGTTCCAAACACAATGAGACGTGAATATTCAAAACGATGAAAAAGAAACATGATGAGAAGAATTAGAGCAAGTATAATAAAATTTGATCGAATTATTGAATACAAAAATGTTGTAAGATTTTTCTTAATAAGATTAAATTTGTCTGATATTAGAGATACAAATAACCAGATTATTGCAAAAGCAATAAATGGTATAATATAATTTGGGAGATAGGTTCTAACACTAGCAGGTTTTAGCCAGATGAAGAAGAGGAAGGAAAAGAAAACAATTATTATGTCTAAAACCAAATAAAAAAATTGAAGTTTCTTCATTAAATTTTTATGATTATTTTTTTTACTAAATTCTTAATCTTAAGAATTTTCCATATTTTCAGCCATTCTAAATTTGATGATGCCCAATGTTCGGGATGAATATTGATCATAATTTTGTTTGGTAATTTATCATTATTCAAAGCTTCTATAATGTCTTTAGTGTGTTTGAAATGAAAACTAAATTTAGAATCAACTTTATCGCGCTTATTAATTTTTTCATTATCTCATGACCTACCAGCATCAGTTATATATGAAACTTTATTAAAATCTATATCAAAATAAGGTTCGGAAATAATTCCATAATTCCTATAATTATATTTTTTCCATAAATCGCGACTATCCCACTTTGAGGTAGGACGACCATGCATAGCAATATTATGCACAGGATAGATATTACGTAGATTACACAGATTAAGCTCGAAATCTTCAATAGCTCTTTCATAATCTCCATTTATTTCAGCCAAGCATTCATAATGATATCCTATTTCATGCCCCAGCTCTGCTATTTGTTTGATTATCTTCTCATCAAAGCTGCAAGGTAAAGCACGAAAATAGTAAGAAGTTGAAATATCAAATGATTTTTCAATCTGGGCAATATGAAAGGCATTTACAGGAAGTCTATCTATATCGTGTCTCAGTATAATTGTTTTTTCTTTTGGAGAAACTATAAATTGTTCAAATGTTTGGAAATTGTAATCGCTATATATAAGAACATGTAGTAGTTTTTTAAAAGTATTTGTGGTAAAGCCCATTATACTGTACCCGAATCTACAAAAATATTCTGACCCGTAATTGAATCAGACTCGTCTGACAGAAGAAAGCTGATCGTTGAAGCTACAGAATTGGGATCGGTGGGTTGTTTAAGAGAAGTACGATTGTAGATGCGATTTTTCTGATCCTGCGAAAGAGCAGCACTCATCTCTGTTTCCATAAAGCCAGCCACAATGCAATTGGAACGAATGCCCCGCACTCCCCATTCTCGAGCTGTATTTTTGGAAAAAGCTTCCAGAGCACCTTTGGAAGAAGCATACATCGCCAATCCTTTATAACCAGTATGAACACTTATGGAAGAAACATGGATTATCGAACCTTTCGTCTTGTGCAGAAGCATATTCCGAATGACATATTTGGTGATCAGCATGGGCGAGAAAACATTTACTTCATACATTTTCTGCAAAGGCGCAAACTGAAGGTTGGTGATGATATCATCATAAGCCATAGCAGCATTATTCACGAATCCGGATAATTTCACATCGAAATCGATAAAATTCTGAAATATCTCTGTTTTTATCTGCTTTGTTTGAGAAAGGTCAAAAGCTTTCCATTTCAACAAGTCCGGGAATCTGTCTTGCAGACTCTGCAGCTCTCTGGTCTGAGATCGGCTAACCCCCCAAACCGAATAACCTGCTGCCAGCAGTTTTTCTGTTATAGCTAAACCTAATCCTTTGGATACACCGGTGACTAATATATTTTTCATCGTTTAATTTTCCCTGTTCTGGTTGTTTCCATAGACTCTACAAAATTAATAATTCTGGGAATTTTGAACTGTTGAAGCCTCCCTGCCAGAATCCCTCTGATCTCCCGTTCGCTAAGGACACTGTTTATCACATCGGCGCACAAAATATTACCAAGAACGGAATTGCTCTTCCCATAGACCCTGGCAGCATGGATAGTTGCGATTTTGAGCAGCTCTTCTTCTACTTCTGTGGGATTTACCTTGTATCCGCCCACATTGATCATTTCATTTTTGCGGTGTAGAAATCGGAATTTAAGCTCAGGAAAAGATTCCAGTATTTCAACCAGATCACCAGAATAATACCAGTCGTTAATGAATTCAAATTTACTGCTTTCTCCCATGATGCTTCTATGTAAGATCAGCTCCTGTTCTTCGATTTTTACAAACTGACTTAATCTGGGCGGAATGCAAAAAACATCACCTTCCGAAGCAAACAACGAGCCTGCTTCGGTGGAAGCGTAGATATTCCTGATCCTCGCATTGGGAAAAGCTTTTGCCATTTTTGCTTTCAAATTTTGATCTAACTTTTCACCACCCGAACTAACCTGCCGAATGGAAGGATAGACAGTTTTATTATCTAAAAATAATCTATAGAATGTCGGCGTAGCAGAAAGATGCGTGATACTGTATCTGCGCAATAAGGATTTGATCTCTTCCACCTTCCTGGTAAACAGATCGATCATTGAGTTCTGATTCAAAAAAGCCTGAAAAAAAACCTGAATACCAGCCATATGGGTGGGATTATAGGCAAAGCCCCAGACATCATCTTTGTGTGAATCAGATGTTTTTACAGACTTGGTGAGCGAGGAAAAGGAGTGCCTGACCTTCTTGGGCAGACCGGTCGTCCCGGAGGTAAAAAGTGTCATCTGCCAGTTGTTCATTGAGTTAAAGTTCTGATATACATCATCAAGACTTTTAACTGATTTGCCGGCTCGAATTGATTTTCTTCTATCACTTAAAGAAATATCCATTCCGGCAATTTCAGTTTTACTAAAATCGCTGTCCAGGAGGATGATGGGATAATCATTGATCAATGAATGAATAATTCGCAGTAAAACCTGATAGGGACTCTTTTCATATACGATCTCAGCGCAGTAATCTATCGAATTCAAGTCGTTAACCAAATCCCGGTAGGTTTTGGGAAGATGATGATCAACCCAGAAGATCTTATCCATTTATCTTAGCCAAAACTTCCTGCACAGTAGTTACTATTCCATCTTCAAAAATATCAACGCCGAATTCTGCTTCACATCTGACGGTTAACTCTGCCAGATCCAGAGAATCAAACTGCAAATCCTGCATCAGGCTATGTTCCGGCAAAATTTCAGCCAGTTTTTCCAAACCTTTATTTTCTCTCACTTGATTGACGATTTCCAGTAATTTTTCCATTTATCGGTTCCTCTTCGAGTAATAATCTCTGCACGTTATAAATTCAAAATTCTTCTTCTCAAAATAGACTATCTGCTCTTCCAGCAAGGCAAGCGCTTCGGGTCCCAGCTTCCGGATTTTAAGTTTATGTCTTAACACATCACTCAATATATACTTAAGGAAATTTCGTGATCTTCTTTCGATCCTGCTTTCGCTTCTTGACTCTTCGATCAACTCGATAGGATGAATAAGAAAATTTATCTGTTGATCTTTGCTGATTGCTTCTTTTGTTAGATGATAGCGGAGTATTTTTATCAAATTGGGAAAGATGCGCATCGTTGTGCCGATATAGGGAAGCAGAAGTGCAGAGATAGGGATTTCGAAGATGCTGCTGTTACCGCGTTTGGCAAGAGAATCATGATCAGTATGATAGGCGGCTCTCGGTGCTTTCAGCCACTGCAATTTCTGTTTTGAACCAAGAGAAAGAAAGAAGTCGAATCGCTGGGAAGAAATTGAACTATCGATCTGGAAGCCTGTTTCCTCCAGAGCTTTTACCGTATATTCATTTGTTCTTAAGGCAGGCGCTCGAAATGAAATAACTTCAGCGCTGATGATTTGCTCAAGAATTGATTTCGCCTTCTTTAAATTTAGTATTTGATCTTTTAATGATAATTTATCAAAGGCATCTTCCGGTTGATGAGAATAGCCATGACAACCAATTTCATGGCCTTTTTTATGAATTAACCGGACTGCTTCGGGAAATCTTTCGGCAAAATAGCCGGTGATGAAAAAGGTCGATTTTATATTATGTTTATCATAAAAATCCAGCATTGCAGGAATGGCCTTTGCAACAACCAATCTGCCTGTTTCATCGCTTAACCGATGATTTACGATAGATGTTGTTTCAACGTCGGTGGTCAACAGAAAATATTTATTCAACTATCTAAAAACCTTTATCACTTTCGCAGGATTTCCGGCAACCACTGAGTTGGGCGGAACATCCTGAGAAACTATTGCACCAGCCGACACAACTGCATTTTCACCGATGGTTACACCGGGCAGAATCGTAGCACACACGCCTACCCAGGCACCTTGTTTAATAATAACCGGTGCCACATAGGACAGCAGCTTACCTTTGAAATGAACATAAGGATTGCTGTGACAAATGATATAGACATTCCCCGCTAAGGCAGTGTTATCTTCCATGACAATATACTCCGGGAAAGCATGATCCAGAGTGCAGCCCATGCCCAGCATCACACCTTTACCGATCTTCACTCCCCGCCGGCGATGACACCATATACGCACTGAATTAATGGGAGAATTATAAGCAATTCTCTCTAAAAGATGATTGCGTATCTTTTTGCACAAAAATTTCAGCTTGCTCTGCCTGCGTTTCCGGCTGGAATGTGAGATTTGAGACTTTATGTTCTTTGAAGGTTCGTAATAGGGTATTTTGGTGAATTTCATTCTATTTAAACCTATTTTGATAATCAGGATTTTTTTTCATAATTATTGCACTTTCTGGATAGTTTTCTACAAACCAGACTAAAAAAAGAGTTGGATTAATCGAATTTTTCTCTATGTAATCTCTAATTTCTTTTTTTTTATCATTGGTAGTATACTTTAATTCATTTAATTTTTCTAAAAGTTCTGTTCTATTTAATTGATGTGCATTTTCAAATCTTGAACACTGTTCATCAATATAACCGACCTTGAATGGATTTATGTAATAGTATTCCGTTCCTAAGACTCCTGCTTCAGAAGCCATAGTTGCTCCTTCAGTTATAAAAACAAAAGCATTATCTATTACAGAATGAATATCTTCAGGCTTTATTTTTAAATTATACTGACTAAAAGAAACATCTTCACTTTCGTTTGTAATATAAACATTCATCTTATCAGATAACTTTTCTACTATCTTCTTCTTTTCTTCAAGGTTCAATATGTTTTTTACATTTCTATCGTGACTTGCAGAATATGAAATGTATCTAATAAGAGCGTATGGAGCAAAAACTCTTTTTTGTAGATTTTCAAAATTACTTTTATAAAAAGTAGAATGTAAATAAAATTGCTCTACGAAAGCATTAAATAATAATTGCTTTTTACCCATTTTTTTTTTAAAGTAATATGGCGTTAAAATAACTGAACAAAAAGGCTTATACAACAAATGATTAAGTTTGTTATGCTCTGTGTCATCAATAACTATAGAGGGCTTGCCATAAAAAAAAGAAGCAATAGAACAAGCATTTGACGCAAATCCGAGAAATAGATCAATTCTCTTATTGTAAGAAACCTTAAGTACTTCTATAATTGTACGTATCATGTATAAAAAAGAAGAGAAAAAGTTTTGTTGCTCCTTACGAACATTTCTGACGATATGTTCAATTTGATATGAATCTAATAAATCATTAATAATTTTTTGATCCCTATTAGTAATTATAAAGCTATTTCCAGATGATTGCATTAGTTTAATAAAATTTCTAAAATAATGCACATGAGCAGGATGATTTATATCAATAAGTATTTTCATATTTTTCCTTTATAATTGTACTTTTTCTTTTGACCAAAAAACAATTCCATAAGCTGATTTTGAATTGAGAGATATGGGCACTTATAATTCTAGTACAATTTACAAGAATATTTTTTTGTCTCGAATAACATATCGATGCTTACCAACCCCAACAAGCGGTATATCATCTACTATCTTTACACCAAGTTTAAATTCATTTCCAAATCTTTCTTTCCATTTTGTAGATATTTCATTGATTATTTCTTCTCTATTTATGTTTCCGGTGATAATTAATATCTCTAAGTGATCTAATTTATCTTGTCTAACCTGGAATTTTTCTATCCCAACAATTTCTTTAAAAAAAATACTTACCAGGTGGGGGCTTAAATATACTCCAGAAGGTGTCTTTAAAATATCAGCGTCTCTACCAATGATTTTTTTTATGGTTTGATGCTTTCTCCCACAATTGCATTCCAGTATATATGGCTCAACAAAATCTTGAGTATCATAACGAATAATCGGAACAGCATAATTCCATAAATCTGTGGTTGTAACTTTATTTAAATTATCATCCTGCCCTACAGTCAAATCAGATACTAACTCAGTAATAGCATATTCCATTGCTAGATGGTAACATTCATGAGTTTTACATTCAAAAGCGACAGCACCTCCTTCACAAGAATAAGAATCGAATACTTCACATTGAAAAGCATTTTTAATTTCATCTCTTAAATCAGAATGCAAAATACTTCCTGTAGTTGTTACAGCTTGTAGCTGAGGTAATTTGATATTGTTTTCTCTGGAATATTTTAATATCATAGATAAAGGGGTTGGATATGATCGTAGAATTTTGGGTTTGTAGTTAATAATTTCTTCAACTATCTTTTGAATCGAATTAATATTACTACTATCGAAAAAAATACAGTTATTCACTGTCACTTTGTCTTGTATTTTTTTAAACTTGGATCTTTTAGTATTACTGATTTTTTGAAATTTGTCTCCTACTCGATAGTCCATCCAATACCAACCACGTAAGTTTGCAGCAATATTAAACGAGTAAGCGTTCTTGGTAGAGTAGTATGTTAAAGGTTCGCCGGTTGAACCACTAGAACTATTTTTGATCAAATTTTTTTTTGGAATATTTTTCGCGATCAATTTACCATTCTTAATGTTATCTTGTAATTCTTTTTTTGTTATAAACGGAATTTTGTAAAGATCTTCAATAGTTTTAATATCACTTGGTTTCAATTTTAATTTTTCAAAAAGATCATGATAATATTCTGTATTATTATAAGCGTGATTAATCAAATCTCGTAATTTCCTATTTTGGAATTCTACAAGCTGTTCTTTTGTCCACCATTGGCTTTCTTGAAGAAATTTCAAATGCTTGCTTACAGATTGTCCTAAAGCTAAATCGCTAAGTGGTAGTATAACTTTTTCAGTTAAAATGTTTCTAAAGCTCATAATATAATCTCATCAATCTTAATTTATTATTTATTAAATTGTTTGCTTATAATATGCGGTATTACTCTGATATCAGTCCTGAATATATTCTTTAGGTATTCTTTTTTCATTTTTTTTCGTGCTTTTATCTGTTCTTTTTCTAGTGTTTGTGAATATTCAGTATTTGCGATTATATCAGTTAGTTCTTCTTGGGTATCTTCTATAAAGGATATTCTAAAATTCTTTTGAGTAGTTTTATAAAACTTACACTTTTTTAGATTATCTGTATCTACTTTGACCACCAATCCTTCCTGTGTAGTTTTACTAAAATTCTGATCAAAAATGAAATTTCCTAAACTGTAAATTATTAACCCATTTTTATAATATTCTGTCGGTTGGATTACATGTGGATGATGACCGATTATTAAATCAAAGCCCATATCGATTAATGCATGAGCATAATTAACTTGTTGTACACTTGGATAGGTAATATATTCATCACCCCAATGCAGAGAAATTGCCCAAAATTCATTATCCTTTTTAACTTCTGCTTTTGGTAAAGTATCTAACCTAAGTAAATTATATTGATTACAGAAAAAATTATCTTTTACCATTGAATATCCCCACATTTTTATAGAAGAATTTTCAAACTCCATTGTATGAGGGTCATCTTTATCTCCGAGATAATTAATCCAATGCTCTCTAAGAACTTTTTTAGTATATTTACTTGATTCTTCACCATGCTGTGAAAAATGATTATTGGCAACGTTTGCTATACTCGAGATCCTAGAATCGAATAAATTAAGTGAATCTGCTTTAGCCCTATAAACACGGTCTTTAGGTATTCTCCTTCTTAAATCATTTCCTTGATACAAAGAATATTCCATGTTATAAAAAATAGCATCAATATTAGATAACAACGTGTCTCTTATTTTATTTGGAATCAATTCATCATATTTATTCTCAAAATTGGATAAAATACCTCTATTGAGGTGAAACATATTTTCACCTAGCATGATGTCACCTAAGATTAATATTTTCATTATTTTTCTCTAAATCGAATCACTTTTTCTAAGTTATCCACGACTTTCGACCAATCATGTTTCTTAGCTTCATCAATACGCTCTTGTATCTTTTGCTGAGAATCTTCAGCAAGTGCTTGATTAATTTTATCTACAAAATCAATTGGTGTATCGGCAAAATATATAAAATTTTCAAATTGCTCTTTAAGATGAGGAATCGTTATTGAAACAACCGGTTTACCTAAGGCTAAGTATTCCAGAGTCTTCTTTGGATTGCAATTCCTTATCCAATCAGCTTGTTTCCAAGCCATAATACATACATCAAAGTGGCATGCATAATTTGGTAATTCTTGATAGTTTATAGGACCCAAAAAATGTACATTTGGATACTTCTTTATACGAGAATAATCTCCACTTACTTTTCCAATTAATATAAAAGTATAACCCGTTTTTGCTATTGCTTCATATATATCAATATTATTAGCAAAGGTCAAAGAACCAAAATAACCTATTATTGGCTTTTTATATTTAGAAAAATCCTTAGTAGGGCTAATGTTTTCCGAAAAATGTTTGAAATCCACACCATGTGGTAATAAATGTATTTTTTTTCTAAAACCATGAATCTCAATTATTCTATTAGCTATTCTACTGGAAGCAGGGAATATAAGATCTGCTCTGCTAAAAATTTCTCTTTCGTTTTTTATCAGTACATTTCTTTGCTTCTCTGTAGCTGTACGCAAGTCTGAGTGCATGTCCGCGGCAATGTGGTAAAACCCCTCACTTTTTCCAATATTAATAAAGCTATAGATAGAATTAGATGTGAAATTATATATTACAAAATCACTAATGTGCAATATGATAAACAGCATTCTAATAGTTATCCGATAAGAAAGTTCATTAATTTTACTTATATATTTATTATCCACAAAAGGTAAATAAATAGGAGTTATAATCCAAAAAGATTTCTTATACTTTTTAATAGTTTTTGCTGAAGATGCTATTTTGCTTATAATTCTCTCCAAAAAAACTTTTTTACTGCCGTTTGCTTTTTGTAATGTCAGATTAGTCTTAGGTATTGGATTTATCCACAATATCTTTTTATCCCTATTATATAACTCAAGCATTATATTACCAGGAGACCCCATATTGTGTGAACTCCAATGGTCTCCAAAACAGATAATCCAGTTTATCTTATTTTTCATTCACTATTTCCTTTAGTGTACAAAATCTCACTTCTATTTGCTTTAACCACTTTAATAATTCTTCAAGGATTTCTAGATTATTATTATGAAATCTATGATGCAAAAGAAAACCTGTAACATTTGTTTGTTTTAAATTTTCTAGAATCTTTAATTGTAATTCGTGCAAGTTATAATGAATTGCTTCTTCTTCACTAATATATTTTTTTATAAAATTTACTGAAACTCCAACATCTAACATATTACATTGAGGCCTTTTTTTTAGATGATAAGACACTTTTTTGCCACAAATATTATTTAATTTAAGAAATCTCCCAATATTATTTTTAACCTGATGTTTGCGACTATAACTAATACTAGTTGAAGATGCTAAATACCCTAAATCCGATACAGCTTTAATAGTAACATTATTAAACGAGCCATAGGGAAAGGTAATTGCCTGAAACCATAAATCTCCAAAGTATTCATTCATTAAGTCTTTTCCTAATTTTAAATCCTTATATTGATCTTGATAACCTCGGTGTTTACCAAACTCCATTCCGTGTGGATATTTATTTTTTAAATTGTGATTATATCCATGTTGTATTATCTCAATAAAATTCGGATTTTTTTTTTTCTCATTAATAAGCCATTCAACTACTTTCTGGGATACATTTGCGGGCTCAACAGCATGAATTATAGGAATTTTTAATTCTTTATATAAATTTGTTAGCTCCACTAAAGATTCATCCAATGTGTTTCTTACATCGTCGTTTCTAAAAAAAAATTTTTTTTGATTCATTTATTACTTATTGAATAGACTACAGTATGGTTGTTCCTGAGAACTCCAATTAAACTGCTGTTTAATTTCTTTGGTAATTTTTAATTTATAGTGATCATTTATAATTTTTATAATTGCATTATAGAGTGTTAAAGAATCTATTTTATCAATGCAAATACCAATTTGGTTATCCTGAATAGTTTTAACCAACCCGGGATAATTATTCGTAATTACTGGTACTCCACAAACTATGTACTCATAAATCTTATTGGGGGCACAATAATACTGGTTCCAATTAATGTTTTGATAAAAAGCCAACCCTATATCATAAGCTGCTATTGTTTCTTTTACTTTTTGGTTTTCTACTGGTGAGAGAAATCTTACATTTTTAAGATTATGTCTATCGACTCTGTTTCTAAGTTTATCTTCATATTTAGGTTTTCCAAAACCTATAAAATCACAAACGGCAATATCTGGATCAATCCCGGCAAAAGCATCTATCACTTTTTCGCAAAAGCGATCAGGCAATAAGGCTCCTAAATACAAAACTTTAATTGGGTTATTTTTGTTTATCTTACTACTTAAATCTATAAGTTCAAATTTTGGTAAATTCTTTAATAAGAAATGTTCTCCTTTTGTTTTATAATGAGTTTTACAGTATTGAAGGCGTTGTTCTTCAGCGTGCATAATAATATCTGCTTTTCTAAAAGCCATTGAATGAATTGGTTGCCATAATAATTGTTTAAATTTATTCATACCCATATCTAGAAACAATTCATTACAATCGAAGATGAATTTCCTATTTCTTGATAAAAACTTGAAAACGATACCACTCAATGAACTCCACAACTCTTCACAGACAATATAATCAGCTCCTAATTTTTTTGCTAAAAGACCAGCTTTAAAATTAAAAATAATACTATTACTAAAATTTTTAATAGGATTTCTTGATCTTTTTAAACGTATAGATTTTATCTGAAAAGAATATTTTGAGTAATCAGGTAATTCTTTCTCCACACGACCATGAATAAGAAGACAATCAAAACCATTCTCTACAAGTGTACTCAATTGCTTTAACAATCTTCCTTTATACTTTAATATCCCAGCAAAAATAAATATAATTTTCATATAATTTACCAACAAATTTCAATAATTGATTTAAAATAATCATTATTTTTCAAAAAATATTTTATAGTAATGCAATATGCATCAACTAGCACTCCATATGAGGGGCTGTGTTTTTCATTTATTATTTCAGCGTCATACTTTGAACTATCATATTTAAGATTACATATTTTTTTGCGATTATGCCTAATTTCAATTCCATCATCATAATAAGAAGCTTCCAAACCAGGTGAAAGGTGAAAATATATTCTAATAAAATCATCAATATCCGCATTATTCATTAGATCCTCAATTATTAAACAATTATCTTTCAAACTAAACTTTCTTGTGTATGCTAGCTTAGTATGACCTTGTTTACAATAGCCTACATGTAAACCCTCAAAATAGCAATCTGTAGCTTTTCTAATCTCTGTTTGAGTTTTATCATTCATTGCAAAAGAACCATAACTGGTATTCTGCTCAAAATCATTAAGCTGTAATACATTATGCATTCTGGTAGAGCGGAACATATCCCTCATTCCTGGCTCAGCAGTATATGTATAAGTCCCTCTATCAATAAAAATTTGTAAACCATTGATACTTAATTCAAAAGATAATTGGTCATTATGGGTATGTCCACCCTTGTAACCCAATTTCCCGGCCCTGATTGATAATTTTGCATAATCATTCCTTATAAAGTAAAAACCTCCTTCCTTATAAAAAGCTTCATTCAGTTTATACTTTACTATTGGAAAGCTAAATCCACCATCAATAAGATACCTGTCAATATAGGAAATATTGTTAGAATTTGTTGAATACTCAGGAATTAAATATGAATGATCTGTTAGTTTCAATAAACCAGAACTGATAAACCTACCATCGTCATTATCTCCAATCAGAGGAGCACAGCCATTTTCATCAATATAATCAGCAACAAACTGCTGCATATCTATTAATTTATGATAGTAAGAATCTGAAAAAGGATAATTTGCTTCTTTTGCCAATTTCCAGCACCATAAAAACATCTCCAGCATTAAACGATGATATGAAATAGATCTTTCAAAGTGTACTCCATCACTTAATATTTGGCGTTCCATCTGGAATTCCAAATTTTCGTGAGCTAATTTCACCCATTTTTTCCCTCTTGCTGAGTTCTTAAATAAAATTCCTAAAGTAAATAAACCTGAAAGATCTGATATAAGATGATTTGCTCCAGAATCTGTTTTTGAACCCAACCATTCCAAATGTGAGAATATGAAACAGCCGTGTTCCCACAAAGATTGTACAATTGATTGTCGGAATTTTTTATTTTCTCCTTTTAACAAATAATCTTCCATTAATCCAAAAGTAATAAGCCAATTCACAGCCCTTATCGCAGCATCCATAGCATATGTCCAATTCACTCCAAATCCAACTTTATTAGAAGTTATCCATGAATTAACTTGGTTAACAAACTCAATGCAATACTTCTTGTTTTGGGATAGTCGCCAACCTAAACCTAAAGTGATTGCATGATTAAATCGACTCAATTCCAAAGGTATTTTTATATCTGATTGAATCTTTTGGTCATAAAATAAATAAATAAGATACACTTTTTTTTTATGTTTAACACCATATTTAAAATCATAGTGCCAATCTATTTCATTTTTAAAAACATAAGAGCTTCCTAATAATGTAAATTCATGATTACAAATATTATTAGCCCGATCAACTAATGCTTTATTATCAGAGTCAAAACAATCCTTTATAAGCTGTTTATCATACCATAAGAAATCACATAAACTTTTGAGATCTCTATCATAATCCCCATTATATCTTCCATAATGAAAAGATATTTGAGGAAAAGCGTACTCAATCTTTCTTTGTAATCGACGTTTGATTCTAAAGACGACATTTTTCGATTTTATCATAAAGCTATAAAAGCAAAAATGTTAACTTTGTAACCGTAAAAAGGTCATTTAGTTCTATAGGTAATGTTTTTTCTTTAATTGAATCATGTAAAATATCTAATTCTTCAAGATGCCCTTTTAACGGCTCTTGGCTGGATAACTCTTTTAGTTTAACACCATAGCCTTTTAAAGATTTAAAATCATCTATTATAATTGATTTCTCATCAAAGTGAACTTCTAAGAATTCTTTAGGCAAGGCTTTTGAGCCAACAGCGATATAATCTATCACTCCAATTGAACCATCTTCATATTTAAGTTGAATCGATAAATTATCTTGAGCAGTAAATTTATTATTATTTGGTTCAAGTTTATTAAAGCTAAGCTCTTTTACCTTGCTACCAGTTATGTAAGTTAACAAATCAATAAAGTGGCAAACTTCCCCAACGATTCTTCCGCCGTGTTCGTGTACCCAAGCATCAAGAGGAATAAAACCTGCATTTATGCGATAATGCATATATAATGTATTAGTTCTTTTATCAGTATGTTTTTTCAATTCTTGAATATAGGGGCTAAATCTTCTATTAAAGCCTACTGTAAGGATAGGAACAGATTCATTACTTATTATATAATCCTCAATCTCAATCAAATCTTTTCTTGTAGTTGCCAGAGGTTTTTCTAAAAAAACGTGCTTCCCAGCTTTTAAACCCTCAAGTGCTAAATAAGCGTGAGAATCATGCCTTGTACAGATCATAACCAAATCGACATTTTTATCTTGATAAACATCCTCAAAGCTAGTAGAGGCAATTGATGCTCCAAATCTTTTTGCAACTGATTTTGCTTTTAGGCCATCTCTATCTACAATGGCATAAATAGAATATTTGTCCTTTAGCTTTTGCAAATTTGGTAAATGTAACGATGTTGCGAAAGCTCCTGCACCTATTATTGCAACATTGATTTTATCTTTGGCAAAATTATTATTGATAATAATCTTACGAGATAAATCATTAGAAATATTATTTTCATTAATTTTTCCATAATCAAGAATCACCATCAGTGGTTTTTTGTCAGAATGTTGAAGTTCGTTATATGCCTCAGTTACTCTATCTATAGAGTATTTTTTTTCAATCATTAAAGACAGATCCACTTGTTTTGAACCAAGAAGTCTAAGATATTCTTCCATATTGCGATTCTCTGTCCATCTCACATAGGCATATGGATAATTTAACCCTTTCTCTTCGTACTGTTTGTCATAACGGCCAGGGCCATATGAGGTTGAAACAAGAAAATCTAATTCCTTAGGATAAATATCTCCACGATTTATCTCCATCCCTGAAACCCCAACCAAAATAACACGACCCTTTCTCTTACACATCTGAAAAGCTTCAGATAGTGGTTCACTGCTTGAGGTTGCGGCTGTGAATAATACAGCATCAGAGCCATATCCACCTGTCCAATTATTAATATCTTTCACAATATCTGTTTTTGTAGGATTCAAGGTGATTTCTGCTCCAAGTTCTTTGGCAATTTCTAATCTTCTTTCATCTAAATCAATTACAGCAACCCTTATTCCTGATAATATCAGAAATTGTACTGACAATAAACCCAGAATACCTGAGCCGGTAACAACACAGAATTCACCTAACTTTAAATCAGCTCTTCTAACACCTTGCAAAGCAATACCACCCAAAGTTACAGTAGAAGCTTTTTCAAAATCTAAACCTTGTGGCATTTTCATGACTAGATTTTCCGGCACATCTACAAATTCTGCATGATTAGCTAATCCTGCCCCAGCAGCAGCTACTCTATCACCAGCTTTAAACTTTGTAACACCATTTCCGGTGGCTAATACAATACCAGAAATACTATAACCTACTGGAGAAATCGAATCTGATGCAACCTTAACGGTTTTAACTAGTGTATTGATTCCTTTGCTTTTTAGCATATTAAAGGCTTGTATGATTTTTTCCGGTTTCTCTTTTGCTTTTTGAATCATAGACTTGGCACTTTGCTCAACCCCAGCTAACTCTGTACCAGCTGAGATACAAGAGTTTACTACTTTTATAAGGATACATCCATCGCTGACTAACGGTGCTGGTATAATTTCTGTTATCACTTTACCTTTTTTTATTACTATCTGTTTCAAAATTAATTCTTTCCTCCATTAATTCTCAATCTATCTTAGCTTATGAACTTGTATGCCAAAATTAAAATGTTGTAATTAAAAAAATCTTTTACTTTTAGATTTGTTAACAGCTTTATCTTGAATATATTTATCAAAAATCAAGGCATAAACTAAACCTACAAAAAAAATTGTCATCTGTACCAGTGTCGCCTGTCCCCATAAAAAAATCAATAATGCAGTTAATGACCCCCAATAACCTGTTTCTTTGGCATTTAAATAAAGCTTTCTAACTAAAAAAAACCAAAAAGAGAATAGTAATATCGAGCCAATTAATCCATAAGAGATTAAATGTGATAGGTAGCCCACGTGTATTTGGGAGCTGCCAATTTCACGAGAAGCCTCTCGAATATCTGATGTTATACGAACACCTGTTCCAAAAAACATATTTTTTTCAAAAAAAAGGGAGAAAGTTTCTAATGCTCTATATCTACTAGTATCATAAATCGAACCTTCATGAAGTAATCGAGCATAATAAAATTTTGAAAGATTATAACCAATTATGTCAAGAAACGAAACAGCAACAATAATTACGATAAACACTATTAGAATAGTTCTTATTTTTTTTACAAACGATTTCTGGTATAAGAAAAGTAGTTGAGAAAGCAAAATGATATAACCTACTATTACATATCTTGTATTTGAAATGGCTGTTATTATACCAGTCAAGATAAATGCAAAAAAGTATTTATCATTTTTATAAAAATTATATCCTATAAAAACTGACATTAACGGTATAAATGATAAACCAAATTCATTTAAATCTAAAAAACCTAAAAAAGAAATTCTTCTAACAGTATATATCGTATATGTATAATGTTTCAGTAAATATATTGCATTCATGAATGAAGGAAAAAAAATTTGAATAATAGAAATACCCGCTACAGAAATCAGTAAAATTCTAATAATTTTGATACTTTTGAGAATGAAATCTTCTGTGTAACTGGTATTATAAATTATTACAATAACTAAAAAAATCACAAAATTATGTAATGCATGATTTATTGAAGTTAAAATATGAAATTCCTTAGAAGTATAAAAAATCCATATCACGCGATACATTGCATAGAGAAACTGTAACCATGTGAAGCCAGGTATTTTAACTTTTATTTTCGCAATAAAATAAACTCCGTAAAAGAAAAAAATGAAAACGAACCAATAATATAAATTTTTTGGTAAATCAAAAAAATAGTAACTCAAGGATATAAAGGGACTTAGTAAAAATATCCTGAATAAAAAATAAGTTTTCTTCGTCATATGGATTTAAAAAAACTACTTATCTTTGTAGTATTACTAACGATTTCACTTACTTTTAACTCATAAAATAATGGCAATCTAAGTAAACAATCTTGATATCTATCTGAATTTGGTAGCTCTCTTCCGTCATGTTTATTTTTGTAAAATGGCGAGTGATGCAGAGAAAAATAATGAAAAACCGTATGTATATCTTTGTTTCTTAAGTATTCAATTAAATCAGAACGCTCTTTTCCAGTATTACATAATACATAAAACATGTGAGCATTATTTGTAGCATATTTTGGTATGTAGGGAAGCTTTATAAACCCTTTACTTTGAAGTTGTTTCAAACCTTCATAATATATTTTCAAAATTTCTTTCCTTCGTTTTTGAATATCTTCTATATGCTCGAGCTGTGCAAAAAGGAAAGCTGCATTAAGCTCTGAAGGTAAAAACGAAGAGCCTATATCTACCCAGCCATATTTATTTGCTTCACCTCGATAAAATTCTGCCCGGTTTGTTCCCTTTTCCCAGATTATTTCAGATCTTTTAATAAATCGTTCATCGTTTATTGCCAGCAAACCTCCTTCTCCACATTGGATATTCTTGGTTTCGTGAAATGAAAAAGCAGCTAAATGACCAATTGAGCCAAGTGCTTTTTGGTTTCCAGCCTTATTAATATAAAAACTATCTATTGCCTGTGCAGCATCTTCAATAACTAAAAGATTATACTTATCAGCTATATTCATGATTTTGTCCATATCACAGGCTACTCCGGCATAATGCACTGGCACAATAGCTTTTGTTCTGGATGTAATCAATTCTTCAATCTTATCCTCATCAATTCCCGGATGATCTGAACGGCTGTCAGCAAATACAATTTTAGCACCCTGTCTTACAAATGCTAAAGCTGTTGAAACAAAAGTATAAGAAGGCATTATCACTTCATCACCAGGTTGGATATTTGCTAAGATTGCACACATTTCCAGCGCATCGGTGCAGGAAGTAGTTAAGAGAGCTTTCTTAAATCCGTAACGTTCTTCAAAGAATTTTTGGCATTTTTGAGTAAACATACCATTACCTGATATTTTACCTGAATAAACCGCTTGATACATGTAATGCATTTCTTTGCCGGTTAGATACGGTTTGTTGAAGGGTATCATATCTGTTTCCTATAATGATAAATATATTTTATTTCCTCAATTTTATTAAATCCCATCTTTAAATGAAAATTGAACGAAGGATAATTATTCAATAAAAACGCTACCTTACAAGTTTCGATGTCTTTCTCATTAGCCAAATATGAAAAAGCCTCTTCCCAAAGTTTTCTCCCAATTCCTTTACCTTTAAAATTTTTATCAACACCTATAATCGAACAATATCCAATTTTTTCACAGTCATAAGTTTTAATTACATAAATCCCTGCAACAGTTTCAGAATCTTTAAATAAAAATAGACCGTCTGAATAAATTCCGTCAAGGGTATTATCTATCCATTTTCTATATAATTCTTTGGTTTTTTCTTCTCCAATTGTCTTTTCCTTGTAAAATCTGGAAACAATTGATGTTTGTTCAGCAATATAGTAGCATTCTTCTAACTCTTTTTTTGATAACTTTGTTCGGAAATCATATTTAGTATCTTTATATTGTTTTTTATCAAATTTTTTTGACATAGTTAACATAATATCAACCAGTTCTAAATTTGCTGCATTTATATCCTGTTGATTCAAGATTTTCCCATACTTAAAAACATAGACCAGGTTATAATTTTCTTTTTTAGCATTTTTCAGAAATTCCGAAGATTCAAATTTTTCTAATTCATTAATATCAACTTTCCCAATTTTCATTTCAAAGAAATCAGAATCCCATGGTAGATAATTAATTTTCATTTTTCCTTCTTCTTAAATATTCTATAATCTTAACAAATTGTTTAACTTGCTTTTGGGGGGTAAGAAGTTCATTTCCCAAAGATCTACAATTTTTACACATTTTATCATACTCAGTTTTACTTAGTTTCAAAATTTCTTCAATCCCTTTTGCTAAATCTTCACTATCTTTTAATTTTGCTCGATAGCCTGTTCTGCCAGTAATAACCAAATCAAGAGCAACTCCCATTTCAAAAGCAACAACCGGTGTTCCAGACATAATCGACTGGTTTATCATCATTGGGCCAGCATCCTCGATAGACGGACATACAAAAATGTCAGAAGCTTGAAAGACTAAGTGCAAACTTGATAAAGGTACTAATCCTAAATCTGTATGAGATATTGATATGTCTGCGAAAAAATCATTTACCTCTCTTCCTGCTTTCAATAAATGAACTTTTTGTAGTTCCTCTATATTTAATGAAGCTTGCAACTTCCGTAATGCATTGTATAATTCACTGAATCCTTTCCGTTTTCCATTTATAGAAACACCACCAAAGAAGATAATAATCTTGTTTAATGGTAAATTGAGTTTTTTTCGGATTGCTGATTTATCGCCTGGTTTGTATAATTCTTCATTAGTTGCTATAAATATTTTATGTGTTGGCACATTTTTAAATAAGTAACTTTGTTTTATTCTTTTTTCAAAATTTGATGTTGCACTGATCACTTCAATTTCCATTAGATCAACATACTTTTTTTTGAATAACATATTTTTTCGACTTAAATCATTATTATGATTTGATTTTAAAGCGGGACATTTACCACATATTTCTGTAAAACCCCTACATTCCCATGGCCAATGGCAACCACCTGTGAAAGGAGCATTATCCATAGGATAAAGAAGAATTTTTGCACTTGTAATTTTGTTTAACTCAAATAAATTCTTAAATGAAACAAACCTCGTCATAAACATGACGATAATGTAATCAGGTTTGAATCCAATTTTATTTAGAAATCTTTTTGTATGATAGTGTGTTATGGTCTCGTCAAAGTCGTGAACGCTATATTCAAAATCAACAAATCTATCTAAATGAAGAGTTTTTTTTATTTTTTTGATAACTCTTCTTACTTGCGTTTTTATTAGAAATTCCCAACGCCCCTCAATTGAAGCAATGTCCTTGTCAGAATAATCATCATATGGGAGTACAATTAGCTTTACTTTATTATTTCTTATTTTCTTAAGACTATTTAGTAAGTCTTTTGCCACAATTCCGGCTGTTTTTTCAGGATGTGAAGATGAAAGGATTAAAATATTCATGAAATTTCTCTATTTATACCAAACGCCTTTTGCTGTGTTGTTCATTATTTTTTTATACTGAAGTGGGTATAACCAAATTGTAATAAAAGACAAAAGGACATTTGCTAAAAGCACACCTTCAACACCTATCAATTTTCCAAATGTGATTGCTAGTGGGATGTTCAAAACCGCTAAAGTGAAAGCTAAAGTAAGTTGAATTTTGATTTTACCAACACCATTGAGAAATTGACTGAAAATTCCACTAAAAGTATTAAGTAAAATCCATATAGCAACAAGAGCTGAAATCGAATATGGTATATCAACAACTTCACCTATCCACAGCTGATAAATAAACTTGGAGCTTACAAACATTACTATTGCTATTAATAAAAATAAAAGCCATAAGTATACTAGTTTTTTAACTATCCTTCTTATCCACTCCTTTTCATCTTTTACCCAAGCCTCTGTAAAAGCACTCCAGAAAGGCATAATAACAATAGTATAAGCCATCATTAATACACTGAAATACTTGAATGCTACATGATATGGAGCAACCTGCTCAGGTCCAAATAGATGAGAAATTATTATATTATTTGTTTGGTATAACAAGATAGCAGATATATGAATGATAAAAAATTTAACACCTAAACTAAAAAGATCTTTTGCTTTACTTAAATCCACATATCTAATTGATGGTTTGTATAATTTATATCTACCATTGAAAAACCAAATACTTGAGATTAATAATACAAAAACCGGCATACCACTCATCACAATACCAAAATATAATAATGAGGAATCTGTGGTTTTAGTTAAAATGTAGATGAAAAATAATGCTAAACTTTTTCCAATCAAATCAAATAATGATGCTTTTGCAGGTCTTTGATCTGCAGTTAGTATTGTTGTTATTAATTTGAAAAAAAAGCGGAGACAGAAGAAAGTAAATACTATTATTGCAAGTAAGCTTAATTCCTTTTCTAGAACAATATCTTGACCAGCATTCAACAGTTTGTTCCAATTTAACAATGGATTAATTGTATAAAAGAAAAGTAGAACAACTACTACAATAAAAGCTAAAATAGCATATGTTGTACTAACATATGCCTTAGCTAATGAATGTTTACCTTTTGCTAAAGATTCTGCAAATCTGTTTCTGAGCCCATGCCCTAATCCAATATCAAAAAAACCAAACCAACCTATGATTGAACTCAATGTAATCCAAATACCATACCTTGTCGGTTCAAGATAGTTTATCATCATGGGAACTAATGCAAGTCCTATCGCAATACTAGTACCCTTAATTAAAAAAGAAGCAGTAATATTTTTTTTTAAAAGAATGGAACGTTGGTGTCCTTTGGAAAAAAAACCAAAGGTAAGCTTATTGAGTGTTTCTCTATTTATCATCTATTCTGAAGTATCATAATTAGTTTCAACCCACTTTTGATATTCACCTGTAATCACATGCTTTACCCAATCACTATTATCAAGATACCACTGGATAGTTTCAGCAATTTTATCGACAAATTTACAAGCGGGTTTCCAACCCAATTCTTGCTCGATTTTGCTGGCATCTATCGCGTAGCGTCTATCATGCCCCAATCTATCTTTAACGTATGTAATCAATGATTCCGGTTTATTCAGCTGCTTAAGTATCATTTTGACGATCTTAATATTTTCCAGCTCATTATTACCGCCAATATTATAAATTTCTCCCATTTTACCTTTTTTTAGAACTGTCCAGATCGCATCACAGTGGTCATCCACGTAAAGCCAGTCACGTACTTGTTTACCATCACCATAGATGGGAAGCGGCTTATCGTTCAAGGCGTTATGAATGATCAATGGAATCAGTTTTTCCGGGAATTGGTAAGGACCATAATTATTGGAGCAGCGAGTAATCAGAGTGGGAAAACCAAATGTATCAAAATAGGCTTGCACCAGACAGTCCGCAGCAGTCTTGGAAGCGGAATAGGGTGAGTGGGGCTGCAGAGGAGTTTTTTCAGTAAATCTGATCGATATATCCTTTTCAGGCAGAGTGCCATAAACCTCATCAGTTGAGACTTGCAAAAATTTCTTATTATCCCAATCCTTTTTCCAAAAGCGCTTAGCAATACTTAAAAGGTTAGCTGTGCCCATCACGTTGGTCTCGATAAAGATATTTGGATTATGAATGGAGCGATCCACATGGGATTCTGCGGCAAAATTTGCCACATAATCAAAATCGTATTCACTAAAGAGGTATTCTACTAATTCCTGATTACAAATATCACCTTTGACAAATTTATAGTTTGGACTTTTCTCTTCATTTTTCAGATTTTCTGGATTACCGGCATAAGTAAGCTTATCTAGGTTCAGAATAAAAATATCTTTCGATCTTTTCAATAGATATTGAATAAAATTTGAACCGATGAAGCCTGAACCACCTGTTACTAAGATTGTTTTCATATAATTCCTTTCATAAATTATCCACTTTTTTTTTCACAAATTTCACAAATTCTCACTCAATTTTTAGATCCAATAAACTAAAGTTTGTTTTTTTACTAATTAAATCATTAAATATTTGTTTCCCATTTTTTCTCGTGTTGCTTCGTGAAATCCGTGGACCTACTCTACTGTATCTGCCAGATGCTTGATATATAATCCGTACTCACTTTTGCCATATTTTTTAGCACACATTTTTAGTTGCTTTTTATCGATGAAGCCCATTCTAAAGGCAATTTCTTCCAGGCAGGCTATTTTTAGACCCTGCCGCTTTTCGATAATTTCCACAAATTTGGCAGCTTCCAAAAGTGTTTCATGAGTGCCGGTATCCAGCCAGGTAATACCACGCCCTAGTGGTGAAAGTTTTAGCTGGCCTCGCTGCAGATATGCTTGGTTGACTGCTGTAATCTCTAATTCACCCCGAGCAGATGGTTTGATATTTTTGGCAATTTCTACCACATCATTATCATAGAAATATAAACCGACCACAGCGTAATTGGATTTTGGTTTTTTCGGTTTTTCTTCTACCGAGAGCACATTAAATTTTGCATCAACTTCGGCCACGCCATAGCGTTCCGGGTCATGTACATAATAACCAAAGATATTAGCTCCCAGTTCTATTGAGGCTGCTTGGCGCAGAATTTGTGGGAGGTTTTGTCCATAAAAGATATTATCGCCCAGAATCAAGCAAACACTGTCATCGCCGATAAAATCTTCTCCAATGATAAAAGCTTGGGCCAACCCATCCGGAGAGGGTTGCTCAGTATAAGAAAAATTCATGCCCAGATTAGTGCCATCGCCCAGCATTCTTTCAAAGTTTGGCAAGTCGCTGGGGGTTGAGATGATCAAAACTTCTTTAATCCCTGCCAGCATCAAAATGGAAAGCGGGTAATAGATCATTGGTTTATTGTAGATTGGTAATATCTGCTTCGAGACTGAAAATGTTAAGGGATGTAAACGTGAACCGGCACCACCGGCTAAAATTATTCCTTTCATATTTATTACCCCTGAACGCCAGAATCAGGATTTTCATCAGTTAAAAATGGTTGGATAATAACTTCAACTTCTACTGGATGGATTACATTAGTATCAATTATTTTAGAGCAAATCATATCATATGAATTTGCTGTGGCGTAATAGTTATGAGTAGCATCAATATCTATGCCATGATAATGACCGCTTGAATCAAATTTAATAAAAAAATCCATAGAATAAAAATTATTGTAATTGATCTGCATTATATAGAATCCACTGAACGAACCCTGTTCATACTGCCAGAACCCTGTGTTAGAATGAATATTGTTATATTTTATTTCAATCAATCCCTGTGTTGTATTCCCTGCCAGCTTAATGTCACATTCTTCATTCCCCTGTAATTCATTGTGTTCAATACTGCCTTTTAATGTAAGTCCCCATATCCCTCTGTAATTTTTTAGAATGTAGTTGTTCTTGATCAACGAAGTGGGAGAAAATTTGGAATAAAGACCATTGTGATTTTTTGTAAGTATATTTTCTGAGAAATTCAAGTTTTCGATATTAAAGGCAACCACGCCAGCGGAACTGGCATTCGAGCAATTGTAGGTAAGTATATTACAAATCGAAATATTTTCTGCGTATGTAAGCTTCAATCCGCTGGAATTATTGCGAAAGCATAAATTCTGATACACCGAATTCGAAACTGTTGAATCAAAAGCTTGATTTCCCCAATCCCACTTTCCCCATTCAACGAGATCATCTTCGACATTGGATAAGTCAGATAATTGCATAGAATTGTAAAGAGCAACTTCGTTGCGGTTTTGGGTACTGGGTATTAGGTTTTGGGAAAAGCCATCATTGCTGGTTACCCAGAACATATTGTTTTCCTGGCCTTGGGCTTTGATGGTTCCATGGATTGTGAGATCATCTCCGGAATTGATGCGGATAACAGCTCCGGGTTGGATTTCGAGATATTGAGTGGGCAGAAGTTGGACATCATCGTCTATTATGTAGTGGTGATCGGTGAGGAAGTAGTTGGATTGGTCGGGGAAGTAGTCGGAGAGGGTTGTCTCGGGGTAGAGGGTTATGTCAGAGGTCCGAGTTTCCAAAGGATTCAAGGATAAAGGAGAAAGGTTAAAGGAGGTATTAGGTGCTGGGTGTAGGGTATTTGCAGGTATTGATCGGTATTGATTGGCATTTGCCTTCGGCGAGAAATGTTGTTCTTTCTCGATTTCATTGGGATTCAGGGTGACAGAATTATTTTTGCCTTTTGCCTTTTGCCTTATACCTTGTACCTTATACCTTAAACCTTGCTCTGCAAGAAGATTTTCTCCCTCAAGAATCTCCACTTCGTACAGATACTTAAAACCCCAACCGTCTTTTATTGCTACTAAATTGTAAGTTCCAATTGGGATTTTGGTGAGTTCAAAGCTGCCGTCTGCTTCAGTTTGGGTAATTGCAATTGGTGCTTGAAAACGGTGATCAAATTCGGTGTGCTGGTTTATTATCAACCCAATGTGAGGCCAAGTTTCGTTAGCGTAAATAATGTCAGGGTCGAGTTCGGCGAGGTCGTAGAGAGCGATGGTGATGTCGGAATGCTCTGTTTGTTCGTCGAGGTGTACGACTCCTGTGAGAGAGCCTTTGGGAGTGGCGGTGGGATTTCCGCAAGA
>NPID01003370.1_pt1 | contig 25560 bp, 18 predicted proteins | sample 8637491 | NCBI WGS metagenome assembly NPID01 (sample SAMN07420843, study PRJNA396082) | bioreactor metagenome | isolation source: sample BA6 brine-fed electro-methanogenic bioreactor BA | place: Japan: Kochi | collected 2016-06-14 | reverse complement strand
GTGTCCTATCCGGAAAACAGGACACATCCATCATATCGAGGATGCGTTTTATCCCACCATGTAAGTTTATTCTGTTTTAATCACTTCAAAATCAAATAAGGAGCGAAGTGGGGGATTATACCCAGGAAAGTATCTTTTATTAAATCCTTTAATTCTTATCTGATTTCCTTTTTTCCAAATATCTGCAAAAAACTCTCCATCCGAAGGACTTGAAATAGTTGATTGACCAGCCTTCCAACCGGCGCTGATAGTTGCATTATACAGATTGACAACCCCTGCGGAGATGGCAATACCACTACTTCCAGAGCCCGTTAGCTCAAGATAAGCTTCTTCAGAAGTGACTTGATTGGTAAGCTCGCTGTCAGTATTATATTCATACAGCGTGGCTTTGCCTGCATAGTTTCCTGCGATTTCCTCAAGGCTGCAGTCGGTGCAGCGCTCCCATTCGGGTTCTTCTTCTTTTTTACATCCCGAAAAGTTGAAAAGTACGACTGCTATGAGTAGAAGCTCCAGAAAAATTATAAATTGGTTTTTCATCTGCCGGTTTTGTTACAAATGTTTGAGTGCTTCTTTTCTGCTTAGTGGTTGCAAATTAGTCTTTGCTACAAACTCCCTCACATGTTCCGGAGCTGTGCGGGCATATTGCCGGAGTGCCCAACCAATGGCTTTACGGATAAAAAATTCTTTTTCGCCTGAAAGCCTGTTGCAGAGCTCAAATAGCAGTTTTTCGTCAGTAGCTTGTTTATATTTAAGCTGAAACAACAAACAGCTGCGTTGCAACCAAAAATTTCCAGAATTCATCCAGCGGCTGATGGTGTCATCACGGATTTCAGGATAACGCTTAAAAAGTGTACCAACCAGACTGGGCGCAATAAAATCAATCGTATCCCACCAGGATTTTTGAACAATAAGTTTTTCGAGCAGGAAAATACTTTGGGCAGGCATTTTTTTTATTGTCTTATCCAGCACATTCATGGCTGCATATTGCATGTCGCGCTGACGAAGTTTCCAGGCATTGAAAATGATTTCATCCAGATCGGCAATTTCAGGAAGACCGTAAGTTTTGATGAAATCTTTAAAAATTATTGCTCTGGAAGGCGAAGGAATACCATAAAATGAATATTGGTTGCGCATGTATTTTTCAGCTCCGGCGGCTATTTCCGGATTGGCATGCGCTTCAAAAGCCCCTATCAATGGTTTCCAATAATTATGTGGTTTGGTCATAACACTACGATTTTTGTAAAGGCCACAGCACGACCTTCAGGGTTTTTTTGTTCAATCAAATACAGCCCTTTTTCCCAGCGATTGCTGTCCACTTCTATTTGATTGGTATTTTCGAAGGGAATTATTGTAGTAGTTTTTCCATTTTGATCAGTAAAAATCAGTGAGCCCGAAAACTTTTGTTCCCATCGAAAAGTAAGTTTTCCCTGTGTTGGGTTTGGAAATGCCTTGATCTCTGATTCAGGGTGTGAGGTCGGATTTTCACTCAAACCAACAATTTGTTTATCCCAAACGGCCAATGTGTATTGTCCGGGCAAGAGCTCATCTACATAAATATATCCAATATTCCAGAGTCCTTCGCGGGATTGCGGAATGGCGCTCCATTCATCGGCAGTGTTTTGACGATAAAGGATAACAATAGAATCGTTTTCGCTTTCAAGTAAATTACCATCCAGGCTTTCTCCGTCGCTGTAAAAGAATCGTCCCCGCATTTCCTGGGTTTCCAGGTTTATTCCATTCACCTCCCAATGACGGTAAGGGGAAAGACGAAGGCCATTTAACGGTATTTTCAAGCTGTCGGGTTTAGCCCAGTGATGAGTAATTCTAAACCAGGCACTGTCTGTTATTTGATCAGCATACAATCTGAAGCCTGCCTTTGGAAAGGAGTATTCTCCCGTTTGATCAAGTACAAATGCTTCGTCAGTGGTAGCGTCAGCAGTGCGATCGAAGGGGTCAGCAAGAATGAGCACAGGTTCAAAAGGAAGTGTTTTAACACTTTTTCCATATAAACCATCAAACTGAACAGTATCGGTAAAAATTTCCCATTCATTATTTAAAAAGCCCACTTCAAATTGATGACCAAGGCCCACATAATCAGTTCCTTTGTGTTTACTTCGAAGAAATAGCTGAACTTCATAATCTGTCCCGGCTTCATTTACCAATACTGAATCTATGCTGTAATGTGGTGTTCCGGGGGTGAAAACCCAGGTATCAAAAAAGCCTGTCATATCGCGACCAGTATAGTTTGTTAAAAAATCGCGCATATCTTCCGAACTGGCTGGTGCAAAGGCAAATTCCTGCAGATAAGCCTTAATGGCATCAAAAAACACATCCTGTCCCAGGTAATTCATCAGGCTGTGCACAACAGTTGCTCCCTTGTCGTAAACTGTTGTACCATAGGTATATTCTGTTGGTACCTCATCCAGTGAAAGGTAACTGCCATCTGTGATATGGGCATTTTTGAGGATATCATAGTGATTTTCGTTCATTTCCTGTCGGTAGGTTTCAGGGCTGTAGAGGTCGTGTTTGTAAAAATACTGACAATAGGTTGCCCAGCCTTCGTTGAGCCACATATCGCCGGCATCGGCACAAGTAACCATATTACCAAACCACATATGTGATAATTCGTGGGTTAGGAGGTATTCATAGCTCAGGTTGCCGTTGATGGCAAAGTGGGGATAAGCAATATTGGTCACATGTTCCATTGCGCCTATGGCTGTGCCGGCATAGCCTATCCGATCGAAAGGATAGGGACCAAAACGTGCTTCAAAAAAATCCATGATTTCGTGCAGGTGTACAAAAGATCCTGCAACTTTAACAGAATCAGCCGGACGTGCATACACGGTAACAGGAATCTCTTGATTTATCCCCGGATAGGTGTCGCTTACAAGTGCGTAATCTCCTGCTGCTACAGAGGCAAGATAAGTAGGTATGGGCTGATTGATCTGCCATTGCCAGGTTTGCAGGCCATTACCTGCATCAGTTACTTCTGTGAGCAAACCTCCGCCAATCCCAACAAGTCCTTCGGGCAGAGTAATTAAAAACTCATAAGTTGCCCTGTCCTTAAAATCATCAACACACGGAAACCAAGCTTTTCCGAGATTGTGTGGATCACTTTCAAAACCAACACCAAGATTAAATGCATAATCGCCGCTAAAGTGAAAACCACCCCATGCTTCATGAAAAGGTTCACCACCATAAATAACTGTAAAAGTTGCAGTATCTGTTTCAAGGAGCGTTTCTGACAGATGAATATACAAGAGGTCGCCATTTTGCTCAAAACTACTTACGGTAATATCTTCACTTGATACAGATGCCACCTCAAGTGCTTTAAGCTCAAGCGGGATATAGTTCACGCTCATTTTAGGACGCAGTTTTATCTCTGTTTCTGCTTGAATGTTTTGGTTTTCAAAGTCGATCTCATGCAAATGAATTTTGTAGTGAATGGCATCAATGGTATCGGCTACAGCTGATCGCGAGAAAGAACTTTTATGATTGCAATTGTGCTGTGCCGTCAGGCTAAGTGTTAAAAGTGAAACAATACAAAATGTGATAAGGCTTTTCATAAGGCATAATTTTACATTGTAAAAGTAGTGCAGCCTGTTTAATCCTGCAAATTTCATAAACCGCGGTATAAAACAAATAGACCTTTTATGCTTTGTTATTAATTGTAACTTTGTTTGGACAGTATCAGAGCTGTTCATAAGCGAACATTAGCTGTCACAGAGCGAACAGTTATATTGTTGGCTTATACCAATAGTTCGTTATAAAATACACATAATCAATTATATACAAAGTTGGCATGTTTTTGGGTATCAAAATGCCTGCAAACACTTAATCATACACAGCATGAACACACACAACAGCAACACTTCTTTTGGCTATGTTAAATTTGTACTCATCATCAGTCTGGTGATGATTTTTGTTTCGGGAGGACTGATGGCTCAGAAATGGACATTGGAAGACTGCGTAAACTACGCGCTGGAAAACAATATACAGGTGCAGCAAAGCCAATTGGATGTGCAAACGGGAGAGATTAATGAGCTGGAAAGTAAACTTGATTTTTTACCTTCACTCAATGCACAGGCTTCTCATTCATACGGATGGGGGCGCTCAATTGACCTTGCAACATATACGTATGTCAACGATCAAACACAGCAAAGCTATTTTGATGTAAGCAGTAGCATTACTTTGTTTAATGGCTTTCAGAAGGTGAACACCATGAAGCAGCGCAGGGCAGAGTATCTTTCTTCCAAGTACAATGCGGATAAAATTAAAAATGATATTGCTTTATCTGTTGCGGGATATTACCTGCAGATTTTGTTTAACCAGGAATTACTTAATAATGCGATTCGTCAGCAGGAGGTAACTGAACAACAGGTAAACAGAACAAGTAAACTTGTTGAAGCCGGAACCCTTGCCAGAGGCAGCTTGCTTGAAATTCAGGCACAGCTTGCCAATGAGGAAGTGTCAGTTGTTCAAGCCGAAAACCAGCTCAATTTGGCCTATCTTGATCTGCTTCAGTTACTCGAAATGGAAGCCAACAGTGATATTGAAATCGATTTTCCTAAACTTGCAGTCAACAGGGCACCTGAGCTGTTACCTGTAGAGTATATCTATAATACTGCTTTAGATGTGATGCCGGAAATTAAGCGTGCTGAGCTTAATGTACAAGGATCTGAACGCGCGTTGGCCATAGCCAGAGGAAGCCGCAGTCCAAGTGTTTCGCTGAATGCCAATATGGGAACAAATTATTCCGATAAAATTACACTTTCAAATAACCCTCTTGATCCTGATTATGATGTAGTTAAACCATTTGGTGATCAATGGCGCGACAACCGTAATACGACATTATCCTTCAGGCTGAGCATTCCAATTTTCAATGGTTACCAGGCTAGTTCCTATATCAACAGAAGTAAACTTAACCTTTTAAATGCAGATTATAACCTGCAGTTGGCGAAAAATACACTTCGCAAAAACGTTGAAACTGCTTATACTGACGCACTGGCAGCTTATAAATCTTATCAGGCACGCGAAAAATCTTTGAAAAGCCTAATCGAATCATTCAATTATACCGAACAAAAGTTTAATGTTGGTATGGTAAATGCATTGGATTATAATACTGCTAAAAATCAGCTGAATAATGCGGAGTCAGATTTGCTTTCGTCTAAATATGATTTCATATTTAAACTGAAAATCCTTGAATTTTATCTTGGAAAATCCCTTACATTGGCAGACATGACTGAGTATATAGATGAATAAGACATGCCATCAGACTCATTTACAACCTTATTACTTTACGTAATGAGGTTTTTTGCTTAATGATCTATTCTTTTCTGTATTGAGCAGAAAAAATGTAATTTTGAAAATCAAGAATCGAACGCCACAAAACCACACATAAATGAAAAAGCCTGCATCAAAAAACAGCAAATGGTACTGGATAATAGCGCTGGTATTGCTAATCCTGATTGTCGTTGTCGTTGTAGTTAAGCAAAATCGAAAACACGCTGTTGAAGTTACAGCAGAAAAAGCCATAAAGAGATCATTAACAGAAACTGTTGTTGCCAACGGCAAAATTCAACCTGCCCTTGATGTTAAAATCAGTCCTTATATATCGGGCGAAGTAGTTGAGCTATTCGTACGTGAAGGCAATTATGTTTATAAAGGTGATATTCTGGCTAAAATTGACCCAACACTTTACATTTCAAACTTTGAACAGGTAGAAGCTTCCCTTAACACGGCTCGTGCCAATATGGCCAACACCCGTGCCCGGTTGGTGCAAGCTGAAGCACAATTTGAAAAGGCCAGTGTTGATTTTGATCGTAATAAGCAGTTATGGGAGCAGCAAGTGATTTCTGATGCAGATTGGGATGCTATCAGGGCAACCTATGAGGTTAATGCTGCAGAGGTAGAGGCAGCGCGCGAAAGTCTTAAAGCAACACAATATCAGGTCCAGAATGCTGAGGCGGCGCTTAAAGAATCAAGAGAAAACCTGAACAGAACTAATATCTATGCCCCAAATGATGGAACAGTTTCTAAATTGAACGTGGAAGTTGGCGAGCGTGTTACAGGAGCTTCGCAGTTTTCGGCTGGAACAGAAATTATGCGCATCGCAAACCTCAACGCAATGGAAGTATTGGTGGAAGTAAGTGAAAACGATATTCCACGAGTAAAACTCAATGATACCTGCCTGATTGAAGTAGATGCTTACCTCAACCGAAAATTTAAGGGATATGTTACCGAAATTGCTACTTCGGCCAATACCGATGGTGTAAGCACAGATCAGGTTACCAATTTTGATGTCAAGGTGATGATGCTCAAGGAATCTTATGAAGACCTGATCAACGTAAATAATAAAATAAGCTCTCCGTTCAGGCCTGGAATGTCAGCTACTGTGGATATTCAGACTAAAACAGTTTCAGACGCTTTGACTGTTCCTATTCAGGCTGTTACTACCCGTGAAGATACTGCATCAGGAAGTTATCTGGCTCGTAAAAAAGTGCAACAGGAAGAAGCTGATAAAAAAGATGACGATGATGAAGAGATTATAAAGGAGTATGTTTTTGTTGTGGAAGGTGGCAGGGCAAAGCTCACAGCAGTTGAAACCGGTATACAGGATAACACCTACATTCAAATACTAAGTGGCCTCGAGATTGATGCAGAAGTTGTAACCGGGCCATATCAGGCAGTTTCCAAAACACTCCGTAACAGGGATGAAATAGAAATTGTTGATCAGAATCAGTTGTTTGGAAAAAAATAGTCATTTAAGCCCGTGAGGAAAATATTATTACTTGAAACGGCAACGAATGCCTGTTCTGTTGGCTTGGTTGTTGGGGATGAATTATTGGCACTGGAAGAATCGCATGATCAGCGCTCACATGCCGAACTGATTACTGTTTTTAGTCAAAAGGTGATGCAGCAGGCAGGCATTGGTTTTAACCAGTTGGATGCTGTTGCTGTAAGTAAAGGCCCCGGAAGTTATACAGGCCTTCGCATTGGGGTAAGCACGGCTAAGGGATTTTGCTTTGCACATGAACTTCCGCTGATTGGTATAGAAACGCTATATGCATTGGCTTACGGTATGGCAGGTGCCGATGAGCGCATGAGTGCAAACGACTTGCTTTGCCCAATGATAGATGCACGCAGAATGGAGGTTTATACCGCTTTGTACGATCAAGATATGAACCAAATGCTGCCAACAGCAGCTGTTATTATTGACGAAAATAGCTTTGCTGATCAGTTAAAGAAAAACAAAATCTGGTTTTTTGGCGACGGGGCAGCCAAATGCAAACAGTCTTTTACCGGCCAAGGCAACGCTTTGTTTATCGATGATGTATTGCCTTCTGCAGCATTTATGAAGGCGGCTGCCATTGCTGCGTTTGAAGCAGGTAACTTTGAAGATGTGGCTTATTTTGAGCCATTTTACCTCAAGGATTTCATTGCCGGAATCCCACGTGTGAAGGGGCTGCACTAATTATTTCATAATTGATTTCTCCGAGCTTTTTACCGTAAAAGTCACGTTTGCTTCATTTCCTTCTTTGTCAACAATGGTTATTGTATGCAAACCTGCCGGTAATACCAGCGCCATTTGATGATTTTGATGGGTTGAACCCACATAGTGCTCGCCCCAAAACCAGCGGAGTTCGCTGTTATTTTGTTCGTGAACGGCTTCCAAAATGAGGGGATTTTGTCTGCCATCAAAATCAATTGGAAGGTATATTTGTTGGCCTTCAAGCGGATAACTTATGCTGAGTTGTTTTTCTTGATTGCACCCGGGTAAAAATGGCGGCAGGGCTTTGATGCTGCTGTTGTTTGCAAAAAAATACTTGCTGTATTCAGGTGGAACAACAAACCATTTTTTAGTTAGCATGCTCCCTGGTTCATAGCAACTTGAATTTACCCTGTATTTTCCGTCTTTAGTTAGATGTATGGTTTTATGGAATTGACAAACAGCAACTGGATTTGCCTTAAGCGGCATCATAATTGTATCTTTTTCTGAACAATCAGGACTTGCTAAATAACCACTCTCTTTGCAAATAATCACTTGTTTAAAAGCTTCATAGGGTTGTTCAGGTAGCTTTTGGGCAGGGCTGATCAATTCCAATAAACGAAACATTACGGGCGCAGCCTTACTGGTGCCTGTGAGACCCGGAACGCCTTTTCCACTGGCATTTCCAGCCCAAACAGCAAGCAGATATTCAGAAGTAATGCCCACTGCCCAGGCATCACGAAACCCAAAGCTGGTACCTGTTTTCCACGAAACAACTTGTGAGGATGAAAAATTATGCCAGCCAGCTTCTTCATCTGGCCGGGCCAATTGTCGGAGTGCTCTTAGCGTGATCCATGCACTTCCCTTTTGAATACCCGCTTTTGATTTGCAGGCTGATACATCACTTTTTATAATCGCAGGTTCCACTATACAAACCTGATTATCCTGGCTAGTCAAAGAATTTGCTAAACCACCATATGCACCAGCTAACTCCCACAAGCTAACTTCTCCACCTCCTAAAATCATGGATAAACCATAATGATCTGCGCCTTTTGAAAACGATTTAAATCCCAGTTCATTTAAGTCATCGTAAAATTTTGTCATTCCATATTCCTTCAGGAGCAATACAAAAGGGATGTTTAGTGAGCGTATCAAAGCCTGATCAGCGGCAACCAATCCGTCATACTGCTTATTGAAGTTTTGAGGTGTAAAACCATTAATAAAAGTGGGCACATCGGGCAAAAGCATGGTGGGCAAAAGACTTCCTCCCTCCAATGCCAGGGCAAAAAGAAAAGGTTTTAATATACTACCCGAACTGCGGGCTGCTTGTATGATATCAACCTCCTCGCCTTGTTTTTTATCCTTGCTTGTGCTGTTGCCTACATAAGCCTTCACTTCGTTGTTGCGGAGATCTACGATAAGTGCAGCAAGATTATGAATACCTTGCTGGGTATAATTGTTTTGAAATCCGGTTAATATCTTTGTAGTGTTTTGCTGTAATTCAGCTGAAAGAGTTGTATTAAAACGTCCGGAACCTTTTGTTTTTCGCAGGTAATTCATCAAATGGGGTGCATGTGTTGGAGAAGCATCCGGAGGCTTGGGCAATGGCTCCATCAAAGCCAGTGTCAGACTTTGGCTGTCGATGAATCCTTTTTGATGAAGTTTTTTTAGCAGGCGATTCCGTTTTTCCTTGAGAAGCGCGCTGTTTTTTCCAGGATAAATCAAAGAAGGTGCATTAGGCAAAACGGCCAGTGTAGCCGATTCTGCCCAGGAAAGTTCATGGGGCGACCGGCCAAAATAACGCCATGCAGCTGCTTCCAGCCCAACAGTATTGCCTCCAAAAGGGGCATACGTTGTATAGAGCAACAGGATTTCTTGTTTGCTGCTGGTAAGTTCTAATTTAATGGCCATCAAGATCTCGATAAGTTTTTGGCCGAAATTTCTTGCTTTCCCTGGTCTGGATAGCCTTGCCACCTGCATGCTGATCGTGCTGCCGCCACTGACAATTCGTTGCGCTTGCATATTCTGAATCAGCGCCCTTAGCATAGCAGCCGGATTTATTCCAAAATGTTGATAAAAGTATTGATCCTCAAATTGTAAAAGCGCTTTTTCATAAGCAGATGGAATACTATCCAATGGCTCAAAACGCCATTGTTCGTCCAGACTTACAGCGGCGTTTAAAAATACACCTTCATCCGAAAGTAACAGGGTGGCATAATCCTGCGAAAACCTGGGCGCAGGGACGAGTATAAATAGGAGTATCACACCTGCCACTGCAAGGCCTGCAACCTTTAATAATTTATTCTTTTTCGTTTTTTTCAATCCTGAGCAAGTTGAACTTAATGTTTAATGACAGCAACTGATTTACTTATTGATCTGGCATAAAACTTATCGCTATACATGGCTTCAACCACAGTAGCTGGTAGTGAATAGTTGCCTTCATAGGCAGCGTTTAGCAGGATTTCAAAGCGTTTGGTGGTTTTTGGATTCAGATCAAAAAACATGCTTACCCTGTTGTCGCGAATATCCAGGTAATTGGGCTGATCGCCTGATTGCTGGTAGCCCTCACCATAAAGCCTGCTGTTAATAATTTCCCAGCCGGAAGGGAAAACCTGATTCAGTGCCATGTTTTTTATGCTGCTAGTTCTGCTGATGCCAGTATAGCTGACTTCAAAAACAGCTTTAAAATCAGTCCCCTGCAGGATGTTTTCCGGCTTGAGAATTTCACCGTTCAGATCATAAAAACGGAGGTTCAGACCAATGTTTTTTTCGACACTTTTGCTTTTATCTTTCAACGGAATGCCTTTTGCCTTAAAGCTGACGAAAAGGATGTTTTCGGAGTTATTTGTCACAACAACTGACGAATCTGTATCACTTTGCCATTGGATAAGTTCAATAAGCTGTTCCGATTGTTGATGGATTGATTTTTTATTTTGAATCTGGTAGCCAAAGTCAGGTTTATTTTCGTTGACAGATAACAGCTGTTTAGCTTTGGCAACCGACATCAGCATCCAGGCAGTTGTTTGGGTGCTCAGCCATTGATCGCTATCTGATAACACTTCAGAAATGTCTCTGACAAGCCTTGCTGCTGCTTCTTTTTTGCCGAGCGATATCATTGTTTCAAGCAGCATGGCATAATCACGATATGCCGAACCGTATGTGTGCGACATGTCATCGTAGTCAGCAATATCCAGACGGGTCATATCCAGCAGACTTTCAGCTACATCATTTTTTCCAACAAGGGTATAAGCGGCAGCCAACCGCCATTTGCTGCGTTCATCAAGTCCGCTTTTCTGACGTTGGCGATTCATGCCACTCAAGTCAGGATTCCCGCTGAGTGCCAACACATAAAGCCTGTATGCCTGATCAAGATCATAATACGGATCATTAAAATTGCGGCTCCAGCTACTGCTTTGACCTTGCAAATAAGTGATGGCTTTGTCTTTGATACCAAAGGGCAGCAAATAGCCTTTGCGTTCGGCCTCGATTAAAAAATGCAAGGCATAGGTCGTTCCCCAGGAGCTGTTGTAACCACCACCAGGCCAGTAAGAAAACCCACCGTTGGGTTGTTGGTAGTGCATCAGTTTATTAAGGGTGGCTTTGATGTTATTTTCCATCTGAAAACGCATTTGTTCAGTGGGTTCAATCAGTTGATCCACATATAGCTGAGGAAAAGCGGATGAAACGATTTGTTCTACACATCCGTATGGATAAGTAATCAGGTAGTTGAGTCTGCTGTCGAGATTCAATGGCGGCATTGCCGATACTTCAAGCGAATAACTGTTACTTCCGGGCATGCCGGGAATGGAAAGGGCAAGTGTTTTGGATTCATTGGCTTCAAGGACTAGTTGTTGGGTTAGTTTTAAGGGAGGATTGGGATTTTGCACTGCAACATTCAGGCTGTAATCAGCTTTGCCATGATCGGTTTCAATTAGCACATTTACTTCTGCTGTGCCAATCTGAGCAGCTACATCCAGCTCAAAGTAAACAGTTTGCTCACCAGTTTCGGAAATTGTAATCTCTTTTTGAGTTGATTTGGGAATCAGAAGTTCATTTGTCTTTATTGTGATAGTAGCAGATCGGATATTTTCATCCATGATAAAAGCTGAAACCGGTAATATGATGTGGTCCCCGGAAGCAAGCACCCTTGGCAAAGTTGCAAGTGCCATTACAGGTTTTTTAACTGCCATAACTTCGTCGGCATTTCCATATTGCGTGTTGTTTCCTGCAATCAACATAGCTTTAACCGAACCGATATAATCGGGCATGTTAAAGGTATGCACAGCGGTTTGGCCTTCTTTTAGTTGATGGGGCCCCGAAAAAAGCACGACGGGTTTAAAGCGGTTTTGTTCTTTTATATCCAATTCACCCAGCTCTTCATCACCCCCAATACCAAATACCTTTTCAATTTTTCCACCATAGGCTCCACTTACATAATCGTACATATCCCAGGTGTTCACCATCAAGGCTTTACGACGATAAAAAGCTGCGTGAATATCGGGTGTTTTGAAATTAGTGATATCAAGCAAACCTTCATCTATGATGGCCAGGGTGTAAGTCATTGCCTGACCGTTTTGTTCTTTTACATTAAGGCTGAATGATTGCTTGGGTTCAACACTTACGGGAAGCTGTATTTCAGGTTCAAGTTTGGTGTCGGGATCTGTTACAAAAACCGGAATGCTGCCATACATGCGCAAAGGGTTTTCGTTGATGGTTTGGGCGTAGGGCTGAAGTAACGATATGCTGATATAAGCATTTGGCGCCATTTCTTTGGTTGCTTCCAATGTAAAGGTTTCGTTATTTTTGGTAATATCCATCCAAAAATGCTGTAGGATTTGTGTGCCGGCTTCCACCGAAATAAGGGCCTTCGATCCTGGCTCTCCGGGGATGTTTACCTTAATTTTTTCGCCTTTTTGATAGCTTTCCTTGTCGGTGCTAAAGCTCAGGCGTGTGGCAAAACCGTCACCTTCATTGGATTTACGGTAAGGCCAGTCGAAATAAACAATTTCACCAGTGCTGTGCCCGCCTGGCTGACTAACACGCACCAAATATCTTCCCCAGCTGTTTTTGTCGATCGATAACTTAAACGAAGCTTTTCCCTCGCGGGTTTGAATGATTTGGCTTTGGATAGGTTTGTTGTGACTTTGCTGCACATAATAAGCCAGGTCGTTGCCATTGGAATGCCACCACCATTCCCATTGCAGCTGAAAAACTTCGACCAACAGTTCATCCGCATTCGTTGGCCTGCCTTTCCAATCGACCGACACTACTTCGATTTGGTAATCTTTCCCGGATTCATAATGCCAGCTGTTTTTGGGGAGTTCGGGCATGCGCAGGCCGATGTAGGTTTCGAAAGGAGAATATTCTTTGCTCAGTTGTGTGATACTAAATTCGCCCCCCGGCTCGAAAGCTTTAACGGTAAAAATAGCTTGTAGCATGGAGGGAGCAAATTCGGTCAGGTTTTTCTCGAAAGAAAAATCAGCTTTTCCGGAGTCGTCAGTAATGCCATCAAAAACGGTTTCTTCTCGCATATCAAGCTTTTTGGCGGGATCACTGAAAACATAAGCAGGATATCCTTTGAAAGTAGTGCTGACTGCCCTGAATTTTAGATCGGTTTTTACTTTTAGTTTTTTGCCAGGTGCACCATGAAGCCAGTTCACATCGAGTTTTCCTTTGATAGGCCTTGATGCCTGAAGGATTTCTTCATCAAAATCCAGCTTAATTTTTAACCTATTGGGCTTTATGGTTTCAACACGTAGCGTTTTGCTAAACCAGGCTCCCCCAATTTTTATTCTGGCCAGCCAATTGCCTGTAGGATCTTCTTTTTGGGTAGTGAATTGAAAGTTGTAGAATTTATTTACCGGATTGTTTTGCACTATTTTTTGTACCAGCTTGTTTTCCGGATTGTAAAGGTGCAGGGTGGCAGGCAGTTTTTCCGGAAGTGGATTTTCGGCATCGTTTACTACCATCGTCAGGTAAATGGAGTCACCGGGGCGCCACACCCCTCTTTCTCCATAAATAAATGCGTTCAATCCCTCTACAGATTCCGAACCTGTTACATCAAAACTGGCATACGACAGGGCAGAGGCTTCATCCACACGTAGCCAGGTTTTTTCGGGGCCACGTTTGGCGACTGCCAGCCAGGGCAATGCATCCAATTTAAGATCCAGTGTTCCCTGATTGTTTGTATGACCAGTACCCATTAGCTGATTTTGATGGTTGTAAAATGAAACTTCAATTCCGGCAAGCGGTTGAGCGGTTCTGAGATCGCTAACAAAAGTGCGGTAACCATTTTTGCCATTGGTTTTAACAATTATACCAAGATCAGATACCGTCACATTACGAAATATCCAGCGGTTTTGGTAATAACTGATATGACAGGGATTGTTCTGCTGACGCCAGTCGTAATCATCTGTATATTCCCATTGAGGCCAGTAAAGTCCTTTGTCCCAAAGCTCGCTATAGCGGTCTTCTGTTTCCTCTGTTAATGCTGTGTCTTCAAACTGTGTGTTGTTTGAGCAATTGTAGGTGGAATAGTCTTTTTTAAAGCGCAACTCAATACGATAGATTGCTCCCGGATCAGATTTAATAAGTTTCTTTAAATCAAATGAATAGGTGTTCCACTGACCGGCATCCACTGCAATACCATCAGTGAGTTCGATCTTTTTCTTCAAAATGAGCCTGCCAAAATTTGTGAGATTATAGTAGCCGTCGAGTTGATTTTGTTGCAGAAAATAGGGAATGTTCTGTTCATATACCTGAATCACATAAAGGTCCACAGCGCTTAGGTTTACAGCCTGAAACACAACATGCCCCCCTGTGGGTGAATCAGGAACAATTACACCTGATTGCACAAAGCGCACCTCTGGTTTGATGGGTTCAAAATTCACCGTAAAAGTAGTATCCTTGCCCAATGAAAATCCTGATTCGTTTTTCAGATCGCCACTCACATGAACTTGTTTTGATCCATTGATGCGCTCTGCGGGATAAATAGTGAGGGTGTTTGTTGTTGTTTTTGTTTTGAGATTGTTGTTTGCACCCAACTTTATAAGGCCGCTTAGGTCTTGTGTGAGATGAAGCGGATCAGAAAACACCAGCTTTAAAACCTGTGATGGTTCTTGCTCTACGACTGTTTTTATAATTTTAAAATTGCTAAGTCCCGGAATTTCAACCTTTAATTCTCCTTTTGTGTCAGCTCCTATGGCCTGTCCGTCATAGCTTATTATCAGGGTTTTGTTTTTTTCGAGGCGGGGAATGCTATCGATAATAAAACCGTGGTTGTCGCTGCTTAAGTGCTGCCATTGTATATAGGATGGCAGGTTTTCGTTTTCCAGACTAATAAGCTTTTCAACAATATCATTTTGTGCAACATCAGCAAGTAATACACTGCCTTCGATGCGATAAAATCTGCCCAGCGCAATAATATTATCTGCTCTTACAAGGATATCCTGTTTTTTGGTTTTAAAGCTAAAATTAAGCTGATTTTGAGCAATTTGTTTTTCTGAAAATATTGCACCAATATTGATTTGGCAAGAATAATCCTGATTGGGTTTTAGCCATTTTTCGGGTTTAAATGCCAGGGTTTTGCTGTCGCGCCAATAACTTGTCCCCTTTGTTTTAGGCTCCAGCGCTACTGGATTTTCTTCCATCACATCGCCCTGCCTCGCAGCTGGTATGTCATGATAAAATCTGATTACAATTTCATCACTAACCGAGATAACACCACTGGTGTGAGCTTTTATGTATTGTGAAAATATTTCATCATTTTCGTTGGTTTGATGAGTTTTACTATCACAGGAAAAAACTGTCAGTGCGATCAGGAACAGGAAAAGTAAACTATTGTTTTTCATTATTAAGGAGATTAGGGCTGGAAGGTGCTTTAAATTTATTTTATTAAATATTGAAATTTGCCTAGTGTTATATTTTTTTGATTCACAACAAATATAAACATTAAGCATAGGGTAAAAGCCTGGTTGCCTGTTTTTTTATTACAAGTATGGTGCCGGTAGAGTTAAATGTCGAGATTGAACATTTTTATGGAAATATTGCTAATAAGGCTGTTAAACCTAAATCTATAACATATCATGAAAAAACAATTGGTGTTGTTGTCCCTGTTGCTGGGGATAACTTTTTTTAGCTATGCCCAGGGCTGTTCAGATGCTGGTTTTTGTACTATTAATTCTCTGAAAGGAGATCAGGAGATGGGTGCCGACCTGCTGAAGAATCAATTCCGGACAGGATTTTCGTATGGGCAGGCCGATAATCAGGTGGAAGCCTGGAGTGGTTTTGTAGAATATATGCGATATTTCAATGAGCAATTCAACATTAGCCTGAAGGCCGGGTATATGGCTCAATCCAATGATTTGGCGTCTTCCAGTGGTTTCTCGGATGTTTTTCTTACCGGAAACTATATGGTAAATTCACTTGCTTTTACCGGAGGTGTAAAAATCCCGTTGCAGGATGGCAATTTGCTGAAAGATGGAAAAGCCCTTCCAATGGATTTTCAGCCAAGCCTTGGAACATTTGACTTGATTTTGGGAACAGCTTACGCCTGGAAGAAATTTCATTTTATGCTGGCGCTGCAGCAGCCCCTTTCACAGAACAAAAATGCATTTCTGAATACTGATTATCCACTCAATGACCCTTTTAACGGATATATTTCAACTAATAAATACAACAGAAAGGGTGATTTGCTGTTTCGTCTAACCTATCAGTTGCCACTTACAGAAAAGCTTACTTTGGTTCCGGCCATTCTTCCTATTTATCATCTGGGCGATGACAGCTATACTGATGCGGCAGGGAACGAAGTAGTATTAAAAGGTTCACAGGGACTTACTTTCAATGGTAATCTTTTTGTTAATTTCGACTTGAATGATCGCTCCATGATTCAGTTAAGTGTTGCTGCTCCTTTTGTAACGCGCGATTTACGACCCGATGGTTTAACCCGATCTTTTGTGGCAGGTCTGGAATATCAGATTAAATTCTAATAAAAATGCCGGCTAAAAAAAACCGGCATTTTATTTTGATATTTATTTGGTCTGGTGCAGATGCACATCCATTTGAGGGAACGGAATGTTGATACCTTCTTCAGAGAAGGTTTTATAGACTTTTTCGTTCATTTCAAAGAACACGTTCCAATAATCAGCTGCATTGAGCCAAACCCTTACAACAATATTTACGGAGCTATCGCCCAGACTTGAAAGTGCAATAAAAGGCGCAGGATCTTTGTGAATACGACTATCCTCTTCTATTAATCGCATAAGGATTTCACGGGCTTTTTCGTAGCTGTCGCCATAGGCAATCCCAAACGTCCAGTCAACGCGCCTGGTTTCTTTCTTTGAGAAATTGGTAATGGCACTGTTGGCCAGGCCTCCGTTGGGAATAGTAATTACTTTATTGTCAACAGTTTTTAATTGTGTAGTAAAGATTTGAATGTCTTCTACTGTTCCCATATGGCCTTGTCCATCAATAAAATCACCCACCTTGAAAGGCTTCAGGATCAAAATGATAATTCCTCCGGCAAAGTTTTGCAACGAGCCTTGCAGCGACAAACCAATGGCCAGTGAGGCAGCACCTAATATTGCTATAAACGAGGTCATCTGTATGCCTACCATGCTAAGCACACTTATAATCACTAATACTTTAAGTGTAATACTTAAAAGGGTACCCAAAAATCCGCGCAAAGAAGGATCCAGGTCACGCTTTTCCATGAGCTTGCGCAGTGATTTGCTGATCTTGCCTACAATCCATAATCCAATAATAAGCGCTAATACAGCACCAATAAGCTTTAGACCGTAAACGACGGCAAAATCCATTAATAAGTCAGTAGCAGCTGACAGGTTTTCGCTGATGTTTGTTATGTTTTCGTCCATGATAATGTTGTTGTTGGTTAATAGTATGAGTTTAAGGACAAAGGTAAATATTGCCACAAAACAAAAAAATATTTTTTTAGTTCTGTGAATACCGAACTAAAAATGTATATCTTTGCAATCTAATTCATCAAATATGCGTCACATTAAAAATCGTCAGGAATACATCGAAGAATGTGGTTTGATTATGGAACAGGCCGGGCTAACACGCATGGTGGGTCGTATCATTGGCTATTTGGCTGTTTCTGATAAAGAAATGGTTAGTTTTGAAGAGTTTACAGAGGTTTTGCAGGCCAGTAAAAGCTCAATCAGCACCAGTGTTAAGATGTTATCTACCATGAATCTCATTAAACCGGCAAGCATTCCGGGTGACAGGAAAACATATTATCGTTTGGCTCCTGATTATTGTTGGAGCCAGATTATGCACCTTAAAACAGGTTTTATTTCTACCATGCGTGCCATGTTTATGAAAGGTATCGAATTTAGGATACGAAAATCAGACAGCACGGCCGAATGGCTTACAGAAGCTGCTGAATTTTATCAGTTTATGGAACGTGAGCTACCGGCGCTGTTGGAGAAATGGGAACAACGAAAAAGTGAAAAATAAATAATAATTAGTTCAGTATATACAGAACCTAAAAATCATGAAAAAACCTCATTTTGTCATCTTTGTCATTTTTCTGGTAATATTCAATCCGTTTTTGCAAGCGCAGGAATCTGTCACAGAAATTTTAAAAAAAATGGAGCAGCGCATGAGAGGCGATGCCATGTATGCCGAATTGAGCATGCAAACCATCAGGCCCCGCTATACGCGTGAAGTAGCCATGAAATCATGGTCGTTGGGCAACGACTACAGCCTGATATTTATCACAGCACCGGCACGCGATAAAGGGGTTGGCTTTCTTAAAAGAGATAAAGAGATATGGAATTACCTGCCCAATATCGACCGAACCATTAAAATGCCTCCTTCCATGATGTCGCAATCGTGGATGGGCAGCGACTTTTCAAATGATGATCTCGTGCGCGAAAGCACTATACTCGAAGATTATGATCATCGTATTTTAGGAGAAGAACAACTTGATGGATACGACAGTTGGAAAATTGAAATGATTCCACACCCTGAGTCTTCTGTTGTTTTTAGCAAGGTGTTGCTGTGGGTAGCCAAAGAGAAGTATTTTCAAATGCGCGTCGAAAATTATGATGATGACGATGAATTGGTTTCCACCATGGTATTCGGCGATATCAAAATGCTGGGCGGTCGTGAGTTACCGGCGAAACTGGAAATTATTCCTGAAGATAAACCCGGACAAAAGACAGTGCTCATTTACCATGAAGCTGACTTTAATCCACAACTTGACCAGGGTTTCTTTTCTATCCAAAACCTGAAACAAATCCGCTAATTATTTAATTCCGGAAACATGAAGATTTTATTTATACTGGCCTGGCGTAATCTTTGGCGCAATAAACGACGTACACTCATCACGGCTTCTTCTGTGTTGTTTGCCGTAGTGTTAGCGCTGGTGGCCGAATCGATGACCAAAGGAACACACGGGGCAATAATCACGAATATGGTTCGCCTCTCAACAGGTTACATTCAATTGCAGGATAGCCTTTATGAAGACGAGCCTTCCATTGATCATGCGTTTTTATTTGATCAACCCATGCAGGATTTAATTGCCCAAACACAGGGTGTGGCCTATACCGTTCCACGACTCGAATCTTTTATGCTGGCAGCTACTGAGCGTTCCACCCGTCCTGTTTTATTGCAGGGAGTCGATTTTGAAGCCGAAAGCCGACTGAATGAACTCGGACATCAGCTGCTTCAAGGTGATTCTTTAAGCCCATCAGATCAGGCGGTGATGCTGGCGCAGGGTTTGGCCGAAAGGCTAAAATTGTCAGTAGGTGATTCCGTGATACTGGTAGGGCAAGGATTTAGGGGGATGAGTGCTTCCGGCATTTATCCCGTGAAAGGAATTGTACAGATACGCCTGCCGCGGCTTAACGACAGATTGGTGTATATGCCTTTAAGTGCTGCACAACAGCTGTTTGGAGCTGAAGAACGTCTCACAGCCTTGCTGATAACTCCAGAAGAAGAAGAGCTTACAGCGGAAGTTGCAGAAGCACTTCGGAGCAAGCTCGACCCTCAGTGGTTTAAAGTACTCACCTGGAAACAGATGATGCCTACATTACTGCAAAGCCTTGAAGTTGACAGGGCTTCGGGCGAAGTAATCGTGTATATGCTCTATCTGGTTGTGGGTTTTGGTATTTTGGGTACGGTTCTTACCATGATGCTTGAGCGGCAACGCGAGTTTGGGATTTTGCTCAGCGTAGGCATGAAACGAAGCCAGCTGGCATTAGTAACCTTTGCCGAAACAATCCTGATCAGTATGATTGGCGTGGCTGCAGGTCTTGTTACCGGCTTTCCCATAATCCTCTATATGCACCATCACCCCATTCGCTTTGGCGAAGAAATGCAGGCAATGTTCGAATCCTATGGTATGGAAGCAGTTATGCCCTTTGCCTTCGACGGGCAGGTGTTTAGCTCTCAGGCACTCATTGTTTTTATGATTGCTGTATTGATAGGACTTTATCCTGTTTGGAAGGTGTTTAGAATGAATATTTTAAAAGCAGCACGTAATTAGGAAGGAGCGTTTATGATGTTAGTAAAAATTGCCTGGAGAAATATTTGGCGCAACACCAACAGAAGTCTTACAATTATAATTGCTATCATGATAGGACTTGCTGCTGCATTGCTGGCTTCCGCCTTCTCGATGGGTTTTGTGCAGCAACGATTCGACAATGTCATCGAACGGTTTGTGTCGCATATACAACTGCATAATCCTGATTTTATCAGAGATGAAGAAGTAGATCAGCTGATCAGTCAACCCGAAAAAGTAGTGGCCTGGCTGGAAGCTTCCCCGCAAGTGCAGCATTTTAGCCTTCGCACACGTCTCAATGGTATGATTGCCTCTGCCTCAGTATCATCAGGTGTTCAGATTAGCGGCATTGATCCTCAGATGGAACAACAGCTCACAAATTTGAGTGGCTGGCTGATTGATGGGACTTATTTTGAAGATGTAAAGCGAAATCCGGTGTTGATAGGCCAGGAACTGGCCAATAAACTGAAAGCCACAACAGGTACAAGACTGGTATTGAATTTTCAAAACCTGGAAGGAGAAATCACTGCAGCTTCATTTAAAGTGGTTGGTATTTTTAAAACCATTGATGTGGATTTTGATGAGCGAATGGTATTTGTACGGCGAAGCGATCTGAATCCATTGCTGGGGCAGGATTTGCTCACACATGAAATTGCGCTTACGCTCAATGATTTTGACCAGGCCGGGGCAGTGGCTGACACCCTTAATCAGAAGTTTCCTTTTACCAAAGCCCGTACCTGGAAATCCTTGTCGCAAGAACTGGTGCTTATGCAGGAAATGACTTCGCAAAGCCTTATTTTTCTTGTGTTTATCATATTAATCGGTCTTGGCTTTGGTATTTTGAATACCATGCTGATGTCGGTTTTTGAGCGCACACGTGAATTGGGAATGCTGATGGCGGTAGGAATGAATAAAAAGCGTGTTTTTTATATGATTATGCTCGAAACAGTTTTTTTATCCTTTACGGGTGCTGCTGCTGGTATGCTGCTTGGCTTTGGGCTTATCAGTTGGTTGGGTTCACAAGGTATTAATCTGGCTGGCGTAGCGGGCGATTCACTTGCCATATATGGCTATGGCAATATGGTGTATCCATTCCTTACAACGCCTTTTTATATTCAAACCGCCGTGTTGGTGCTTCTGATTGCCATATTGTCTGCTTTGTATCCCGCTTTTAAAGCTCTACAACTGGTTCCGGCCGAAGCTGTAAGAAAAGAATAATAGTACTTAAAAAAAATATATTAAAATGGCTGTGATAGAAACTATTGGACTAACCAAAATTTATAACGAAACAATTGTGCCGGTTAAAGCACTCAACGAGGTGAGCCTTTCGTTTGAGCAAGGCGAGTTTACAAGTATTGTGGGGCCTTCAGGTTCGGGTAAAACGACCCTGCTTAATATGTTGGGCGGACTCGACAAGCCAAGCAGTGGTAGCATTCTGATCAATCAGAAAGACATCACCAAATTGAAGGAACGTCAACTGATTGATTATCGCCTGAAGCATATTGGCTTTGTTTTTCAGTCGTACAACCTTATTCCCGTGCTTACTGCAGTGGAAAATGTGTCGTTTATTATGCTGTTGCAAAAGCAGTCCCGCAAAGTTATCGAAAAGCGGGCGCGTGAAATTCTGGAACAGGTAGGTTTAGGCGATCGCCTCAATGCACGGCCGGCACAGCTTTCGGGCGGGCAGCAACAAAGGGTGGCAGTGGCAAGGGCTTTGGCATCGCGACCTGATTTTGTGCTGGCCGATGAGCCCACTGCCAATCTCGACACCCAGTCGGCTTTTAACCTGCTCGATATCATGGAAAAGCTCAACCGCGAAGAAAATATCACCTTGATCTTCTCTACGCACGATCAGCGTGTGATCGAAAGGGCGCGCCGTGTGATCACCCTGGTGGATGGCGCAGTGGCCAGCGACGAAAAGCATGAGTCATGAAATGTGGAGCGCTCACCGGAGGTAATTGTTACAGCTTCTTTTTGCTGACAGCATTGTTGTTGTTTGGTTTGGGAATAATGGCTCAATCCTATTCCAGCGATCAAAAACTGAGACTGAATGGTTACCTCAAAACACTGCCTTCTGTAAGCAGGAGCTTTGATGATCAAAGCACGGGATGGAACAATATCGTCCATAACAGGCTAAACCTGAATTGGATGCCTCATCAGAACTGGTATTTTGAAGCTGCCTTTCGCAACCGTATTTTCTGGGGTGATGAGGTGAGCAATACACCCGGCTACCTCGAAATGCTCGAAGCGGATGGTGGTTTTCTGGACCTTACAATGGCACGTCGCATCAGTTCCAATGCTGTATTTCAGCTGAGCAGCGACAGGTTTTTTGTGGAGTGGCGGCGCAACAACTGGCAGATAAGTGTTGGCCGTCAGCGGATCAACTGGGGCATTAATCTGGTTTCCAACCCCAATGATCTTTTCAACACCTATTCTTTCTTCGACTTTGATTATGTGGAACGCCCCGGCGCCGATGCGCTGCGTGTGCAGCATCACCTCAATGGGATGTCGCGACTGGAGCTGGCTGTGGCACCAGCCAGCCATATCCGCAATGCTGTGGCTGCGCTTTATTATGTGGTAAACGTAAATGGTTACGACCTTCAAGTGCTGGGTGGTTATTTTCATGACCGGCTGGCACTGGGCGGGGGATGGGCCGGCAATCTGGGCGGAGCCGGCTTCAAAGGAGAACTGAGCTGGTTTAGCGATCTGCAGAAAACCGACAGCTTGCAGCCTTCCAATGTGGTGGCCGCTGTTTCGGTGGATTATTTGTTTGCAGGCGGGCTTTATGGGGTGTTCGAAGTTTTGTACAATGGCGGATACAATCGCCAGCCTGCAAGGCTTGTCAATCTTAATCAGCCCCTGCGTGCCGATAACCTCTCACTGGCCGAATTTGCCCTTACCGCCAGTCTTTCTTATCCTTTATCACCCATCCTTACGGCTAATCTCTCGGCTATGGCCATGCCTGATCAGCAGTTGTATTACGCCCTGCCCGGCATCAGCTGGTCGCTGGTTACCAACCTTGATATGGGCATACTGCTGCAAACCTTCCTGAGTGGCGATCAAAACCGCTGGGGAAAAGGTGGCATGGCAGCTTTTGTGGATTTGAAGTGGTCGTTTTGAGGTTTTGGGAGGAAGGGATTATTTCTGATTTCTGACTTTAGTAAGTTTTTTCATCACTTTCTTGATATCCCGACTAAAGTTAGTCTTGTTATCTTTTTCGTGTACAGAAATTTTTATTCTCCGCAAAATATGCTTAGATTAAAGGTGTTAATATCCGCATGCATTATTAAATCTGCTGTGCGATTGTACTTTGTTTTCGTGCCAGGGTATTAATTTTTTTAATCCATTCAGTTTTTGAATTGGTATACGCCTCTCTATCGTTCGGATATTGCTCTGCAAGTTCCAATTTCAAATTTTCGTATTCTTTTGCAATCTCCTTGTTTTTAATCAGATAATCGCGAAACCTTATTTCATCCCAATCTCCGCTGTATCTGATGTGAACATGATATGCCTGTCCTTTAAAACCTTGCTTTGTATAGCCTTTTACAAAAGTAAAATGGGGCGCAGGATTTTCCGGATGGTTATTAATCAGATATCCAAGTGATTTGAAAGTATCCTTTAATTTTTGAATTGCAAGCTGTTCTGAAACCTGCAACAAGATATCAATCGTTGGTTTTGCTTTCAGTCCGGGAATTGCCGTACTACCAATATGGTCAATTTTTATTATTTCAGTCTTTGAAAATGCGTCAGTAATCATTTTTGCCTCTGAGAAGTACAAACCGGCCCATTTGTCTGAATAATCTGTTAGTATAATCGGAAAAAGCTTTCCCAATTCCGCAATTGTCATGTCATTGAGCGATTTATCCGAACCAGAAACAACCGATGATTTTGTAATCTCCTCAATTTTCACTCCGATTTTGATTAGTTCTGTTTCTGTTTCCACAATTTTGGTATCGGCATCTTTGTTCCAATTGGTATGTCCATTTTTTAACAAACTTGTTTCAAATCCTTCAGATAATCCGCCCAAACAAGTTGCTTTGACACTTCCATGACTTACTAACCCACCAACAGTAATTGAATTAATCTCAAAACGGGCCAGCCTTGTTTTCAAATCCGTATCCTGGAATGCGTTTCCGTGTTTTTTCTGAATCACGCAATCATTTTGCTGTTTATCAATCCTACTGTCTATTTCCCAATCTGAAGAACCGTTTTTGAGTTGGTTATTATTATGCTGTACAAAGATGATTTCAAAATCCGAATCCCGATATGCTTTTATTGCAGCATTTACTGAATCAAGAAAAACACGCTCATTATGCAGCATCTTCTTTTTTGTCAGACCGTTTTGTATGTCAATTAAAATCAATGCTTTCATATTGCATTTCGGCTTCTTATGATTACTTAATCTGCGGCATGGATTTTCTTTGTTGTGGGCAATTATTTTATTCTTAATCCGCAATTTATACAATTGTTCATGGTTTTTTCCAATTCTGTTCCGCAAGCAGGGCAGAGTGATTCATTTTCTGTCCACTCAGTTTTCCATTCTATTTCGTCTGACCTCTTTAATTGATGAGATTCTATTTTTTCTATTATTCGTGCTTTTTCAGCGATGTCAATATTTGGATCAATTATGCCTTTATCTGCCAGGTCTTTAATTAAATCAATTTTCTCAGCTGTAAATATTTTAGAGCACCTATTGTAAAGTAATTCCTGATATTCTTGAGTTATTTGAGCTCTTCTTCTCTTCTTTTCTTCTTTTTCAATAATTGTGCTTAATTCTTTTGTGAGATGTGTTTTAAATTCTACTCTTGTTTTTTGTATTATATCCTTAATTCTGAAATCCTTAATGTAATAGTCCTTAAAACACAGAATTAGTAATCCGACTGGACCAGCCATAAATCCAAGAACAATCCATAGTGCTGGTTCTCTACCCCTTTGTTTTGCAACTTTATATGACCATATTATTGATCCAATAACTAGAAACCAGAGAATGCCCATGTATGTTTGAATAAATCGGTCACGCTGAATTGTCAGGATGTCCTTTTCTTCAAACAAATACCTAAACATTATTATGTGAAGTCCAAAATAGAGGATCAATACAAAAAGACTGAATACTGTTGCCTTTATATTTCGGTAAGGTTTTATTGAAATCAATTCTCTATTCATTGCCTGTTTTAAATTGCCAACAACTTATCATATGTCAAAATATTTCATTCCTATCCGTCATTATCTGTCAGACACATTTAGCTTTTGTGGTTGCTAAATGCTGTATAAGCCCAAAGGCTTGGTTAATAAGCCCTAAAAGTAAAAAAATGTTTTTAGTTCCGGCAAGAAAAAAACCGGTTGCTGCGATTTCGTTGTTTCATATAAATCCCCGCTATACCAATAGCGAGGGAAACTTAATAACCAAAACAAAAACTTTTTCGGAAGAGCGCGCAGGCATTCCTTCCTGTCTGCTGACGAAGTCAGGCAGGTCCATAATGGGTTTGGTCCTTTGCCCAGTCAAAGGACATGAAAACCAACTTGTGAAGTGCACCCCAAAAGTTGG
>NPID01001909.1_pt1 | contig 25705 bp, 26 predicted proteins | sample 8637491 | NCBI WGS metagenome assembly NPID01 (sample SAMN07420843, study PRJNA396082) | bioreactor metagenome | isolation source: sample BA6 brine-fed electro-methanogenic bioreactor BA | place: Japan: Kochi | collected 2016-06-14 | reverse complement strand
AGCTATCATCGATTTCTGGTAGCGAAGGAATTTGTGGTTTAGCCACAGTTGTTCATGAGCTGAAGAAGCAACGATTGCAAACAGCTACAACTGAGCATTGGCGCACGCTGAGAGTAAATGGTAACCGATTAGATAACCATTGATTGTTTATAAAGTCAAGATCAGCGAAAATAGCGGCCAATTACGATTAACACGACGGATTTGACAAGCGAAGAACTGAAAAGAGAGTACTTCCAAAAGTGTGTACAAATCCGTGTACAAACTAAAAGAATTTATACATGGCAAACCAAGATTTTCTTAATGAAATCAATAAGCGAAGGACCTTTGCTATCATCTCGCACCCTGATGCGGGTAAAACGACGATTACAGAGAAATTACTCTTGCTGGGTAATTTGATACAAAAAGCAGGCACGGTAAAGGGTAAAAAAAGTGATCGTCATGCAACATCTGATTGGATGACGATGGAGCAGGATCGTGGGATTTCAATCACTTCCTCTGTTATGCAGTTTCATTGGAATGAGCGTATCGTCAACTTGCTCGATACGCCGGGTCATGAGGACTTCTCTGAAGATACATACCGAACCCTGACGGCAGTGGACTCTGCATTAATGGTGGTTGATGGAGCAAAAGGGGTTGAGGAACGTACCATTAAGTTAATGGATGTATGCCGACTGCGTGACACGCCTATTTTCTCTTTTGTGAATAAAATGGATCGTGATATTCGTGATCCCATTGAATTGTTTGATGAGATTGAAAACGTCCTGAAAATTGAGGCTGCACCGATTAATTGGCCTATCGGCATGGGGCGTTTCTTTAAGGGTGTTTATAACCTATACACTGACACGATCCATGTTTTTAAGGCAGGGCAGAACGCTGTTGTACCTGAGGATATTCGTATTCAAGGGCTGGACTCAGATGAGGCGCGTGCTTTGTTAGGCGATGAGTATGGCGATTTTGTTGATGAGATAGAGTTGGTGCGGGGAGCTACCTACGAATTTGATGTGGAAGCATTTTTGGCAGGTAAGCAGACCCCAGTTTTCTTTGGCACGGCGCTGGCTAATTTTGGCGTGCGAGAAATGCTGGATGGTTTCACTGAATGGGCTCCGTCCCCTATCAGCCGAGAGACTGTAACACGTACTGTGGAAGCGGATGAAGCTAAGTTCTCTGGTTTTATTTTTAAAATTCAAGCCAATATGGATCCAAAACACCGAGATCGTATTGCCTTTATGCGCATCTGCTCTGGTCGTTATAGCCGGGGTATGAAGATGAAACATGCCCGTATCGGTAAAGACGTTAAAATTGCGGATGCGGTAACCTTTTTAGCGGGTGATCGTGAAAACGTAGAAGAGGCTTGGTCTGGTGATATAATTGGTTTACATAACCATGGCACGATTCAGATCGGTGATACGTTTACAGAAGGTGAGGATCTTAAGTTTACCGGTATTCCTCACTTTGCACCGGAGATGTTTCGTCGTGTGCGCCCGAAAGATCCGTTGAAAATGAAACAGCTGCAAAAAGGCTTGCAGCAATTATCGGAAGAAGGGGCAGTACAGTTATTCCAGCCTCTGAAAAATAATGATCTAGTTTTAGGGGCGGTCGGTCAGTTACAGTTTGAAGTGGTTATGTTCCGACTTAAAGATGAGTATAAGGTTGATTGTATGTACGAGCCGATTTCCGTTCAAACGGCCCGTTGGATTGAGTGCGATGACAACCGTATGCTTGAGGATTTCCGTAAGAAAGGCTATGAAAACTTGTCGGTTGATGGCGGGAATCTACTCACCTACCTAGCGCCGACGCGCGTCAATCTTAGTTTGATGGAAGAACGTTGGCCTGACATCCGCTTCCGCGCAACGCGGGAACATTAATAACACTTAAGGAGTGATCGAGATGGCGTCTTTGCTGATTGATAGTCACTGCCATCTCGACTTTCCCGTTTTCGATGACTCGCGTGATCAGGTACTCAAACGCGCTCAGGCGGTAAATGTTGCCCATATTGTGGTTCCGGGTGTCGTAGCTCGGGACTTTCCTCGTGTCTTAGCTGTTCAGCGTGCTTATCCTGAAACTGTAAGTATTGCGCTTGGTTTACACCCTTGTTTTATGAAGGAGCACGCCCAGACAGATGTGGAGGTGCTAGCTGCTTATCTGGATACGACGCCTGTGTGTGCATTAGGGGAGATCGGGCTGGACTTCTATGATGATGAAGCTGATAAAANNAAAGCCCAGCTAGCGCTTTTAAAAGCACAAATTAAGCTGGCTAAAGCCCATCAACTGCCGCTCATTTTACATGTTCGCAAAGCGCATGATGAGATGCTAAAAGTCCTACGCGAGATGCAATTTTCAGAAGGTGGTATTGTGCATGCGTTTAGTGGCAGTGAGCAACAAGCGCATCGCTATATTGATCGGGGGTTTCTAATCGGTGTGGGCGGTGCAATTACTTACTCGCGCGCGCAGCGCTTAAGGTCTGTGATCGCTAAGCTACCTTTGCAGGCGCTAGCGTTAGAAACGGATTCGCCTGATATGCCGTTAGATGGGTTTCAGGGTAGGCCAAATGAGCCGGCACGTATGGCAGTGGTGCTAGATACGCTCTCCGCTTTGAGAGGGGAATCTAGAATCGTGTTAGGTACAGAGATAACGAAGAATACCCGTCAAAAGTTACATCTTTCGACGGGAGTTTGAGGTTAGTCGTAAATATACTTATAGATACGCTTTAGTTCGCGCCATGTCGTATTTGTCGCATCATTTTTGGGAATACGGTAGCGCGAGCCGGAGTTGTCAATTGGTGTGCCCTTATAGCTTCCATTTTCTGGGAAAACCAACATCTGCATTAAGCTGCGAGGGTAGTTTGGCCCCACAACTTGCTGATTATAAGCGTTTTCAATGATGGGGAGGTCTCCATCTTGGCTAGCAATGATGCTAAAACTAATGCAATCACCACTATCGCCTACACACATATTTCCAGACTGTGCATCGACCAAATAATAGCTGGTGTCCTTTTTCTCAGATACTAAAGAGCTGGTGGAGATGCAGCCGCTTAATAACAGGGTAGTTGCTATTACAGGTAGCAGTGTCCTTTTTTTCATCGCTGAAGCTCCAATGCTTTTATTTGTCGAAAATCGAAAAATCATCGAAAGGGTTATCCATTTCTAAACTAATACTATGGGAATAGCCCGGCAGTTTAATAGACGTTGATGATATCTCCAGATCATAACCTTCAAGCACATTATGGTCGTACCGATAGATGGGCTTGGTTTCTCCGCGAATGGCATGTAGGTCATAAGCCTGTGCAGCCTCCAAAATAGCACTACGTTTGTCATGCCATGCTGCCATCTTTTCGGGGCCGTGTTTGGCTGCGAGTAGCTTGCGGGTGATATGTGGAGCAATGACGGGCGCACTGGCGTTATTACCGCCAAAGCCTTTAGAGTTTAGAATAACGCTATCCATGCCTTCTCTACCCACCTCAATATGGGATTGAGAAAAGCGTAAATGACTTTGATGTACATCACAGGCAATTTCAGATGTGGTCGCGATACCTGGGATAAAGCCATACTGCCATGTACCTAACGAAGTGGTTAGTTGATCTCCACCAGCTGTGCCCTGTGAATGGCCTAGGTAGCACTTGATGGCGGCAACCGGCCATGAGTCTATCTTAAACGCGGTCGCAATTTCATTAATAACATGGGATTCGGTAACGCGGTTTTGCGGTGTGCTGGTACCGTGAGCTTGGACAAAGGAGCGTTCTCGCAAAGACTGTTCGCCCAGCATGGTTTTCACCAAAGATGCAGCTTTACCTAAAGTGATGTAGTTACCGATACCCGGTGCTGAAATGGATTTTTTATGGCCGTCAGCATTTACGAAAACCTCAGGTACTGCACCATAGATCTCTGCTCCCATCTCTAGTGCTAAGTCGTCACTCATCAAAAGAACAAACTGGCTGGATTCGCCAATTGTGAAGCCGCAGTTATTACCAAAAGGCCGACAAGCTTTGCGATAGTCGTCATCTGACAAAGAGGTGATGCTGTCGAGGGCTAATAGGTCCTTATCTTCAGCCAGAGCGCCCATGGCTCTAAAGCCTTCAATGACTTCTGGGGTGACCGGAGCATCGCTGCCGCCCACCAGAACTACTTTACGCTTTCCTGAGCGAATATCCTGCACGCCGCTGCGAAGGTTATATAGAAAAGTTGCGCAAGCACCCAGTGAACCGCCGGTAGTGCCTACATTGCCCAAAATATAAGCGTTGACGAAATCAGCAGGCATTTGCGCATAACCGAGGGGCATCTGCTTTGATGAAGTCCGCTTGCCTAGTGCAGGGTATTTAGTTAGGCCGCCAAAACCAAAATCATCTAACTGGCCAATAGAGTTACTCGCATAGACCGCCAATTGGTCTGGGGCGATATGTCTCATAATCTCTTCAAAAGGGATGCCGGATGCATTGAGCGCATCGGAGGCAGCAAAAATAGTCATTTGCAGGTTTCGTGGGTGATTACGAGATTGGTAGAGTTTGCCAGGCTTGAATCCAGAGGGTAGCTGACCTGCAGCTTTGACTTGGGCTTGCTTACTATCAGGAAAAATGACTTCCAGATTGCCTTCTATTCGAACATTGACGATTTGCCCCGTACTTTCTGCCAGTGTCCAATTAGCGGGGATAACGGTGGGTAATTGCCGTTTTCTCAGACTAAATTCGAAATATTTACCTGCAGGTTCGCTGATGGTTGCCGGTTTATTGAACATAACCTGTTCAGTATCAAAGGTTTCAGACTCAATTTTGCGGATTAAAGTTGAAGCAAGAAGCTGCTCTTTAATATTTTTCAGTAAATCTTCTACAGAGCAGGACTCACCCGCTTTTGTCATGTAGGTGCCATCTTTAAAGGATGCAAGCCCTGTTAATGTAGCAAGCCCCAGCAGTGTTTCTTGTTGGCTTTTCGCGTCTAATTTGTCCAGAATGAGGCGTCGATAAGCATGGTGAAAAGAACTACGGCCTGCCGGATTAATACCACCAAAACCTACTATGAGAGGTAAATGCGACAAAGATAACTCCTCGACTGGAACGAACGACAGAAAGCGGATAAAACCCTATTCTAGCGATTGAGCCGACAGCTGACCAGATCTAATCGGACGCTTTGTGAGTAAAATTACCTATTAAAGCAAAGGTTTTCGCGTGTGGATAAAACAGATGCCAATTTGGTGGAAGAGTAGCTTTTAGAGAGCTCAGTGGAGAGAATGATACATATTGCTGTCAGATGGTCTAGGTCATAATAAAAGTGATTAGAGGTCGGTGTATTCTAAGCTGATAGCAGTATGTCTATTAGCTTTAGGTGACGCCAGATAAACAGCATGAGGATTACTATGAAAAAGTTAACGATGGCTCTACTTACTACAGTCATCTTATCTGGGTGTACGACGATAGATCCTTACACCAGAGAGCAAAAAACAAGCAATGCGACAAAAGGTGCTGGAATCGGTGCTGTAGCAGGAGCAGTACTGGGGTCGGCTGTATCCGGTAAAGGTAATAGAACGAGAGGAGCAGTGCTAGGCGCAGTGGTTGGTGGCGCTGCAGGAGGTGGTATCGGTTACTATATGGATCAACAAGAAGCGCTATTGCGTCAGGAGTTGGAAGGTACGGGTGTTGCTGTTGAGCGTGTTGGTGATGATATTCGTTTGATTATGCCAGGGCATATTACCTTCCAAACGGACTCATATCAGATAGCTAATAATTTCTACCCTGTATTAGGCTCGGTGGCTAAGGTGCTAACAAAGTTTGATAAAACGGCTTTGAGCGTCGATGGTTTTACTGATAGCACAGGATCATTTGAATATAACCAGACGTTGTCTGAAAAACGAGCGGCCAGTGTAGCAAATACGTTAACTGCTAATGGCATCGCTGCGTTGAGAATCAGTACGCAAGGCTATGGCGAGCGTTATCCTGTTGCGGATAATGGGACAGCGGCGGGAAGAGCGTTAAATCGACGCGTCGAAATAAATATCAGAGGAACTCAGCAATAAAACTAAGTTCCATCTTTCGAAGCTACTCTGCAGTGTCTAGGTCGTCAAATTTGCGCAATAGGCGCTGCAGGTTGGTTTCAATACTTTGCTTTTCATCTTCAAGCTTTTGCTTTGCTTCTTTAAGCTCGGCAACTTCCATGCGAAGTAGCTCTACTTCTTCAATCATCCCTTCAATTTTGCTTTCTAACTGATTGAACAGTTCGGTTTGCATGTTGGATCCTTAATTATTTCACGTAAAGACGCTGATTATAGTGGCGATACGAGGTAAGTAAACTATTACCAGAACATAACAATATCGTCTGGCTGAATATTCTGTTGCGAGGCAGAGCCGGATAGGGAGCCCCGCGCTGAAGTCGGTTGTACATCCTCGATCATGACAGATAGACGAGTATTAATAAGCTCGACGCTAGATTGACCCGTTGGATTGTAAAAGGTTCTTTTTCTTAGTACCGTCAACTTGTCGCCGCGAGAAAGCCCGCTACTTTTGCCTGCATTGATCCAGACCTGGTTATCGTCGGTTTGTGTAATTCGGGCAGAAAATGGCAGGCAGCGCAGGGAGTCACCCAAATCGCTGCTTATATTGTTGATAAGAGCATTTAAGTTTTCCCCGTACTCGCTACGATTGAATGCAGGCGTAGCAAACCTTGGTTGTTCCGTTGGAGAGAAAAGCCAGGGGCCTTGTGTCTGATAGTTTTTTTGGTCGAGTAGGACGCCACTAAAACCATCATGAATAAAGACGTCAACAGCAAAGTTTCTTAGATGCTTTTTGCTTTTATAGTCCAAGCGATTATAGGTATCTTTTATCCAGTTTTGTTCAGAAATTGTAGAAGGGTCAAGCATGCTCATATCACGAATAACCCCGGAAATTATATACTGAGTATCCAGCTGCTGCGTGTGTGCTAATACGGTTGTCAGTGTGCCATCATCGAGTTGTCGGGTTGTTGCGGAGTTTAAGTTATCATGCAGCAGTAAACGCCCTGCATTGAGCGCATAGACTCCGGCCCTTTTATTAAGTTGTGAAGCGAGTAGGCCAGACAAGTCTGATTCAATATTACGTAGGTTGCCTAGGCTTGCATGTGTAGGTGTTTCTAGCGGAAATGCAGCGATTGCAACGGTTTTTCTGAAGCTGTTACCGCTGTTGCCATTAGGGCAAGCGGTCTCCACTTTAACGTCAGCTCGAATGCGCACGTGTAGGCGGTTGCCGTATATCTTCTCATCAAGTATTTCAATGTTTGAAATATGGCTGAGGGTGGATATGCGTAAATTGTCTATCTCCAGAATGCCATCGTCGATCTGCTGAGTGCTGCTGATGTATGCAGCGGCTTGAAGGGATGCCTGCTGTTTTGCGTCATTTACGGCTTGTTCGCGTGCTGTTTCTATATCATTGTTGTATATGTTCGCTTGCCCCATCGCTTCAATAGTCGTGGCATTTGATTGCCCTATGGGTAGGAGAGCTAGTAGTAGTGTGAATAAATAACCTTGAAAATGTCTCAACATGAGAGCAACCTGACCGATACAGAAAGAATAAGCGAAAAGGTATGCAATTTAAGTCTGAGTTGCAAATCATCTGGGCTTTTATTAAAGAGAGAAAGTCGTTTCGATCAAAGAAGAGTTAATTTCTTATGTGGATAAAGTTGAGTATTTTAGGTGTTGTATTGGCGTTGCTGGCGGGGTGTTCTCATCAGCGCCCCGTACCGGTGACGATTGAAAATATCTCACCTGATGCTCGAACGCGTTTAGTTACGCAGGCCCGAGGCGAGGTGATTGCAAAGCCTATGTCATACGGACAGGTTGTTGGAGAGGTTCCTGCAGTTGATCCGGTGAGTGATGCTGTTGAGAAAATGGCAGAGCAGTTACTGAACGGTCTTCAGCAAAATCGTGTTAAGCGCTTTCCTATCGCTGTGTTGCCTTTTAGTTCGCTGAGAAATAGCGTGCCAGATCCGTTGATCGGGGCGCGTTTGTCAGAAAGTTTTATTTTTCCCATGCAGCAGCGTGGTTACAATCTTGTTGATTATCGTGCTGTGAGTTTGGCGACGACAGAAAAGCCGATGGTATCTCGCCAAAATATCTCTGCGCTGCGGCAACGGTACAAAATCTACTTCGTATTGACCGGTACTTACGCTCATCACCCAGATGGCATTGTCATTAATGCCAGAGTATTGGATACGACCACGCGGCAGGTGCTTGCGTCCGCCCAAACGCATATTACCCATCAGCGATTAGAGGGAGCGTTGCCGGGGTATGATCCTGTGAAAGCGCTAAGTAATGGGTATATTATTGAAAACGGTTCAGGGCCTGTGGGGATGGATAGATGAGATGGTTGTGCTTGAGTTTGACATTGGTACTTGTATCGGGGTGTGAAACGATTAAATATACGGCGCATAGTTTGGTTGATGCTCTGCCTGACTCTTCTGTATCTCAAGCTGAAGCGCTGCCGCCGCAGTGGGTGCAAGCTACTGGTTATGCGCCTATTAGTTTGCAGTCGGGCACAACACGTCAGCAGAAAGTGGTTATGGCGATGCGTGCTTCAAAACTGCGGGCTTACCAAGAGTTGGCGGGTGTTGTGCATGGCCAATATATATTTGGAACCACGACGGTTCAGGATATGGTTGTAAAGGATGATTCGTTTAAAGCAGCTGTGGCTGGGTTTGTGCGGGGCGCGAGGGTTATTAAGAGTTACCCGGTTCAGGATGATACCTATGCAACAACCTTAGAAGTCGATATAAATCAATTGCAGCGGGCTTGGGTAGAAGCCCGCTGAGTAAGACGGTTTAGCTCTTATTAGCTTCGCTGTTAGCAAAAGCCGCTAGTTGTTCGGGCGTTGCTTCTTTTTGGTACTTCTCTTTCCATGAAGCATAAGGCTCGCCATAAATGATTTCACGGGCAGCCTCATAGTCGATACTTTCCCCGCGCTCTTCTGCTGCTGTTTTGTACCATTTGGACAAGCAGTTACGACAGAATCCCGCTAAGTTCATTAGGTCAATATTTTGAGCGTCTTTGCGTTTGTCTAAATGGGCAAGGAGCTTTCTGAAAGCCGCAGCTTCTATTTCGGTTCTGGTATTTGTATCCATAGTGCTCTCTTCTGTTGTTCTATTCATCACGAATGTGCTCGTCTAATTCTCGGCAGACGCGCGCTTGCAGAGCTTCGCATAAAGCAGGGTCACTTATCGGTAGGCCATCGGTATCGGTTAGAAAAAAGAAGTCTTCTACTCTTTCGCCGACACTGGCTATTTTTGCCTTTCTGACGCAAATGTTAAGCTCAGAAAAAATTTGGCCTATTCTTGCCAGTAACCCGGGACGGTCAGGTGAGCGCACTTCCATAACGGTTAATTGCGTATTGGGGTCGTTGCTCAAGCTGACGGTTGTTGGCATAGCAAAGAGTTTCATCTGTCTAGGAACGCGACGATGGATAATATCTGGATAATCATCGGGGTCATCCAGTTCTTCGATCAGGCGTTCTCTGATGCTGTTCAGATAGGTTGGGTTTTCAGATAATGGTTCATTGTTTTCTGTCAGCACTGTGTAAGTGTTCAGCGTTCGGCCGTTATCCGTAATAATAATGCGAGCGTCTTGAATGTTAAGGTGTAGCTGATCAAGTGTAGCGACCGTTGCCGAAAACAGGTTGGGGAGGTCGTGACTATAAATGAAGATTTCGGTAGCGCCTTCATAGACTCTATAAGAGGTTTTTTGTATCAGTACAAGGGGCAGCTCGTTGTGGGCATGCTCTAAAATAGAGCGGGTGTGCCAGGCAATATTTTGAGCATCTTCCCGAAGAAAGTAGTCTTCCCCTAGCATGCTCCAGAACTCAAGCACTTCCTCTTCAGATATGCCGTGTCTTTTTAGTAAGAACATCGCTTCGCTTTGTTGCTGCTCAATGCGATCCTCTTTATGAACTGGATTTTCCAAGCCGCGCCGCAGAGCGCGTTTGGTTTCCATATATAGCTGGCGAAGTAGAGTGGCGCGCCAACTATTCCATAATGTGTGGTTGGTGGCATTAATATCAGCCACAGTAAGTACGTAGAGATAATCTAGGTGTATTATATCGCGAACCTGCATTGCGAAGTTGTGGATGACTTCGGGATCGGAAATGTCTTTTCGTTGGGCAGTCATTGACATAAGTAAGTGGTTACGTACTAGCCATGCGACTAAATGACAGTCCCACTTGCCAAGATGGTGTTGTTCGCAGAAATGTAGAACATCTTCGGCGCCCAGCTCAGAGTGGTCACCACCCCGGCCTTTTGCAATGTCATGATAGAGTCCTGCAATATACAGCAACTCAATTTTTGGCAACTGGTTAACAACACGGTGAGCGATGGGGAACTGTTCGCGGTGATCAGAATGGCGGAATTGTCGCATCTTCTGTATCACTTTCATGGTATGGGCATCGACGGTATAGATATGGAAAAGGTCATGTTGCATCTGACCTACAATACGGCCAAATTCAGGCAGGTATCGTCCTAGAATGCCATAGCGGTTCATGCGCTTCAGTTCGGTAGATACCCCGTTGGGAGATCTCAATAGCTCCATGAATAAGCTGGTATTGCGTAAGTCGTGACGGAAGTCATCATCGATTAAGTGGCGATGATCTCGAATTAAGCGGATTGTGCTGGCGCGTACGCCGAGTATTTCGTCGTGCTGGGCAAGCAAGACAAAGGCTTCAAGAATGGCGAACGGGTGATGCTCAAAAACTTTATCGTATGTCGCTTCANNGCTTCAAGATAGTTATTGTGGACTCTAAAGCGTTTGTTGAGCGGTGTGGTTATTTGTTCATCATCTATTTTCAGAATGGCTTCATCAAAATACTGCAGTAGCATGTCGTTGAATTCAGCCATTGCCATGGCGACGCGGTAGTACTTGCTCATGAACTGCTCAACTGCCAATGCGCCTTGTTGGTCTTTATAACCAAAGAAGTCGGCAAGTGTGCGTTGATGATCGAATAAAAGTCGATCTTCTCGGCGACGGCATAGCATGTGCAGTGCATAGCGAACAGTCCATAGATAGAGTTCGCCTTTGTTCAGAATATCCAACTCCGACTCGGTGACAAAGCCGTGATCTACAAGGTCGCGAATATAGGTGGCACCAAAGTGACGTTTTGCGACCCAGCCAATCGTTTGTAGATCCCGAAGGCCGCCTGGGGAGTTTTTCAAATTGGGTTCTAGGTTGTATTCGGTGTTGTTGGTTTTTTCGTGACGATTTTTTTGCTCACGGAGTTTAGCTATGAAGAACTCTTTATCTGTCCATGCGCCTTCTGAGGTGACTCGATCATACATGCGTTGGTGTAATGATGGATCACCTGTAAGTGGCCTAGACTCAATTAGATTAGTAGCGATGGTAATATCATCACGTGATTCGGCATAACACTCTTCAATACTGCGTACGCTAGAGCCTATCTCAAGGGCAATGTCCCATAAAAGTGTCAGAAATTTACTGATACTCTCTTCGTAGGTTGCGGCATCAATATTGTCAACCAGTATAAGTAGGTCGATATCTGAGTGTGGGTGTAACTCTCCTCGACCATAGCCACCGACGGCAATGAGAGAAATTTGATGATCTGCGGGCCATTGAAACTGATTCCATGCTGAAATCAAGATTCGATCAATGATTGCAGCACGGCCATAAATGAGCCGACGAATATCCTCTCCAGATTTAAAGCATGCATCCATTTCGGCGCGGGCTTTTTTAATAGTGTCTTTAAAAACACGAATAGGAGATTCGCCGTCCTTTAGTCGCTTTTCAAAGGTAGCGGCATCGAGGAAGGCATCGGTATCGGCCAGTTGCTGCAACGTTGTGCCCATTTCTACTACTCCAACGAATTAAAAAGACTCTTCTGAGCGGCGAGTGAGGACTTCGTAGCCGGTATCTGTTACCAAAATTGTGTGCTCCCACTGAGCGGATAGCCGCCTGTCGGCCGTTTCTACAGTCCACCCATCCCGTTTAGACAGTTTTACGTTGCGTTTTCCAGCATTGATCATAGGTTCAATCGTAAAAATCATACCAGCCTCCAGCTTCACGCCAGTACCTGGGCGTCCATAATGCAGTACTTGAGGGTCTTCATGAAACTCTTTGCCGATACCGTGACCGCAATATTCGCGAACTACAGAGTAATGGTTAGCTTCAGCATGTTGCTGAATGACGTGGCCGATGTCTCCTAGAAAAGTGCCCGGCTTTACCAGTTCAATACCCTTGTACAGGCACTCTAAGGTTACGTCGACTAGCCGCCTGGCGTGAGGCAGTTCTTTACCTACAAAGAACATCTTGCTGGTGTCACCATGATAGCCGTCCTTGATCACAGTGATATCGACATTGATGATGTCGCCATCCTTTAGAGGTTTATCATTTGGGATTCCGTGACAGACCACTTGATTGATCGAAGTGCAGATAGATTTAGGGAAGCCGTGATAGTTTAGAGGAGCTGGAATCGCTTGCTGCTCATTGACAATATAGTCGTGGCAAATGTTATTCAGTTCGTTGGTGGTCACCCCTGCGCGAATATGCGGCTCAATCATTTCTAATACTTCAGCGGCCAAACGGCCCGCCACGCGCATTTTTTCTATCTCTTCAGGGGTTTTGATAATAACTGACATAGTATTCCTTGGTCTGGGTACAAACCTATGTTAATTCAACAGAAGTTCTGTATATACAGTAAAGGATTTCGATTGTACCGAAATTTCCCTCTGTAGCGAAGTTCGACCTTCAAATCAGTCGCAGCTTGTGGTATAAAACGCGCTCCCGATCTGCACGTAAGTGCGACGGAGATATTCCACACACATATCGACACAGTGTCCGGGTGCCGCTTAGCGGTTGGATGCTGGGATATGTGGAGGTAAAACCCAATCTACAGGAAATGGCTAAAATGGCACAAGTTACAATGCGCGACCTGCTTAAAGCAGGCGTTCACTTCGGTCACCAAACTCGTTACTGGAACCCAAAAATGTCTCAATACATTTTTGGTGCACGCAACAAAATTCATATCATTAACCTTGAGCACACTCTGCCTGCACTGAACGGTGCTTTGGATGTTGTTAAGGGCATGGCTCAGAACAAAAACAAAGTTTTGTTCGTAGGTACAAAGCGTGCTGCTAGCAAGATCATCAAAGAAGAAGCTCAACGTGTAAACATGCCTTATGTTAACCATCGCTGGTTAGGCGGTATGCTGACAAACTACAAAACTATTCGTCAGTCGATCCGTCGCTTGCGTGAGCTTGAGTCTGCTGCTCAAGACGGTACGTTCGCTCAGTTGACTAAGAAAGAAGCGCTGATGCGTCAGCGTGAAATGGAGAAGTTAGAGCGCTCTATCGGTGGTATCAAGGAAATGGGCGGTCTTCCAGATGCATTGTTTGTTGTTGATGTTGATCATGAGCGCATCGCGGTAAACGAAGCAAATAAGCTTGGTATTCCAGTTATCGGTATCGTTGATACAAACAGTAATCCTGATGGTATCGATTACGTTATTCCAGGTAACGATGATGCACTGCGTGCTATTCAGATCTACGTTAAATCTGTAGCTGATGCATGTGGAGAAGGTGCTGAAGTTGCTGGTGGCGATAAAAGTGAGTTTGTTGAAGTAGAAGAAGCAGCTGCAGAGTAATTTCTCTGTCAACTGAGAAGACTATTCTTCTGCAGGGTCATATTCAAGGGGAGCTGCGCTCCCCTTTTTTAGATTTAGATTTAGATTGAACGCGAAAGCATAAAGGGGTATTTGAAATGGCGGGTGTATCAGCAAAGCTGGTTAAAGAACTACGCGACCGTACTGGCTTAGGTATGATGGAGTGCAAAAAAGCACTGGCTGAAGCGGGTGGCGATATTGAATTAGCAATCGAAGAGCTGCGTAAGTCTTCTGGTATGAAAGCTGCTAAGAAAGCAGGTCGTACAGCAGCTGATGGCGTTGTTGTTGTGCGTGTGGCTGATGATAATTCTTACGGCGTAATCGTTGAGGTGAACTCTGAAACGGATTTCGTGGCGCGTGATGAAGGTTTCCTTGGTTTTGCGGGTAAAATCGCAGATGCCGCATTCGCTGCTAAGTCTGAAGATGTTGCAGCGTTGATGGCAGGCGATCTCGAGTCGGCGCGTGAAGCACTGGTTCAAAAAATCGGTGAAAACATCAGTGTGCGTCGCGTATCTGTGGTTGAAGGCGAAAACGTAGGTGCTTACGTTCATAGTAACAACCGCATTGCTGTACTGGTTTCTGTGTCAGGTGCAAATGCTGATGTTGCAAAAGACGTTGCTATGCATGTGGCTGCGGTTAATCCTCAGGTTATCTCTAAAGAAGATATGCCAGCAGAAGTGATTGCCAAAGAGAAAGAGATTATTCTTGCTCAACCAGATATGGCGAGCAAGCCTGCTGAAATCGCTGAGAAAATGGTGATGGGTCGCATCGCTAAGTTCTTGGCAGAAAATAGCTTGCTGGAACAGGCGTTCGTTAAGAACCCAGACCAAAAAGTAGGTGAAATGGTTAAAGCGGCTGGTGGTTCTGTTGTCTCCTTCTCTCGTTTGGAAGTTGGCGAAGGGATTGAAGTAGAGCATGTTGATTTCGCTGCCGAAGTGGCTGCACAGCTTCAGAATAGCTAATCCTATTCGCTAAAAAATGTGTGTGCTGTGTTACAGTACACACATTTCTGACTCTCAAATAACTTTGCCTATGCGGAGACTTGCCATGCCTGCCGTAAACTTCAAACACGCCCAATATAAACGAATTCTACTTAAGCTCAGTGGTGAAGCACTGATGGGAGAGGAGAATTTTGGTATAGACCCTAAAGTGCTGAATCGCATGGCACTGGAAATTGGACAACTTGTAGGTATTGGGGTTCNNTATTGTTATTGGCGGTGGTAACTTATTCCGTGGTGCTGCTTTAAGTGCGGCAGGGCTGGATCGTGTTACGGGCGATCATATGGGTATGTTGGCAACCGTAATGAACTCTTTGGCGTTACGAGATGCGCTCGAACGCTCGAATATAGCGACTCGTGTAATGTCTGCTATTCCTATGAGTGGTGTGGTTGACCACTATGACCGTCGCAATGCGATGCGTTACCTGAGTCAGGGCGATGTGGTTATATTCTCTGCTGGTACGGGTAATCCTTTCTTTACCACGGATTCTGCTGCCTGTCTTAGAGGTATTGAGATAGAGGCTGATGTGGTCTTGAAGGCGACAAAAGTTGATGGAGTTTTTACGGCTGATCCGATGAAGGATCCATCTGCTAAACGTTACTTGCATCTTTCCTATGATGAAGTATTGGATAAACAATTAGGTGTGATGGATTTGACGGCGATCTGCCTGACGAGGGATCACGATATGCCGGTTAGGGTTTTTAATATGAATCGACCGGGCGCTTTGGTTAATCTGCTAAGCGGGGGTGATGAAGGAACCCTGATTAGCGGTGAAGTAACAGGAGATGGTTATGCTGAATGAAATTATTCAAGATGCTGAAGTACGTATGAAAAAAAGTATTGAAGCTTTAGTTGAGCACTTTAAGAAGATTCGTACCGGGCGCGCTCATCCGAGTATCCTTGATTCTGTTCAGGTCATGTATTACGGGTCGCCAGTTCCGCTTCAGCAGGTTGCTAACATCTCTGTTGAGGATGCGCGCACACTAATGATTTCCCCTTGGGAAAAACAGATTGTACCTGATGTTGAGAAAGCTATTTATAAGTCTGATTTAGGTCTAAATCCTGCTACGAATGGTGGTGTTATTCGTGTGCCTATGCCGCCTTTGACAGAGGAAACACGTAAAGGCTACACGCGTCAGGCGCGTCTTGAGGCTGAAACTGCACGTGTATCAGTTCGTAATATTCGTCGTGATGCTAACTCGGATTTAAAAGAGTTATTAAAAGCGAAGGACATTTCGGAAGATGAAGAGCGTCGTGGCGAAGATTTGATCCAGAAGCTGACAGACAAGTATGTCGCTGAAGTGGATAGTCTGCTTGAGAAGAAAGAAGCCGACTTGATGGAAATCTAATTCAGCAGCAGGAGGGCCAGTTAGTGCTGGCCTAATCTGATTCATCTTATGTCAGTACATGAAAAGCTAAATATTCCACCTGAAAAGGTGTTGCCTAAGCATATAGCCATTATTATGGATGGTAATAATCGTTGGGCGAAAATGCGTAGACTTCCTAGTTTAGCTGGCCATAAGGCTGGCGTTGATAGTGTGCGCAGTGTTATAGAGGGCTGTATGGAGTTTGGTGTCGAGTCACTAACTCTATTCGCGTTTAGCAGTGAAAACTGGAAGCGGCCCGAGTTGGAAGTTAAAGGCCTCATGGAGTTGTTCATGCTGGCTTTGGATCGAGAAGCGAAGAAACTCCACAAGAATAATATTCGACTCAATGTTATTGGCGATAAAAGTCGTTTCAGTGCAAGTTTACAGCAGAAAATAGCGAAGGTTGAAGCGCTGACGGCAGATAATACGCAGCTCAATCTAAATATCGCGGCAAACTATGGTGGCCATTGGGATATTCTACAAGCGACTCAGCGTTTTGCAGAAGCGTGTGTGCAGGGTGAGTTTAAACCTGAGGAGCTAACGGAAACGTTATTTGATAGTTATATAACGCTTCATGAGCAAGCTAAGCCTGATTTATGTATTAGGACAGGCGGAGAGAGTAGGATTAGTAATTTTCTGATATGGCAAATGGCGTATACAGAATTCCACTTTGTGGATGACTTTTGGCCTGACTTTAATAAGACTTCGCTTGCAGATGCAATTCGTGATTTTTGTACACGTGAGCGTAGGTTTGGTAAGACAAGTGAGCAATTAGAGGCTGGGTTCGGTGCTTAAACAAAGAATACTAACCGCTTCTATATTGGCACCGATTGTATTGTGTGGTGTGTTCTTGTTACCTCTTAAAGCGTTCGCTGTTTTTATGGGAGCAGTAACGCTACTGGGAGCTTGGGAATGGGGACCTCTGTCAGGTGTTCGTTCTCCACTGTTGCGCCTATCTTATGTGATGGCAGTTCTTCTCTCTTTGGTGCTTAGCTGGGGTTTGTTTGGGGCTGGTATTGAACTCTATCTTCTGCTCCCTGCGTTAGTGTTGTGGTGCGCTAGTTTCATATGGGTATTACGTTACCCGGCGATAGGGGGATGGTCTAACTCGGTGGTTAGATTGGCTATCGGTGTGCTGGTGTTGGCTGCAGCGTGGTTAAGTCTTCTCAAATTAAAGTCCTTGGAGTCAGGAAATGCGTGGCTTTTGTTGGTTTTACTTATTGTGTGGGCTGCGGATATAGGCGCCTACTTCTCTGGTAAACGCTGGGGAAGAGTGAAGTTAGCGCCGAACGTCAGTCCGGGTAAGACGCGAGAAGGTGTGTATGGTGGTTTGGTGGCTGTTGTGGCGACATCTCTGGTTTTTGCGCTATGGAATGAACTGACAGGTGCAGCAATAGTCTATTTGGTTCTGCTGAGTATCATTGTGGGCTTTGTTTCTGTTGTGGGCGATCTGTTTGAAAGCTTATTGAAACGTTTTGCCGGCATTAAAGATAGCGGTTCGATTCTGCCAGGCCATGGAGGTGTGCTTGATCGCATCGATAGTATCTTGGCGGCAGCCCCGTTTTTCTGTCTAGGACTCTACTTCTTACCAATAAATTGATGGTCTTATGGATATATTACAAACCATATTAGCGATGATTGTCACTTTAGGTATTCTAGTGACAATTCATGAGTGGGGACATTATTGGGTTGCTCGCCGATGTGGTGTTAAGGTTCTGCGCTTTTCTGTCGGTTTTGGTAAACCGCTATGGATGCGTAAAGGGGTGGATGGCACAGAATATGTTGTCGCAGCCATTCCTCTGGGTGGGTACGTGCGGATGTTGGATGAGCGAGAAGGAGAGGTTGCTGAATCCGAACGGTCAATGGCCTTTAATAATAAGCCTGTTTTACAGCGTATCGCTATTGTAGCGGCCGGGCCGCTTGTTAACTTGTTGTTTGCGGTTTTTGCTTATTGGTTGATGTTTGTGGTGGGGGTGTCAGCCATCGCGCCTATTGTCGGAGGAGTGAAACCCGATTCGCCGGCTGCGTTCAGTAATTTACCTGTCGGTTCAGAGATTGTCACCGTCAATGACGCCGTGGTTCAATCTTGGGAAGAAGTAAATCTTCAGTTAGCTGCTCACGTAGGAGAGACGGGTAACGTACGAATTGGTGTTAAGCCATCAATTAGCGCAGAGCCGCAAGTATATACAGTTAGCTTGGTTGATTGGAAAGTAGATCTTGAGGTTGAATCACCTATTTCTGCCATAGGGTTGATACCGTTCAGGCCGGTAGTGAAGCCTGTTTTGGGTCAGGTTGTTGAAAATAGTCCGGCAGATTTGGCAGGTCTGCAAGTTGGGGATCTCATTGTCTCTATTAGCGGAGCTCAAGTGTCTACTTGGGGCGCTCTTGTTGATCAGGTTCAGGGATCGGCGGGTGTGCCGCTCCTATTTGATGTTCAGCGTGGTGGGCAACGTTTTTCTTTTGAGGTGACCCCCCGAGCAGAGGTCTCTGATGACGGTCAATCGATCGGAAAGATTGGTGCCGGCGTCAGTTTGCCTGAATGGCCAGAGTCGATGCAACGAAGTATCCAGTACGCACCTCTTGAGGCTATATCTGAAGCAATTAATAAAACGCTTCATATGATAGTGCTGACATTGGACTCTATTTGGAAGATGATAGAGGGCGCTATTTCTGTAAAAAACTTGAGTGGCCCGATAACCATTGCTAAAGTGGCCGGTGCTTCTGCAGCATCGGGGGTTGAGCCATTTATCAGCTTCCTTGCTTATCTTAGTATCAGTTTAGGTGTGCTAAATCTTCTGCCTATTCCTGTTTTAGATGGTGGGCATTTGGTTTACTACACAATTGAATTGTTTCGTGGCAAGCCAGTTAGTGAAAGAATACAGCTGATAGGGTTTAAAATAGGGATGACATTATTATTGTCATTGATGACGCTGGCTATTGTTAATGATGTAATGCGCCTATAGAGAGCAGGTGCTCTTTTTTTGGGAAGAGGTTTCATGAAGAACAGATTTGGGCTTGTACTAGGGTGTGTGTTGATGGCTGGGGTTGCGCAGGCATCATTTGTACCTTTTGCTGTAAAAGATATCCGCTTGGAGGGTGTTCAAAGTGTCGAGCCGGGTATTGTTTTTCGCAACTTCCCTATTGCTTCGGGTGATACTGTAAGTGAAGCTAGTCTTGCAGCTGCTACAAAGCAACTGTTCAAGTCAGGCTATTTTGAGGATATAGAGCTTAAGCGCGAAGGTGACTACCTGATTCTCAATGTGAGAGAGCGTCCTGCTATTAGTCGTATTAAGCTAGATGGTAATAAAGTTCTTAAAGATGAAGATCTTTTACTCGGGCTTAAGCAGTCAGGCCTGCGAGAGGGTGATGTATTTAAACGCTCTGCGCTTGACCAAATTCGTTTAGATCTATTGCGTTTATACGTTGGCCAAGGTCGTTACGGTGCCTCCATTAGTACAGATGTAGAACCTTTGCCGGGTAACCGGGTGAGTTTAAATATTAATATCAAGGAGGGCAGCGTTGCCTCTATTCAACATATTAATATTATCGGTAATACCGTTTTTGACGATGAGGATTTAAAAGATCTTTTCTCTTTAAAACTGCCTAGTTTTTGGTCTTTCTATACAAAAGATGATCGCTATGCTCGAGAGAAACTATCAGGCGATTTAGAGCGGCTGCGCTCGTATTACATGGATCGTGGCTATGTGAAGTTTGCCATTGATTCTACCCAAGTATCTATAACCCCTGATAAAAAACATGTCTTCATTACTGTGAATATCCATGAGGGTGAAAAATATACACTCAAAGATGTCAACCTTGCTGGTAATTTAGTGATTCCAGAAGAAGAGTTAGCGGCGTCTTTAGCACTGGAGGCGGGGCAAACTTTCTCACGCAAAGCGATGACGAATGCGCAGGAAACGATTACGCGCGCTCTGGGTGATCAAGGGTATATGTTTGCTAATGTAAGTCCTTTGCCAGAAGTCAATGAGGAAGATAAAACAGTCACTCTGAAATTCTTTGTTGATCCAGGTAAGCAAACCTACGTCCGCCGAATTAATATTAAGGGTAATAGCCGCACGGCAGATGAAGTAGTTCGCCGGGAGATGCAGCAAATGGAAGCGGCAATCGCATCCACAGAGAGCATTGAGAAAACAAAGCAGAAGCTGGAGAAAACAGGCTACTTCAAGTCGGTGAATTTAGAAGCCACACCTGTGCCGGGTACCGATGATCAGGTGGACTTGAACTACACGGTAGAGGAGCAGCAGTCTGGGCAGTTTACAGCTAGTTTAGGTTTTGCCCAGAGTGAAGGTTTCATTATCGATCTGGGTGTTCAGCAGGATAATTTCTTTGGTTCAGGTAAAAAGGTTGGCTTTAATATCGCTAAGAGTACGACTAAGCGAGAAGCGAGTTTCAATTATTTAGATCCTTATTACACGGTGGATGGTGTTAGCCGAGGTTTTGATGTTTTTTATCGTGAGCGTGACTTTGAAGAAGACGATGTGAGTAGTTACTCTTTGGATGAGTATGGTGCAGGTATGACGTTTGGTTATCCTATTGATGATTATCAGCGCTTAAGTTTTTCACTCGGTATTGAGAATATTACGATTAATCCAAATTCCAGTAAGCCGGTTGAAGAGATACAGTCCTTTATCGATGAAGAGGGTAATTCTTTTTTAAATATTAAAGGCACCCTAGGTTGGACTAATAACCACTTGAATAGAGCTATCTTTCCTAGTAAAGGTTACTACCACAGTGCGAGCTTTGAGAGCGCTATGCCCGGCAGTGAATTGGGATACTATCGTTTGCATTACAATACAAAATGGTATCGACCTGTTGTTGAAGATAGCGGCTGGATTCTTGGGTTGAAAGGCCGATTGGGCTATGCACAAAGTTATGGTGGACATAGATATCCATTCTTCAAGAATTTCTTTGCTGGCGGTATTAAGACAATTCGCGGTTTTGAAAATAACTCGCTGGGGCCTCGGGACTCCAATGGCGACCCATTTGGCGGTAACGTTATGGCCGTTGGTGGTGCTGAGTTGATTTTCCCCATGCCGTTGGTCGAAGAGAAAAGTGGATGGAGAACACTCCTGTTTGTGGATGGTGGTAACGTCTTTGCATCAGATTGTTTAGCTTCCAGCTCAGCCTCATCGAACTGCCAAGAGGGTATTAAGTTTGATGAGTTCCGCTATTCTGCAGGCTTTGGGATGACATGGCTATCGCCGATGGGCCCTTTGTCATTTTCGATAGCCAAACCATTAAACTCTCAAAAGGGAGATGAGGAGCAGGTGTTCCAGTTCTCCCTTGGACAAAGCTTCTAGAAAAGGAATAAATAATGAAGTTGTTAAAAGTTTTCTCTATCGCGTTGGTTCTTTTGGTGTCACCTTGGGCGTTAGCTGAGAAAATTGCAGTATTGGGTGTGCAGGAGGCGTTGCTGGCCTCAAATGAAGCGAAAAACTTTAAACAAAGTTTAGATAAAGAGCTAAAAGCGGATGAGAAGCGCTTGGTTGAGTTGGAAAAGCAAGCAAAGACACTCAGAGAGAAAGCTCAAAAGGATGGGGCAAGCATGTCTCAAGAGCAGCTTCAGCAGACTCGTTTGCAATTTCAAAAAGCGTTTGATGAGTATCAGAGAACAGGTCAAATGTTGCAGCAAAAGCGTATGGAAAAAGAGCAGGAGTTTATTAGTAAAATGCGTCCTAAACTGGACGAGGTTATTCGTAAATTGATAGAAAAAAATGGCTATGATATTGTCGTGGCAAAGCAAGCTACGGTGTTTACCGCAAAAGGCGTTGATATCACTAAAACGGTTGTTGAGATGTTGAACAAGCAGTAATGGAACGGTCGGTTCAACAGCTTACCCTATCTGAAGTTACGGCGTTGGTTGGGGGGGACTTACAAGGGAACCCTGATAAGGTTATTACCTCCCTCGCTACGCTGGAATCAGCCAACAATTGCCAATTATCTTTTCTTTCGAATAGTCGCTATACCCACAAATTGGGGAGTACAAAGGCAGCTGCTGTATTGATAAAGCGCGACTGTGTAGTGGACGCTCCATGCGATTGCATTATTGTTGATGACCCCTATTTGGCTTATGCACAGCTCTCCCATTTTTTTGACTGGCGTGAACCTCTTATAGCAGGTGTGGCATCTTCAGCTACTATCGATAAAACTGCCTATATTCACCCTTCTGCTGTCGTGTCTGACGGTGTTCGTATTGGCAAGAATACTCATGTGGCAGCGGGAGTGTACTTAGGGCCTAATTGTGTAGTCGGTAATGATTGTTTGATTGGTGCGAATACGCGTCTTGAGGCAAGTGTGACCTTATATGGCAATGTGCAGTTAGGTGAGCGAACTATTATTCATGCTGGAGCTGTCATTGGTGCCGATGGTTTCGGTTTTGCTCCATCTAAGCAAGGTTGGCATAAGATTTGTCAGCTAGGCGGTGTAAGAATAGGCGACGATGTAGAGGTTGGTGCTGGCACAACTATTGATCGTGGTGCTCTGGATAACACTGTCATTGGTGATGGAGTGAAGCTCGATAACCTGATCCAGATTGCCCATAATGTGCAAATTGGTGAAGAAACTGCAATTGCAGGCTGTACGGCTGTTGCGGGAAGCACTAGAATTGGCCGCCGCTGTACAATCGCTGGGCTCAGCGGCATAGCAGGTCATTTATCCTTAGCGGATAATACCCATGTAACCGCAATGACTCTGGTTAGTAAGTCCATTACCTTACCTGGTCAAACGGTTTCATCAGGCACAGGACAAGAAGCCCACCGTCAATGGAAACGAAATGTAGTTCGTTTTCGGCAGTTGGAAGATATGGCTAAACGGATTCAAGCGCTTGAACATAAACTTGAAAAATTTTCTACTGAAGGTTAAAACACAATGATGGATGTAAAGGAAATCAGGGAGTATCTCCCGCATCGTTACCCGTTCCTGCTGGTTGATCGCGTTTTAGAGCTAAATCCTGGTGAGTCCATTGTTGCTATTAAAAATGTAACCGTAAACGAACCCTTTTTTAATGGGCACTTTCCAGATCATCCAGTCATGCCCGGCGTGTTAATTGTGGAAGCTATGGCTCAGGCTGCAGGTATCCTTGGTTTTAAAACTATGGATAAGAAGCCTCAAGATGGTTCCATTTATTATTTTGTGGGTGCTGACAAACTGCGATTTAAACGCCCCGTGGTGCCTGGCGATCAATTGAGATTAGAAGCCTCAGTTCAATCAGAAAAACGCGGTATTTGGAAATTTGATGTCAAAGCGACAGTCGATGGTGATATGGTAAGCTCAGCTACTATTCTTTGTGCGGACCGGAAGGTATAAGAAGTGATTGATGCGCGTGCTATTGTTGATGAAAGAGCTCAGATAGCCGATTGTGTGAGTATAGGTCCATGGAGTTATATTGGACCTGATGTTGTGATTGGTGAAGGAACCCAAATCGCTTCACATGTTGTGATCAAAGGGCCAACAACGATAGGCTCGCACAATCAGATTTTCCAGTTCTCAAGCATTGGCGAAGATTGTCAGGATAAAAAATACGCTGGTGAACCAACGCGTTTAGAGATTGGAGATTACAACGTATTCAGAGAGAGCTGTACGGTGCATCGTGGTACTGTGCAGGATAAGTCTCTAACGCGTATTGGTAGTCACAATCTTTTTATGGTGAATGCCCATGTTGCGCATGATTGCATGGTGGGTGATCATATTATCTTGGCAAATAACGTAGCACTGGCTGGCCATGTTCATGTGGGTGACTATGCGATATTGGGGGGGTTTACTGCTGTCCATCAGTTTTGCCATATAGGCTCTCATGTTATGTGTGGTGCCGGGACGGTATTGCTGAAAGATCTGCCTGATTATGTCATGGCTACCGGTAACCCTGCGCAGCCCCATGGTATTAACGCAGAAGGGCTGAAGCGCCGTGGATTTTCTCCAGAAGTCATTAAGGCCTTGAAGCTGGCTTACAAAGTTATTTACCGTAAAAAACTAAAAGTAGAACAAGCGCTATCTGAACTGAGTCTCATGGCTGAGTTAACTCCTGAAATACTTCCATTGATTGCTTCTCTTAAAACCTCTACTCGAGGGATTATCCGCTAGGAGGGTGTGTGGCCAAACTGCGGATTGCTATGATTGCCGGTGAAACGTCCGGTGATATCCTCGGCTCCGGACTGATCAAAGCATTAAAGAGACACTTCCCTGATGCGCAATTTGAAGGTATTGGCGGAGACCTTATGTGTGCAGAAGGGTTCAAGAGCTATGTCCCTATGGAAACCCTATCGGTTATGGGGCTTGTTGAAGTTTTAGGGCGCCTACCTGAGCTATTAAAACTTCGTAAAAAACTGATTCAAGACTTCCTGAAGGCTCCGCCTGACGTCTTTATTGGCATAGATGCTCCTGACTTTAATTTGCACATTGAGCGAAGCCTTAAAGAGGCTCATATCCCAACGGTGCATTATGTTAGCCCTTCAGTGTGGGCTTGGAAGCAAAAACGGATTTATACAATTAAGGAATCGGTAGATCTATTGTTAGCTCTTTTTCCTTTTGAACCCGACTGTTATCAAGCCACGGGGCAGCGTGTTGTTTTTGTTGGTCACCCCTTAGCTGATACTATTTTGCAGGGGAAGTCGGAGTTGGCGCAGGTACGCTTGCAGGGTCGTAAAGAAGGGAAATATCCTGTCGTTGCTCTTTTGCCGGGCAGTCGAGGCTCAGAAATAAAGTATTTGGCCAAACCTTTTTTGGAGGCATCCAGGCTTCTGAAGCAGCAGTATCCAAATGTGGACTTTATATTACCGGCGGCAAACCAGAAGCGATATGATGTTCTAAGCAAGCTGATCGACCAAGAATATGATGAACTCGACATCCGTTTAACTCTTAAGCATTCCAGAGAGGCTTTAGCGATTGCTGATGTGGTTTTGATCGCTTCTGGCACGGCAACCTTAGAGGCGACATTACTTAAAAAGCCGATGGTCGTTGCCTACAAAATGTCACCTCTGACTTACGCTGTTTATTCAAGAATGCTTAAAACACCTTACATTTCATTACCTAACATATTAGCGGGTGAGGCATTGGTACCTGAGATATTACAAAGTGATGTAACGGCAGCAAGGCTAGCGCAAGAGGTTGAACACATACTGGAAGACTCAGTTTATCGGGACATGCTTGCTCTGCGATTTGAAGAAATATTCAACGAAGTATGTAAAAACGCGGATGAGTCTGCAGCAGCTGCTATAAAAGTATTATTGGATGAAAGAGCCAAATAAGATGCATTCGCTAGGTTTTGACTTTTCAGTAGCAAAAAGAGTTGCAGGTGTGGATGAGGTAGGCCGAGGGCCATTAGTTGGAAATGTCGTTGCGGCCGCCGTCATACTCGATCCAAAAAAGCCAATTGTGGGCCTAGCGGATTCAAAAAAGCTCACTGAAAAAAAGCGTGAAGCGCTATATCTTGAAATCAAAGAGAAAGCCCTCTGTTGGGCTATCGCTTCTGCAAGCCCAGATGAGATAGATCGTATTAACATACTTCACGCTACAATGTTGGCGATGCAAAGGGCAGTGTTGGCGCTGAATATTCCGCCTGAGTATGTCATGGTTGATGGTAACCGCTGTCCTGAATTACCTTATCCAGCGGAAGCGGTGGTAAAAGGCGACTCAAAAATCCCTGAAATTAGTGCGGCCTCGATTTTAGCGAAAGTGGAGCGAGATCGGGAGATGCTGGAACTGCACGAAGTGCATC
>NPID01001174.1_pt1 | contig 25738 bp, 14 predicted proteins | sample 8637491 | NCBI WGS metagenome assembly NPID01 (sample SAMN07420843, study PRJNA396082) | bioreactor metagenome | isolation source: sample BA6 brine-fed electro-methanogenic bioreactor BA | place: Japan: Kochi | collected 2016-06-14 | reverse complement strand
CATAAAACGTGTTACACTACCCTATTTTTCTTCTTTAGTTTCAATAAATATTTTAGATATAATCTTTTCAAGCTTTTTATCCATTTTTCAAACATCGAGAACCAATAAGAAATCCATTTTCGAATATTTATAATTGCTTTTCACCTATCCCCAAAAAATTTCGAAGAGAACTAAATTATCCTATCTAATCACTACTGTCCTGTTATAATTTAGACAATACTAATCGGTTAAAATCTGAGTATGTGATTTCTCTGTAATCCGATTTTGTAAGCAGTTGCAAAATAGGCACATTTTAAAAAAGCGAGACTTCTAAATATTTATAATTTTGTACAAATCCATCTCAATTTTCAGTGTTTTCTTTATAATGTCAAACATAACATAAACGCTGATACATATCCAAATTTGAGTTTTTGCGGCATTTGCAGACGTACCATAAAACGATTTGATTCTCAGATGCTGCTGATTCATTTGAAAATCAATTCTATCCTCCATCTATGCTTGTAAAGTATTGCAACAAAAATCGCTGGAATCAGAAAAAACAGTCTGTAAATTTTTTTTTGAGCATGATTCTCAGTTATATTTCTGCGCCGGCAATAATTTAACTTGACAGTTAATATTTCTCATTATTCTTAACCGCAGAGTTAATTATAAGGAGGAAAATATGTCGGTAGGAAAAAGATTGAAACAGGTGCTCAGGAAACTCAATCTTACGCAAGTTGCATTATCTCAACAAATAGAGGTTTCCAATGTTGTCATCAATCGCTATATCAAAGATAAAACTATGCCGGATTTTAACTTTCTGAACAAACTTGCCAATCATTTGAACATCAACATAAACTGGCTGCTGACCGGAGAAGGCACCATGTTCCCCACTCGCAACACCAAGCAGATCGGTGAAAGCGAATATTATTATATGCCCATTTTTGAAGCTGTCAGTTGCGGCTCTCCTCAGGAAATTGAAACAGCAGAACCAATAGATCACATTCTGATGGACACCAATTCTCTGACCGGTGATTTCAATAATTATTTTGCTTTTTTTGCCAGCGGCGACAGCATGGAGCCCTACATCTCAAACGGCGATGTGGTGATCGTGAAGCAGGACAGCGAGTGGCAGCACGCCGCTGATCGGATCTGTGTGGTGAATATGGAAGGTGAGATTACTTTGAAAAAGGTTAAAACATTCATGGCAGGACAGGAAATTCTGCTGCAGCCTTACAACAAAGATTATGATCCGATTTTACTGGATAAAGAGCGCGCCCGAAATTCTCAACTTGTCGGAATTGCTGTAATGAGCGTACGTAACCTTTAAGTTTTTATAACTGATCGACAATTAGAATTGACACAAACAAAGAGATTTCATCTTTTGTTCTACTTAGATGGAGGAAAGATATGAATTGTCCCGTTTGCAGAACTGAACCAATGATAGTATTGGAGCTTCAGGAAGTGGAAATCGATCACTGCTTCAAATGCAAGGGAATCTGGCTGGATGAAGGTGAACTGGAAATGCTGCTGGGCAGCGAAAAACAAGGCAAAGAATTGATCACCCAATTTCAAGCGGACACCGACAATCATGAAAAGAAAGTGAAATGTCCTATCTGCGGTAAGAAAATGGAGAAGATCATCGCCAGCCGGAAATCCAAAATCCTCATCGACCGCTGCCCCAAAGGACACGGTTTATGGTTTGATGAAGGCGAGCTGGAAGCGCTGTTGCAGGAAGGAAGCTTCTCGCAGGATAATAAGGTTTTGGAGCTACTGAAAGATATGTTTGGAAAATAAGAAGAAAAAATGAAAATTATATTTATTATTTCTTTCGTAGTATTTTCTTTTGTATTATATTCCCAAACACCTTTCAACCTGGAGTTTTCCCTTCCCAAAATCGATCCTGATGATCATATCACACGATTATGGATTGATGATGTGGATCAAAACGGAGAAGAAGAGATTTGGGTGAGTTATGTTTTATATACACAGTTTCCATATAATAATTATCAACTGCTTTGGAGACTTGTTTCTTATGACTTATCCGGTAATATTCTGTCTGAATATACTGAAGAATTGACTGAACCTACACAAGATGAGTACTGTAGCTTCAAGCACTGTAATTTATACAAAATTAACGATGTAATATATCTTGCAGCTATTTATGAAGAAAGTGCAGAATGTATTTACAGTAAATGCCTTTTGAAAATAAGTAATTTTGAAACGCACGAAGTAATTGATTCCACGTATGTTTTTATAAAGAACTTACAAAATGATTTTTTTTATTTCGCGATTTGTTACCAGAAATTAGCTTTAAGTCCGGAAACAAATTGTCTGTACATTGGAATACGGGAAAAATTAGAACATTCACTATATAATGTAGATATAGAAACAAAGATTTTCAAATATGAATTTGATAATGGTTCTTTAACCTACTTAGAAACGATCCAGGAAGGAGGAGCATTTCTGGCAGAATACGGATTAAATGAAAATAATTTTATTTCAATTGATTATAAATATAAGGAAATAGATGATGGAAGATATGTTACTATCAAAAACTATTACATCTACCTTATTACAAAAGATATTCCAACATCCATTGAATTAATTGATACATATCATGAATGCGATGAATTTGATGTTATTTCTAAAAATGATAGACATCATTCTAATTATGGGTTATTAATTTATCATAATCATTATGATGGGTATTGTGATCGAAACTTAACCTGTTATTCTCCTGATTTCTCAGAGATATTATGGGAAAATAATCTGAATACTGATCTTAGATATTTTTACAAATCTTCATGTTTGTCTTTAAATTCCTGGAATAACTATGTTATCTTTTTTCTTCGTGGTTACTACTCCCCTTCGCAATATTTCTATCATTTCCAAATTCGTGATAGAATCAATGGCTATCTGATAACTACCCAAGAATCTAATATCGCTCCAAACGAAATCTGTCGTCGTAAAAACGGAGATGTTCTTTTCTTTGTATATCAGGATGAAGAAATCAATGCTTATTCCTTCAATGAAGATATTATCAGTTGGCTTATTGAACCTCAGGATGATTATAATCTGATGAGTTATCCCAATCCATTTAACGCCAGCACGACAATTTCCTTTGAAATAGCAGAAGATATAATCGGCTGCCCCGAGATTATAATTTATAACTTGAAAGGACAGAGAGTGACAAAGCTTTCCGATATAGTAATCCCCATATTTCCATTCGGAAAAGGATCGGCAGTCTGGAACGGACTTGATTCAAATAATCATCCCGTCGGCTCTGGAATTTATCTTTACAGCCTGGTTATTGACGGTGAACAGAAAGTCGTAAATAAATGCTTATTAATTAAATAAATAAGGAGGAGTTATGGCAGCTCTTATTATTGTATTGGTCGTAATCGGATTCATTATTCTCAGTTTCATCGGCATTTACAACAGCCTGATCAGATTGAGAAATCAGGTAAAAAATGCCTGGTCGCAGATCGATGTGCAGCTCAAACGCCGTCACGATCTCATTCCCAACCTGATCGAGACAGCCAAAGGCTACATGAAACACGAGCAGGATACTTTGAAAGGCATCACCGAAGCGCGCAGCCAAGCGATGAAAGCAAACACGGTGCAGGAAAAATCCAATGCCGAAAGCGCTTTGAACGGTGCGATGAGTCAATTCTACGTGGTTGTGGAAAACTATCCCGATCTGAAAGCCAATCAGAACTTTCTGGCTCTGCAGGAAGAACTGACCGCCACCGAAAACAAGATCGCTTTCTCCCGCCAGAATTACAACGATCAGGTGCTGTTCTTCAACAACAAGATCCAGATGTTCCCGTCCAATATTGTGGCTGGCATGTTCAGCTTCAGGGAAGAGACTTTCTTCGAACTGGAAAACGCAGCCGAACGAGAAGTGCCGAAGGTCAGTTTTTCTTGATATTTCACCCTGAAAAGCTCTCTTGCGATGATTCTTGCACTTGAGACTTTCAGGGTAGTAGATTATCATAATTAGACTTTGAAAGTGCTAAGCAAGAAGAAAAAAAATGGAAGAAGCTTTTTCAAAGTGAGTTAGAGGTTATTTTATGTGGGAATTGATTCGGGCAAATAGGATAAAATCGTTGCTTCTTTTTTTCGTGATGGGCATCTGTCTGGTGCTGCTGGGCTGGTTTCTGGGCAGCTATTACGGAGGTGCAGATGGCGGATTTTTCGGCATTACTCTGGCTTTGCTGGTCTGGGGGATCATGTCTGTCGTCAGTTATTTCGGCGGAGATAGTATTATTTTAACTATGAGCAAAGCCAAGCCGGTAACTCATGATGAATATCCGCAGCTTTTCAACGTTGTGGAAGAAATGAAGATCGCTGCCGGACTGCACAGCATGCCCAAAGTTTATATCATTCCCGATCCTGCGCCAAACGCTTTTGCGGTGGGCAGAAATCCCGATAAAGCCGCAATTGCGGTAACCGCCGGACTTCTGGCAAAATTGAATCGGGATGAACTGCAGGGAGTGATCGCTCACGAGATGTCGCACATTATCAATCGAGATGTACTCTTCATGACATTTTCGGGTGTTCTGCTGGGCAGCATTGTCATTCTCTCTCATATTTTTCTGCGCAGTCTCTGGTTCGGCGGCGGCAGCAGACGCAGCTCCGGCAATAAAGGCGGCGGACAGGCTCAGATGATCCTGATGATCGCAGCAGTGTTAATGGCGATTCTGGCTCCTATAATGGCACGTCTTCTGTATTTTGCCATTTCCCGCAAACGGGAATATCTGGCGGACGCCACTGCAGTACGCCTGACCCGCTATCCGGAAGGTCTGGCTTCCGCTTTGGAAAAGATCTCCAGTTCGACCGAAGATCTGAAAGTCGCCAACAAAGCAACAGCCGGAATGTACATTGCCAATCCTCTCAAACCCAAAGGGCAGAAACTGGCAAATCTCAGCAGCACCCATCCGCCGATTACAGAAAGAGTTTCCATTCTGCGTCGAATTTCGCAGGGTGCCAGTTTTATCGATTATCAGAATGCTTTTTCTTCCGTAAAAGGTAATGCCGGTAGAACAAATATCATTCCTCCTTCCAAAATCCATGAAAAACAGGCAGTTCCAATAAGAAAAGCGGCTGTCGATACAAGAACCAAAACTGCAACTCAAAAACTGCACGATACCGGCGACTTGATAAAAAAACTAAATAACTTCCTCTTCCTGACCTGTGTCTGCGGCATGAAGTTCAAAATTCCACCCGATTTTAAAAAAGACAAATTCAGATGCACCCGCTGCGGCAGAATCCACAATGTTCCACAAGCTGAACTGGCAACTCTGGCTGGAATATCTGATAGTTTGAAGTGAGGTTTTGGGTTTTGGGTACAAGGTGTTAGGTGCAGGGTTCAGGGGTGATGGATCAAATCAATTCAATTTTAAATTTTTACTTTTGAATTTTCTTACCCCTTTGTTGAATTCTGCGGATGAGCAGCCAACCCAGAATGGAACCGATCAGATAATAGAGGAAATCACTCAAGATAAAAGTATTGCCCAGAATTGTGACCCCGATAAAAGTGCTTCTGATCCCCTGCAGAAACGGCGGCTGCCAGAGCTGCAAAAATTCAAGAGCTGCTGTAACCAGAAATACTCCGGCTGCAATATTTCGAGGTTTGAAACCGGGTTTGATCAAGAAGATCACAAAACACCAGAAGATCACATAAAATATGCCGCTCAGTGAATTATTGACCCAGGTCTCTCCCCAACCGCGATAGAATTTACTGGCTAAACCGAGCGGGATGATCAGAAGCAGGCAGACCAGAGTCAGCAGCCGGATACGTTTCGGAGAATTCATAAAAAAAAAACCTGCCGGAATTTTGTCCGGCAGGTTTAGTTATAATTATTTGATCAGCAGCATTTTGCGACTTTGCTGATAATCTCCCGATTTCATCTTGTAGAAAAAAATTCCGGATGCAACCTGCTTGCCGTTATCATCTTTGCCGTCCCAGATTACTGTGTGTAGACCAGATTCTAACTTCTGATTGACAAGTTGTTTTACTTTTTGTCCCTTTATATTGTAAATTGTCACCTCTGTGTTCTCCGTGGTCTCATTGGTAGAAAAGGAGATCGTTGTGGTTGGATTAAAAGGATTCGGATAGTTGCCGTGCAGTTTTGTCTGCAAAACCGGTAGATTATCATCTGAGCCAACAGCAATAAATTCAACTGTTTCTGACGGATCGGATTCCATTCCATGCTGGTTTACTGTAGTCAGAAGGAATTGATAAACAGTTCCCGGATTTTCCAGCAGACTGTAGAAAAATTGAATTCCCACCGAAGTATCGATCAGCTCGAAGGGACTGCTGTCTATCGAAGCATATATATTGAAATGATCAAAATCATTCAGGCTGGGCATTTCCCAGGCAATTTCCAACAGGTATTCCTGATACAAATCGACAGCAACGTTTTCCGGAGGCGGCGGTATTGCGGCAGCTCCCCCGTAAGTGATCGTGCCGAATCCGGCAGGATTGAACAGATTGATATTGTCCAGAGGCCACCAGCCGTCAAATCCATGCGGATCGGGAGCATTGTCATCCAGCACAAAAATTCCCAGGGAAGACTGATTTTCCGCACTGGGATTTATCATCCAGGGTTCGTCGCCAATCGGGATCACGAATTCATAAACCAAATAACCTTCGGACACCGAGACTTCGATTTGAGGATCGGGCAGATAAAAATTTGTTCCCACTCCGCCGGTGTTATAGATCGGACGGAAAATGATCACATTACCCGTATCATAATAGGCAGCCCAATAATTCCCTTCATTTGCTTCTAAATCAGTGGCAAAGACGCCATCGTTGTTATCATCGATATAAAGGGCGACTTCATCGTGATCTTCCAGTTCAGTATCATTATAGTTGATATAGGCTACATAAAGTTCAGTCATCTCGGCATTGACTTTGAAATAGCCCAGCACACTGCCGATCGGCTGGATCGTGTTATCATACGTTCCCCAGAAATCGGAAGTATCCAGCAGGAAGGCGTCGTCCCACTCTCCGGCAGAAATAATTCCATCGATAACCGGGGTTGTTCCCACCCAGGCGCTGATTTCATTCACGACGAAGCCGCTGCTGATCCAGCCTTGCACAAGGTTGGAATAAGGACTCTGCAAACCGCCGCCCAGATCTGCGGTCACCGCATAATAGTATTCAATCAGAGGTAAAGCCGAATCATCGGAATAGTTCAAAACATCTTCGCCTACCGTTGCCAGCGGTTCTTCCGGGAAGGGATCCGGTTCATATCGTTTGCGATAGATGTTATAGCCCAGCACGTCACCACTAACGGGACTTTGCCAGTTCAATTCCACAAAAATATCGCTGGCTTGGGTAGCCGTCAGATTACGGGGTGGACTGCCGAAGATCATCATTTCGATTACTCCCAGATCGGTGATTTCACCTTCGATCACAGGCACGTTCAAGCTGCTGTTTGCCACGTAGCCGACTTTGTAATAATCCACTGTATAAGAGCCGGGCGGAACATTGTTCAAGCTGAAATTGCCATCATAATCCGTATAAGCATAATAATCGGTCAATTGGGGAATTTCCACTTTCACGCCGCTGTTGTCATCTGTGCCTTCCAGGTTTACAATTCCGCTTACAAAGCCGCCGCCCAGATCACAGTCAACGTTATAAAGATAGCCGCCGCTGCCCATGATGCGGGCATGAACCGCTTTGCCGCCGGTCGTGCAGAATGATCCATCGCCAGCCAGATCAACCGTGAAAAGTGAGCCGGGAGTATTGATCTCAAAAACCGGAACATTGCTTTCCCGACGGAAAAGGAAGAAATCCGCTGTGCTGTTATCAATGGGTCCATAGCTGGCAGCAGCGATCAGCGAGCCGTCATCAGAAATATCGACATCTATCACATAATCACCGGCATTTTCATAAACCCAGATCGGATTGGGAGAATAGCTGTTGAAGAGATAGAGCTGACCGTTATAACCATTGGGAACAAAGGTCAAAGTTCCCACAGCGATCGTGCTGCCGTCGGCAGAGATCGCCATGCCGCCGATCCAGTCGGAAGTTCCTCCGCCATCCACGCCAAAACTCCAGGCTTCTTCGTAAGTTTCCAGCGTTTCATTATAATAATACACATGCACAAAACCGCTGTAATCGCCATTCACAATGATGGACGCATCATGCGAGATCGCCGGCGGATTCTGATTGTACTCGGGTCCCTGGAAGATCACACTGCCATCTGTGGAATCCAGAACCCACATATTGCTGTTGCCGCCGCCGTATTGAGTAAAGATCAGGGTGGAACCATCGCCGCTGATATCCAAAGTTTGCGCGCCGCCATCAAATCCGGCATTCCATTCGGGATTGGTTTGACCGACCATGTAGCATACCACATTTCCCCGATCCATAGCAGAATCATAGTAGGAAAGATAAACTTTATCGCCAGTTGGGCTCAATTTCAAATCTCCAATCGTGTAACCGATGTTGAATTCCCAGGTAGGGATAGCAGAATTGGGATCAAAGATTTTCAGCATCGCCCCGTCACCCACAGTTAGAATTGAACCGTCTTCCAGCATATCGATGGGATAACCAAAATCGAGATCGCTGACGATATGTTCCCAGAGCGGCGTGGGAGAATCGTGATAAAGCGAAACCCTTTCATTATTTAGATGCCACTGTACAAAAGAATTCATGGTTACGGGTGAAACTTTCACCAGCCCGGCAATAGCTGACGGATCGGAAGCCTGCCAGTTTACGCTCACCCGCGAATCTCTGCTGCTGATCTGAGTTGAAAGATCATTGTCAAATGCGATCTCACCGATCTGTTTTTCTAATCTGAAACCTGTGTCCTCGTCAGTGAAAACCTGCTCCATCTGCACTGCATAGGCAAATGTAGAAAAAACGAGAAATAATAAGATAATTTTAAATTTCATTGTTTTTTGCTCCTTCTTTTTTTTTTATCTGAAAAACGTTTTACGATGCTTTTTCTTGCTTTTTCTATCGTCGATGTAAGCACCTTCCTGCTTATGTTCATCCTTCACCTTGAGTGCTTCTTCGATGTCATCTGTGCGAATAAGGACAATTTCTTTGTTTGTTTTAACGGTGTAGCGTTCTTTGAATTTCATTGTAACTTCCTCCTTTTCGGAATGATCCGCTTTAAGTCTTAGATTTTTCTTTCTTTGCCTTGCGTTTTTCTTTGATCGATAATTTGGGCTTCTTCTTTTGTTCTGTTTTACGGGCATCCTTCGATTTGTGCGTCATCATAAACCTCCTTTCAAATCCTATCTTTCACGAGGTAATTTTTTTATTATTTATGTGATTCGTGTCAAATAAATAAAAATAAATCTTAAAAGTTAATTTTCACGGGCAGAGTAAAAGAGTTTTTCGCCATTTTGATTTCAGCAAGCTGTTAATCCAAATTTTATTACCCTGCTGGCTCGTCATCTCGCCCAGATCAATGGAGAAAATTTGGAAAACCCCAACGCGATGCATCGAGGATTTTTTTGATTAAAAAACATTCTATAAATTTATGTTTTTAATACACTTTTTGTATAGTTCAACCAGGAAAAAAAATCACTGACCCCGTTCTATCATCGTTGCCGGCTTTTGATCTGTTACTTTAACTCTAAAGAATTTCTGATCTACTCCCTGGATTGTAAAATCAAAACTTAAGGAATTAGTATTATGCAGCAGATGCTCGTCATCGCATTCAAAATCCGGAGTAGTTCCAGCATAGATTTTATACCAGATTCCGTTTAGTTCTTCATAACTTACGCCCTGCCAGGTTCCGCTGGTAACTTCTTCCCAGTTCAATCTGAAACCATTCTCGATTTTGGTGATTTCCACTTCTGTTTCATCGGGTGGAATATTATCGACCGAGTAGCCGGAATCTGCTTCGGAAGCATAATAAGTCCAAACTTCGGAAGTATGAGCGATCACTTCGAATTTGCTGAAATTCTGCGAAAAATAACTGGAATCGAGCAAGGTTGGCGCAGCCACAGAATAGGAAGGATTTTGTAGAGCCGGAATCTGCGTGATATAGGTTAGAACTCCATCATCCCGCTGCCAGTAATATTGGAAATGAGAATTTTTTCGAACTTGATCGACTAATTCATTTGGATTGTAATAGATTTTTTCAGGAAGCTCATCGTCGAATATTTCATCATATCTCCAGATGGAATAAAACAGGATGGGATCGGGAGATGTGCTGATATCGAGACTGCTTCTATCCCAGTAGATCTGAACATTCCTGCCCTGATCATTCGGAAGATCGGTGATGGCGGTGATGAGTGGCGCTAAACTGGGCTGCTCCTGTTGAAAAATATATCTGGCAACAAAAACATCGTAACCGCTGGCGCTGACTAAAACAGTATCATCAAAGAAGGCGGTGTTTTTGAAAGAACCTGCCAGATTCGCATTACCGGAGTTATCCAGAGAGATCGCAGCTCCTTCATCCGAGCTGTCTCCTCCAGCGCGATCTGCCTGCAGCCAATTTCCCTGCTCATCCAATTTTGCCACAAAAATATCGTCGTAACCTGCACTGCTCAATGTATCCGCGCCAAAATATGCATCTGCTCGAAAAGAACCGGTCAAATAACTGCTCCCCTCGGAATCGACGTCGATACTATACCCTAGATCATTGTCGGTTCCACCAGCTCCGGCTGCCCAGACCCAGTTTCCGGCATTATCCAGTTTGGCTGCAAAAACATCCGAAGCAAAATTACTGCTTCCGGCTGCCGTAAGCGAGATCGAACCAAAATCGGCTGTGCTGCAGAATTTGCCGGTGACATAACTATTTCCATCTGCATCTGCGGCAATGCCATAAGCGGAATTTGCATAAAGACCGCCTGCCGAGCTTGCCCAGAGCCAGTTGCCATCGGCATCCAGTTTTGCCGCGAAAATATCCTCTTGAAATCCGCCGGCACAAATGATGGAGTAAGCGCCAAAATAGGCTGTGAAAACAAATTGTCCGCAAATATAACTATTATTTTGAGCATCCACTGCGATTGAGCGACTGTTATCGTATGAATTGCTACCGGCAGATGTTGCCCACAACCAATTACCGTTTACATCGAGTTTGGCAGCAAAAATATCGCTTGCCCCGCTGCTGTTCAGATCAAAGCTGCCGAAGCTGGCTGTATTTTCAAAAGTTCCCGTCACATAACAATTTCCAGCCTCATCCAGCGTAACATCATAGCCCGCATCGGAACCAATTCCGCCTGCTTTTTTTACCCACAGCCAGTTGCCGTTTCCGTCCAGTTTCCCCAAAAATACATCTCTTCCGCCATTGCTAGTGAGCGAAAACTGACCAAAATCAGCGGAGTTTTCGAAGCAGCCTGTAACATAGCAATTTCCGCTCTCATCCGCAGCAATCCCATAGCCAAAATCACCAATATACTGCCCTCCGGCTTGAACTGCCCACAGCCAGTTTCCGTCGGCATCCAACTTTGCCACATAGATGTCATTTCCGCCCAAACTGGAAAGCGCTGCGGAACCAAAATCTGCTGTATAGAGAAAATTTCCTGTGATGTAACTATTGCCCGAGTCGTCGGCAGCAATTGCTGTGCCTTTATCGTGATGATAATCTCCACCGCTTACAGCCCAATCCCACAAATTTTCCTGGGCGGAAAGACAGACAGCAGTTAAAATTAGAAAAAAGATAACTGCTTTCATCGCTTCACCTGTTTTGAAAAAGAACATGATTTTCTCCAGGTTATTCAGCGTTTTTTTCGACTAACTGAATCCGATAAAACTCCGCTGACTGGTTGATCGCTGACGATGATCCGGAAGAATTTTCTGTTTTCACCGGAAAGATCGTACAGATAACTGGGATTCTGCGTAACGCAGATCAGCGTGGATTCGTCGCAGATAAAATCTGCCTGAACGGAGCCGTAGATGAGATACCAGATGCCGTTCAGTTCCGGATAGGAATTACCCTGAAAACTGCCATGGGTCACGGCTGTCCAATTCAAATGAAGTTGCTCATTTTCCACAGTTACATCCAGTTCTGTCACCGGATCGGGAGAGATGTTATCGGACGAGTAGCCGGAATCGGGCAAAGATTCATAATAGATGGAAACCGAATCGGTGTGAGCGATCACTTCGAAGGAAGTATAGTTTAGTTCACTACTGCAGGAATCAAACAAGGTGGCGGCAATAATGGCGTAAAGTTCATTTTGCAGAGCAGGCAGATGATTGATGAATGTGAGCACCTGGCCGTCTTCCCGCTGCCAGAAATATGGCTGATCTTTATCCTGTTTAAAATTCTCCAACACCAGATTGGGATCGGGAAAAGTATTGGCTTCCATGTTTTCGGTATATTCTTCATCGAAACGCCAAACGGAATAGGTGGTGATGGGAATGGGAGAATGAGGAATATCCAGGCAACTGCGATTCCACAAAACCTGCACCTGCCTGCCTTGATCGTTGGGTACGTCATTCACTGATACGATGAAGGGCAGACGATTACTGAAATAGGGATAGAAATATCCCGTAAAACCATTGTAATCTGCACTTTGCCCGCTGCCCTGAAAACCCTGCGCCACCGCATTATCGGTAGTGTAGGATGAATTCTCCTGCCTGCCGCCGGTTGTGGTGAACAGACTGCGCTTCAGGATATAGTTCGTCTGAGAAAAAAGTGTGGTAACTAGCAGCAGCAAGATGATTATGATCATTGTTTTACGCATGCCAGCCTCCTAACGGCAATTGACGAAAACTTTCAGTTTGCCGCTGCCGTTGGCGTTTTCCAGAGCTTTACCTACAATGCCGGTATTTTCGGCGATGGTGATGCCGTTGACTTCTGTGGTGCGCACTTTGCGGGCAACGCCATCTGCTGCGGCAATTGCTTCTCCCACTTTGATGTCTTCTCTGGAAGCGATTTTTACATCTGCCGGACCAAAAACGACCACGGAAAGATATTCGCCAAAACCGGCGCTGCCTTCCGCATAATTGAACGTTTTTGTAATAGCTAATCCGTCTTGAATTTCATGAAGTTCTTCATTGATAGATAATTTATTTTGCACAACTCCAATGATAGATGATGAATTTTTCATATTTGCCTTTTCTACATTAATAATAGGGACATTCCCCTTATCGAGAACATTATCCTTCCAACCACCAGAAATAGAAACTAAATCGCCAGGTTCTAATGCTTCAGTGTTATTATTGTGAACTGGAACACTTCTCGTACGAGACATATCATTTAAACAATATATATTATTGGGAGTATAAAAACCCCAGTTATTACTTGTATTTTCCGTATAGGCGTAAACACCTATTGTTTGGCAAGATTGTATACGAATTCCTTCGTCATCGCTATTTTCAATATAAATAGCATCATCATCAGAATGTGAAACATGTAAACCATTACCACCTGCCAAATGAACATAGACGCCATCACTTCCTGTATTACCGATAAACACGCCATTTGCTTCAGCTCCAGCTACTTCTATTCCGTTAGATAAACCCGATGTGTATGTTGAAGATGGATTACCAGCAGATTGTACATGAATTCCATCTTCTTCGGCAGAATGAACATGTACTCCGTCTTTTTCTGAAGAATTTATCCAGATACCATCTTGATAAGCTTTGCCAACAAAAAGACCATGCCCTTCTGCACCTTCCACACTAAAACCATTATTGAATGAACTGGAAGTCGAGAAGGCTGGATTTCCAGCTTTAAAAACATTTACTCCATCTTCGTTTGTTTGCCCTATGTCCAGTCCGTTTTCTTCAGCATTCAAAACCTGAAATCCGTGATTACCAGCAGAACCAATATAAACTCCATTTCCTCCGGCAGAAGAAACAAAAACACCTTGATGATCTGCTCTTCCCACAAAGAGACCATTACCTTGTGCTCCGGCTACTTCAAAACCATTTTTAGTACTACTTGATGAATAATGAGTTGTGGGATTACCTGCTTCATGAACGTAAACTCCATCATTTGCAGCAGAATTGATGATAACGCCATCAGTCTTCAAGGTATCCGCTTTCACATTGCCGTTCACATGCAGTTGTTCGGTAGGATTTTCTGTATTGATGCCCACTTTGCCTGCGTTGCCTTTGATGGAAATGCGTGATGCCGGAGCGGTGCCGTTCCAGGTTTGCAGAAACATGCTGTAAGGCGCTCCGCCGCTGCTGGTGGAACCCAGGAAAAGGCTGTTTGTATTATCCGGCAAACCGAGATAGCGGTTACCGCCGGCTGCAAAGGAAATATTCTGAAAGCTCTGAGAAAACAGACTACCGCTGCTGTTAACATAGAATTTTTCACTACCTTCTTGTCCTGCCTGAAAAAAATTGTCTCCGGCAGAATAAACCTGAAATCCATTATAACCAGCAGAATGAACATAGACTCCTGCCTCTTGGGCTGAATTAATATATACTCCACTTGCATCTGTTCGTCCTACGTAAACACCATGTCCTTCCGCTCCAGCTACTTCAAAACCATTTTTAAAACCACTTGAAGTTGAAGTTGTGGGATTACCTGCTTCATAAACATATACTCCATCATCACCCGCAGAATTAATGAAAACCCCATCAGTCTTCAAGGTATCCGCTTTCACATTGCCGTTCACATGCAGTTGTTCGGTAGGATTTTCTGTATTGATGCCCACTTTGCCTGCGTTGCCTTTGATGGAAATGCGTGATGCCGGAGCGGTGCCGTTCCAGGTTTGNNAGAAACATGCTGTAGGGTGCTCCGCCGCCGCCGGTGGAACCCAGGAAAAGGCTGTTTGTATTATCCGACAAACCAAGATAGCGGTTACTGCCGGCTGCAAAGGAGATATTTTGAAAACTCTCAGAAAACAGGCTACCGTTGCTGTTCACATAGAATATTTCACTGCCATCATATCCTGCCTGAAAATAGTTGTTTCCAGCGGAACCAACATAAACCCCATCGTCTCCGGCACCTACTATAGAAACCCCATTACGTTCAGCATAATGAACTGAAAATCCGTCGTCTCCGGCAGTAAAAACCTGAAATCCATCAGAACCAGCTTCATTAACATAAACCCCGTGCTGATCCGCTCTTCCAATAGAGAGTCCATGACCTTCCGCTCCAGCTACTTCAAAACCATTTTTATTACTACTTGGATTTGTATATGTGGGATTGCCTGCTTTATGAACGTAAATTCCATCACCGCCAGAGTCAATTCTTAATCCGCTGCCTGTGCCCTCATTTTCGATATTCAGGGCTGCATCAGTCGAGGTGGCTGTGAGAGTATCGGGTCCCACTTTTTGCAGATAGGTATCATCATAAATCTCTGTGATGCCGCTCAAGCCGGAGCCGTCACCTACAAAGGCATCTGCGGTCATAGTTCCGGTAATTGTGGAGTTGCCGTCTTCATCCTGTTGCACCACGCCGGAGAGAGCCACACCTTCCAGAGTAGCAGCATAAGCAGAAGTATCGGCATTGGCAGCCTGATTGGAGCGGATCGAGAACGGCACGGGCAGAAATTTCTGGCGCGGCGTCATCTCTTCTCCGCCCACAAAAAAGGTGATGAAAATTTCATCGCCGGCAAAGAGATCGGCAGGAAAAGCAGTGTCATTGCCCAGTTCCACGGCAAATAAACCGTCTTCGATATTCACAGAATAATGCAGTTCCGACCAAAGCTGTGTTCCAGCGGTCAGATCATCATAAATACGAAATTCGATCATTTTTGTGTCGTTAACCGGAATGCCGTCCGCATCCTGCAGCATTCCCTGAAAGTTAATTGTACTTTGTTCTGCGCATAAAATCGCACTCACAAGCACAATCAGCATAAAAACAAAAAAAACATGATCTCTTTTCATCGGATTTTTCCCCCTTATTATATTAACTCAATACCACAACATTTTTCCCAGAAAATCTAAATAATTAATCTGTTTTGTTTATTGAATACTGCTCATTTTAGTCAAGAAGAATTTGATGGGTTAGACTCGAATCTAATCTCGAAAGCAGTTAGTTCATGATATTTAATGGTAACAATACAGAAACTCAGCACGTCAAATTTCCGCTTCTCCTCACAAAGTTCCGCTGCTAAAACAGTTAACTTTTTTAGTGAATGCTTATTATTACGGTAAATTCAGCGCAGTTACATAATAAAACTTCTTCTCCGCTGTAATTGGTTCACTCCAGGTTGTGCTGCTGACTTCGGCTTCAAAAGTCCAGTTTTCGGTCGCAGTATCAGGATCTGATGAAGAATATATCCTGTAGGAAATTGCTTCATCAACAGAATCCCAATTCAGAACAGTATATCCTCCACTGATTTCGATCGTTAGATTTTCAGGTGGTACAGGCGGCAAACCGGAAGTAGTTGTAAAGGTTATTTCACTTCCATAAACCAGTCCGTAGAAATTCTGAGCATAAGCTCGCACGTGATATTGGGTGCTGGTGGTAAGTCCGGTGAGAACGCTGGAAAACTCGCCAATTCCCGTGCCATCGGTCGTGAAATCATCTGCCAGAGTGGGAGCGGAAGATGTGCTCCAGCAGACGCCGAAAGCAGTAACATCCGAATAGCCGTCATCTGTCACGTTGCCGCCGCCGATCGCCATTACATCAGTGAAATAGGTTATATCTGCTGTCGTGACCGTCGGTGCAGTAGCTCCGATGCCTGCCACAATGATCTCGACATCACTTCCGCCGGAGTTATGGCTGACGGTCATATCGTCATAATACTCGCCCGGAAGGCTGGGAGAAAAAGTGAGAGTGAAATTTGTACTTATACCAGCGGCAATTTCATAACTTAATGAATTTCTGCCGGAAATCCTTTCTCTACCCTTGTCGGGATTCGTATTTTCTGCCACCGAATAACCGTCGGGAGCGGTGATCGAACCATTCAAAGTGATCGTGCCCGTATTTTCGATTCTGAAATAATTCGTCACGCTCTCTCCGCATTGGATCGTGCCGTAGCCGATGGAATCCGGTGAAACCACAATCTGAGGATAGCCTACCACCAGCATGGTTGGGATGGCGATCTGCGACATGAAGGGATCATTGCTGTCAATGATGATATCGGCATTGTAGGAGCCGGCAGTCAATCCGGCAGCATCAAATCCCACTTCGATAATGTCGGCTGCGCTACCAACGGTGATTGTGCCGGAAGCAGTTGCTGTTCCATCCAGACTCAACCATTGATCGGTAGGCGGCGGCGGACTGCCGATCTGTACATCATCGAGATAAACGGCATCTGCCGTTCCCGTGATTTGATGCATGCGGAAAGCGATCTGAACAGCCGATCCGGCATAAGCAGAAAGAGAAACCACCTTCTGAACATAAGTTGCTGAAAGACTGGCGTTTGCATATTGATCGAGATAAGACCAGTTCACTCCGTCAGTGGATACTTCCACACCGAAATCGCCGCCGTACATGGGAAAATCATCAGTGCGGACGTAGTAAGATAGCTCTGTATCGGAAGCAGCAGAGAAAGCAGTAGAGATGAGCCGGGCATCGGTGATCAGATGATCTGCCATGGCACAATAGCTGCCACTATGGGGATAGGTGGAATTCTGATTCCAGTCAACACTGCCGGAAATGATCTCTTCCGTCCAGCCGGCAGGCGGGAAGGTGGTATCCTCAAAGCCGGTGGATACAAGCGCATCTCTGCCATCGGCAGAATGGGAAATCGAAATGGAATACGTCAGATCATCATTGCCGAGATTGGCAATGCTGAGCTGCTGCAAAGCAGTTTGCTCCGGCGGCAGTTCCTGATAGAAATCGGCTGGCTGAGTGGATAATTCAGCAGCCAGACCAACTCCGCTCACCGGCAGAAGTTCATCTACCTCACCCAGATTGTTAGTGATCGTAATATTCCCTGAATGATCACCGGTTGCCACTGGTTTGAATGTGACCTCATAGGTAAAAGAGCTATTCGGGAAGAGCATGTAATAGAGTTGTTCCCTGTTGCCTGATTCAGGATGAGGACTGCTGCGCTCCGGCCAGAATTCCGCAACTTCATATCCTGCCGGCGGATTGATCTCGCCATACGATTCCAGAGTTCCGGTGTTTTCGATCGTGAATTGGATTGTTGCACTATCGCCCACTGCCACAGCACCGAAATCTAAAGCAGACGGAGTTAGAGTAAGCTCATAAACACCTACATTCAGCACCAGAGCAACATCATCGATGGGATCGGTGGCATCGTTGCTGATGAAGCGGATATTGGCATAATAACTGCCATCTGCCAGTCCGGCGGTGTTGAAGCCGATCACTTTATCAACAGCGGGAGAGCCGACTGCCAGAGTGCCGGTGATATTGTTACCGCCGTTTAAACTTAACCAGGAATAGGCTGGAGATGCGCTACCAGTGATTTGAACATCATCGACGTTGATGCCGCTACCGAAAGAATTATCCTGAACCCGGAAGGCAAGCTGAACGCTCTGACCGGCATAAGCTCCCAAAGCCAAACCTTTTGGCACCCAGTCTGCTGTGAAGATTTCCTGGGAATAACTCTGCAATGTTATCCAATCTGATCCGTTGGTGGTTATTTCCACTTCGAATAAAGCGTTTTCGAAGAACATCAATGGATCTTCAGCCCGCACCCAATATCGGAAGATGCAATCTGCAGTGGCAGTAAAGGCAGGCGCGATCAATCGGGCATCATCTACCATCATGGTAGAAGCAAGAGCGCTGTGCGTGCCGGCATAACCGCTATAACCGCAATGCTCCCAATTGCCCCAGCCGTCCAGAGACTGCAAACTCCAGCCGGCAGGCGGAAAAGTGCTGCCTTCAAAACTTTCCGATAAAATGGTGGTTACGTTGTTTTCATATTCGATATAAGCCAGATAATCGATGGGCACATTGCCAGCGTTGGACAGATTAAGATTTTCTGTATCGGTTTCGCCAGATTGCAGGGTTTTATTGATAACATGTGGTGAGAAATTGAAGACAGCATCCACCCCATTACCGACGCAGGGAATAAGCACATCCTGTCCGGCATTGCTGGAAATGATCATATAATCAAAAAATTCCTGCATTGCTGTGGGTTCAAAAGCAACATCGTAATCAACCTGCCAGTAAGGTTCGATATCAAATGAAAGGGCATTCCTGCCAGTTTCATGATTGAGATTTGCCGGTTTTCTCTCGCCGGTTTCGATATTTCTCCAGCTTGTTTCGGCAATGCTGAAGCCGTTCGGCGTTGAAACTGTTCCGATCAGATCGCTGCCGCCGGTATTCATGATAGTAAACCCGATGGTTTTATCATTTCCCAGATTAACATTGCCGAAATGAAGAGAATCCGGAGAAGCTGTAACCTCCGGCGGCGGAACCGGAATGCCGGCGCCCGTGACCTGCACGATCTCATCATCGCCTCCGGCATTATGAGTTATCACAATATTTCCATTATAGCTCTGTTCCAGCAGCGGTTCAAAAAGCACTGAATAGGCTTTATCATTCCCACCTTCAACCATGAAATCTATCGTATTGCGCGTTTCTCTGATCTCATTTTCATCACCGGAAAAATAGGCAACAGTGTAACCTTCCGGAGCAGTGATTGTACCGCTCAAAGGCAAGCCTCCCGTGTTCTGGATGTGAAAACCGTCAATCTGGCTCTGCCCGATATAAACATTACCATAATTGATTTCAGATGGATAGACATAGATTTCCGGTGGTATGATGATCGTCCAGTCGAGGCGATTGTAGGGATCGTAATCATGCGATTCTCCGGCAAAATCACCGCTGGCATTGATGAATTCCACACTTCCCTGATTAATATTTTTATAAACATTGTAAGAACTGCCCCAGCTATTGGTGGGAAATACGGCATCATTCACAACCAGATCCTGATCGTTTTTGATGCGCAGCAGTCTGCCGCCACTCACTCCATCCTGAAATGTGCAGTTGTGGAAAGAATGATCGGTATCGACATTTCCCCACAGGGAAATATAAACGCCATCGGTTGTCATTCGCTTGAAAATTGTATGTTCAGCTGCTATCGTTCCAGTGTAGATATAAACATCATGATAACCGTTGTATACATAGTTGGTGATCGTCGCTTCACTGCCAGCCGAACCGATAGATTCCAGCCTGCCGCTGCCGTTCACAGAAAGGATTTTGTTCTCACCCACTTTCAGGATGGAATTATCATTCAAAAGCAGTTTACCGCCATCGATCGTCACGTTCCCGGTGCAGCCGATCTCGTAGCCGTTGGCATTCAAGGTTCCTGACTGAATTGTAAGATCGCCTTCCCAGATGGTGCGGATGTTACTCAATAGAGTCAGTTCTCCTGCTGTTCTGCCGGCATCCGAGGGATTTTTGTCGATGATGATATTGTAGAATTTGCAAAGTCCAGCTTCCTGAAAAGCAGCTTCTTCGGTACCTCCGAAAGTGACGGTGGAATATCGAGCGCTCCAGCCGTTTTCGCAGATATCCACACTACCCAGGAAGGTGTGGCTCATGTTGCTGGCATAATCGCTCCAGAAGCCGTCCGTGATGAGCAGATCGCCACCGATGATAAGATTATTGTAGGGAATGAAATGACAATCATTTTTATTGATGGTGAGATTGTAAAATTCTGGCTGCGAATACGATGATGTGAAGACCTGATCAGTTGACCCATCGAAAGTGACGGTGGACGAGCCAGGATGGAATCCGCAAACTTCAGCATTATCATCATTATTATCGCTCCAATGTCCACCTACGAAAAGATTTACTCCGTCATCACCATCGAATACTCGGATACCAGTACCATCTGCCAGATAGAGCAGTCCGTCCACATTGAGAGCGCTGTTGGCTTTGGGCGAAAGCTTACCGTTTATGATTTTGAATTCATTTTCCACCTGCACGGTTTTATCTGCGGCAATTTCAGTGTACCAGTAAGAACCATAGTCTTTGTCTATGTACAAATTATAGAATGTTTCATCGGAAGCGATGCCGCCTGTGGAATTGCCAATCAACCGCACCGTTCCTTCGCCTTCCACGAAACCGGCAGCTCCACGATTATTATACCAGAATCCGCCAACTTTAACTACTTCATCATCCGGATCCAGAACACCATTGTAACCTATCATAAGGTCATTATTCACCGTCAGCTCGTTTCCCATTCCTTTCAAATATCCGCTACTCAAAGAGAGATTTTCATTTACAGTGAGATCTGCATTCAGACAGCAACTCTGCGTAGGTACTTTATTTATGATTAATCTATGCAGATAATTGCCATTGGAAATATCGAGAATAGATAAACTACCACCCATAAAATACAAAGCACCGTTACTGGGTTGGAAAGCATTTGCTGTGTTTGCCTGCAATCCTCTGCCCAATTCTAAAACGCCGTTTTCACCGAAATTCGGGGTTGATGTGAAACGAACATTTTCATCCCAGACAGCAAATCTTCCATCCAGAATATTCAAGGTGCCGGCAAAGGTTAGATAATTTCCCGTATATGGTTTATCATTCACAAAATCACCGTCATTATCGATCGTTAAACTCCCTCCAGAATTCACTGCAATAGCCTGCGAACAAAAGAAATTACAGTCATCGACAATAAGATGACCGGAAACTGAGATATTGCCCTCAACTTCGTTTTGTCCGAATTCGATCTTCAACAGCGAGCCGGCAGCCAGAGTTATATCTCCATCTACTTCCATGTATGCTACGTAGAATTCGTTATCTTCATTGATAGTAAGGTTCCCAGCCAACTTCATAGGTGCAGAACAAGATATATCTATTATGATGTAATTGTCTGTTTTATCTATGATCAGATCGCCGAATTCTGCGTTCGTAAACTCGGTTATGACTATTTCTGAAACTTCGCTGCCCACAAAACGAACCGTGTTGCCGCTGCCCAGAGTGGCTGTAGTTCCTTCCATGAATTTCCAGTCGCCTTCCAGTGTGATCTCTCCGGTTGTGATCTCGTCCGCCGAACCGGAATTCCAGATGACGTCGCCGTCCACATTGAGCTTATCGGCAGTGTTGGTCATTTTCAATTTACCGCTGATCTCCACATTTTGTGCCACATCCAGTTCATGACCGTTCAGATTGAAAACTCCACCGCTGATCAGCAGTGAACCTGCCAGATCCATATCCGTGAGAACAGTTACTGCCGTCTTACGCAGAGGATCGGTGGGTTCATTCCGGCTGATGATCTCATCTGAACTGGAAGAGCTTTTATTGATCTTCAGATTTACCAGATTGCTGCTGGAACCAAGGTTGATTTCCGCAGCCTGATTCCCATAAAGTTCGATCGTACCGCCGGTCGGCGTAAAGTCATGACGGGTAACAGCAAAATCGTAAGGAGTTTTGATCGTACCGCTGGAAATTAGATGGGGAAATGCGTAATCCGTATTGATGAAAATGCCCTGATCAACAAAATCCAGAGTACCGCCTGCCATATAGAAATAGGCGGAAGCGGAGCCTGGCCAACGGCTGTCACCCGAGCCGCCGAAAACATTCACAGCCCCCGAATAGATGATCATCGATCCTTTCAGATCGACTGATTGAGCTGCATTCTGAAAAATATTCAGCGTTGCGCCGTTTACCTGCCAGGTGCCGTAAAAACCATTGTCCGTCAGATCGAGAATTTGATTGTAACCGGATTGGAAGGTGATGATGCCATCCATCCAGTCATAACTCTGGATCGTGCGGGAACCGCTCATGATCAATTGTCCGGAGGGTTTATTCAATTTCAGGATGTTAAAACTGCCGCCATTACAGGTTTGATCTCCTGTGCCATTGAAAATAACCGAACCTGTTCCAGGCGTGAAAGCTGAAGAACCGGTATTATTAATCCAGTTTCCGCTCAGATAAATATCTATATCTGCTGCATCGAGTGTGCCTGTATTGAAGATGAGATCGCCATTGATGTTTATCTCACCGCCAGTTGAAATAAATTGATCCAGCGTTAATGAACCGTTTAGCTCGACATCATTGAAATTAATCGAATCAGTAGAGGAGTTTGTTACTACTATTCTTTGGTCATTACCTAAGAAATTTATTTTCCCAGCTTCCATATGAAAAATTATACTGGGAAATAAATCTACATAAATGTTAATATTATTATTATCATACAAAGTACGAGCAGTACAATCATAGGAATTATATAATTCACCTGTTATTGTAAGATCGACAGAGTATTCTGTTCCCAGATATACTGTGCTGGATTCTTTACTCAAGTACAAATTATTAAAACTGCACGCACTATTCAATGTCTCAATTGTAGAGAATTGGTTTCCTTTAAAATATACAGATCCTCTGTCCAGAATTACATTTGCTCCAGCAGAAAAATTCATATGCCTGTAAACATCAATCTGAGCTGTATGAGCAGTATTCGATATATCTGCAGATGAACCATCTCGCCAGTTTAAACTACCGTTCACGATCAGCTTACTGTCATTATTGTTCATGACCAAATGACCATAGATATCTGCATTCCCATCTACGGTAAGAGTGCGGGGACCGATGGTGAGACTGGCGCCGGATTCGATGGTGAGATTTCGGCAATAAGCATCATTTGTAGAAATAACCGGAGAATTCGGGGTGCCGGATGGGATTAGAACGTCGTCCGTAACTGAAGGAACAACACCATCCTGCCAGTTGCCAAAATATCCCCAGCTATTCGAATATTGACCTTCCCAGATCGTGGGAACCCAGCCGACCATTTTTTGTTTTGGTACAATATTGGGACTATTTGCCGTCACATATATTACTTCTTCCAGTGTTATAGGGTTATTCAAATCGATTACTGCAACGCCATTATCATCTACAAAACCCCGACAATTAATATTATCGGAGTTATTGGTGCAAATTCCAATGGTAGTATAGTCCTCAAAAGGATAAACCTGCACAGTGATCTGAGTTGTGCCAATCACGATGTCACTTAAGATATTTATATATGAAAAATCCGTTGGATATTCTCTCCAGATAAACAAAGATGGATCTCCAAAAAGGGTTAATTCATAATAGACCCAGCGGATAATATCCTCGTTACAAAGACTTACCAAATCCATTTTGCTGGCGTCGAGAGCCCTACCGATATTGGGAACATTCATTTCCCAAAGTTGAGCGAAAAATCTTTTATCGAAAAATTGAGATGCCCCTCCGGTGCTTCCTATTGAATACCAACCATACCGCGAATTGCCAATGAAAGAAACGCACCCGTTTTCACAATTAGCAATAATCTCAACAATACAATCCTCATTTTGATATGCGAAACTGGAATTCCTATTATCGAAAGCAGCAGCATAGCAGCCTTGTGAATACATGATATAGTAGTTGTGATTAACTCCATTTACTGTAAAATTTGTAGTATTTACTTGGTTCCTGCTAATTTTCATTACAGTGCCAGAATTTGCATGAGCCATATTGTTTACAATATGGGTTCCCGCATTAAGACTATCTTTCAATTCATTAAAGGTCCAGGCGTTCTCTCTTTCATAAATCGTATTAACAGTGAAATTATTTGGAATAGGTGGACATTGAGCTGTTCCGTTGTTGTCGCCAAAGATAATTTCATCTTTGTAATCACCTCCCCAGGTAGGTTCATCATCCAATTGTTCACCAACCATTAAAGCTTTTTCCAGATCATTACGTACAGGATTATTTTGATATAACATCTGCTTATACAAGGCATCTGTAAATTCAGTTTGCGTTTCTGCTGATATTCTTCCAATTGAAACTTCCGGTAAATAATCAGCTTCTCCATGTTCACCCCATTTATCATCGCTATCGACATTCCAGTCTGGTCCATTCCCTGTTCCAACTCTATCTAAACAACCATAATAAATATCGGCAGGAATATCAAAATCTTCCATAATGCCAATATTTGAATTGACGATTCCATATAGACCTCTATGCGGAATAATCTCCACATCACCGCCCAAAAGAACATAACTCACATTGTCATTGGTATAAGCATCTATAATGCAGGAACGTATCCTATCCGGATTATCATGACCACCGGCAAATTCGAGATAGATACTTTCAGTGGTTTTAACAATCACGTTGTATCCCTGTTTTCTTTTGAAAAAGATGAAGTTCTGGAAATATGTAACTGAAGCATTATTAGTTATGATCAAGTAACCATTATTGTTATCGTTTGTATTATCCGATGGATTGATATATGCTGAATATTGCTCAAACATTTCCTGATTGTCTATGCTCTTTTGTAAACTTTCCGAATAATTATTTTTTCCCCGATAGAAATTCCTATAAGCTCTTTTCGATTCATTAGTTGCTCTTGTTTCAACTATAATAGTCATAGAAGAATAATAGGATAGCTTTCCTGCGAGTGGTTGATATTGAACAGGATAAATCTGCAGAAACGCAATAGAATGTCCATTAGAGTATTGAGTATAGACATCAGAGTTAAGTTTTTGCGGATAAATCTCATCAGAATGATAAATCTCTCTTGAAGGCTGGATGAATTCGGAATACTGCGTTTCGCTTATCGGAACCGGATATTGTGCAGGAAATACAAAATAATCACCAGGTATCTCAAGAAGTTCACCATTTTTAATTGTAGCAGAAATAGCTTGTTCACCCGGAGCTAAGAGCAAACTCACACTTTTTAAAGGGATTTGCGGTTCACCAGGAATGGATGTGAAATAACAGTCATTTAATTTTATGAAATCATAACCATCTCTGGATGTTATTTCAGGTTTTTCGAAGTAAAATGTTTTTTCCACAACTCCGGCATTCAGTATCACACTGAACATCAGAAATAAAACAAGCGCAAATACGGATTTGCTGATAAAAAAACGCGAATATAAACTACACATTATTCCCCCTTGGTAAAATTGTTTGTTTTTTCAACGCTTCATTCACCTGCTGCGGCAGGAACGGTTTATGGATAAATTCCACTGCTCCGCTGC